>JAEEGL014741071.1_pt1 | contig 12082 bp, 8 predicted proteins | sample 9134231 | NCBI WGS metagenome assembly JAEEGL01 (sample SAMN16246548, study PRJNA631951) | gut metagenome | biome: gut microbiome; feature: rumen; material: fiber-attached | host: Bos | place: Iran: Karaj | collected 2018-10
GCAGACGGTGGTATAAAGTACTCAGGACATATCACAAAGGCTATCGCAGCAGGCGGAAGCGTTGTCATGATGGGTTCAATGTTTGCAGGTTGTGATGAAGCTCCCGGTGAGTTTGAGCTTTTCCAGGGTAGAAAATATAAGGTATATCGTGGAATGGGTTCAATTTCAGCTATGGAGAACGGTTCCAAGGATCGTTACTTCCAGGAGGGTGCTAAGAAGCTTGTTCCCGAGGGCGTTGAAGGCCGTGTTGCTTATAAGGGAACTGTTGAAGACACAGTATTCCAGCTTATCGGCGGACTCAGAGCAGGAATGGGCTATTGTGGATGCGAGACAATCCCGCTTCTCAATGAAAATGGTAAGTTTATTAAGATGACAAGCGCTGCACTTAGAGAGAGCCATCCTCATGATATTCATATCACTAAGGAAGCTCCTAACTACAGCGTAGATGAGTGATCAATATGTTATGAATGAGAGGAAGAGAAATCTTCCTCTTTTTTCATATCTTAATTTAAATAGTGTTATAATATTAGTATCTATACAGAGGCAAGCAGAAATAATTAAAAATGCATATATTGGGCTTGCCCGAATGAATGTATTTTTAATTATTTCTATTTGGCGGATATCCGCCAAACTCGGAAACATTTATGTTTCCGAGTCTTGACTCAAAAAAATCGTAAGGAGATTACAGCTCTTGGAGTCAGGCAGCAAAAGAACTTCCGGTAATTACATAAAGCTCAAGGAAAAGGAACTCCGAAGATGGCAGGACAGTTTTGCCACTATGGCAGGAGTATATTTATGCTGTCTTGATATGACGGGGGATAAAATCACCGATTTTTCCGGAGACATGCACGAAGTCTCCGTTATAAAAAAAGCGGTGGATGATATTCACATCAGAAATATTTTTCAGAGGGTAACTGAGGGTGAACTTGAGGACCAGGCGGTTGAGAGAACGACTATCCCCAACCTGAGAGTGGCTGCTGTTGCAGCTAAGCTTGAAGGGAATGCACAGCTTGTATGGATTGTTTGTGCTGTATTAAAGGATGCGGAGTACGAGCCTGACCTGTACACAGAGTCGCCTATCACAGATTTTTCATATATTACAAACGAAAAGAAATTCTATAATTCACTTGATTTTCTTAGAGTGACTTCACTGACTCTTGTTAAGGGCTATAAGTCCGTGAATCAGGCAGCAGCTTCTACAGCTGAGAACTTTAAGAGGTCCGAGGACTTCAAGGTGTCCTTCCACAGGGCAGAGCTTATGACGGATATAGTGTCGCTTCTTGATAGTGATGATGAAATTGAGGATATTATGACGCAGATTCTTATGAAGGTCTGCGAATATCTTGATATCAGCAACTCCTTCATCTGTCGCATGCACTCAGAGGATAATCTTATGGATGTTGTTGTGCAATGGACAGCTGACGGAGTATACAGAATCTTCGAGGAAGATAAGGATCTTGACCGGTGCTGGTTCCTGGGAAGGACTCACATGGTAGCTGTTTCTCCGAGCACGGCAATGAATTCCGGAGAGAAGGAACAGCTTGAGGATCTTGGAATACAGGGTGTTGTTTCCGTACCGATTTCCTTATCTGATCAGACTCCTTTTTATGCCTGCTTTGCTGAGACCAGAGAGGATAAACGGAACAAGGACTGGGTTGTGGATGACATCAAGTTCATCAACGACTCCATAAGAATTCTGCAGAGCATCATAACGAAGAGACTTCAGAAGAATTCAATCGCAAGCTCTTTCCAGTCACTCGAATCCGTTCTTGATAATGTGGGAAGTTCAATTTATGTGCGATGCATGAAAACAGATGAGCTTCTTTTTGCAAACAGAAGTCTGAAAAAGCATTTTGCAAAGGAACTTCAGAAAAATACATTAAAGGAACTTTTTGAGGAAAATATACCTCCGCGCTCACATAGCGGAAACTACGAGATTTATTATGAAGAAAAGGACCGCTGGTTTGACCTTTACTATACCCGCATAAAGTGGGTGGACGGAAGGCTTGTTTCACTCTGTGCTATTTATGAGATTACTGAAAAGAAGATATACCAAAAGCGTATAGAGCAGCAGGCATATACTGACTTTTTGACAGGACTCTATAACAGACTTTGCTGTGAGAGAGACCTGGTCAGCTATGTGGAAAAAGCGAAAAAAAATAATTCCAAAGGCATGCTCATGTATCTTGATCTTGATGATTTCAAGAAAATAAATGACGGCCTCGGACATCAGTACGGTGATATTCTCCTGCAGGATATATCTGCAGCAATCAAGAATATTGATGGTGTTCAGAATTCGTGCTACAGAATGGGCGGAGATGAGTTTGTAATAATTGTTCCACCGGAGAATTATCACAAGCTTGATAACATTCTTGAGGAAATAAGGCGTGCCTTTGCTACGCCCTGGTACTTAAAGGATGGCGATTATTACTGCACAATGAGTATGGGTACCGTCGAGTTTCCTACTGCGGGAGATACAGTCGAGGAACTGATCAGAAAATCCGACATTGCAATGTATGAAGCCAAGAAGTCCGGTAAGAACAGGATTTCACAGTATTCGGAGAATATAGATGCGTCGACCATAAGACGACTTGATATGGAAAAAGCCATGTACAAGGCGGTAGAGGATGGTTGCAGGGAATTTACTGTAAAGTATCAGCCCATGCTTGATATTAAGGGGAAGACACCAAAGCTGGTTGCATTTGAAGCTTTTGTAAGATGGAACAGTAAGATTTTGGGAAAGGTGAGCCCTTCGGAGTTCATTTCGCTTGCAGAGTACCTGGGACTTATAAATCCTATCGGTGAGCATGTCTTCCGCGAGGCTGCAAAGTGCTGCGGAATCTGGAGTAAGAAATTAAAGAGAAAGCTTAACGTACATGTAAACATGTCGGTGGTACAGCTGATGCAGCCGGATATTTCGGAAAAATTAAAATCTGCCGTTGAGGAAGCAGGCATAAAGCCCGAGCAGCTGATACTTGATGTTACGGAAGCGCTTACCATGAATAACACCGAGCGTACAAAGGGCGCAATGGAAAAAATATGTGAGCTGGGAGTAAGGCTTTCGCTTGATGATTTCGGAACCGGCTACAGTTCTATAAGCGGACTTAGAGCACTTCCCTTTGCTGCTGTCAAGGTGGATAAGACAATATCCTCAGAGCTTGGAAACGAGGAGTATGCAAGATCGCTCATCCTTTCTCTTATGGATCTCTCCGGAGCTCTTGGCGCAAATGTGTGTGTGGAAGGAGTTGAGAACGAGGCTCAGGAAAAGATTCTAAAGGAGCTTAAGGTACCGCTTGTTCAGGGAACATATTACGACGGCCCCATGACTGCGGGAGAGTTTGAGAAAAAATATATTTGATGATAGAATATATTTTGTATAAGTGTGCAATAGCACTTGTTGAGGGGAATATAACAAATTAGAAAGTTGGAATTATAAGACATGTCAGAAGAATCAAGAAATTTTATTGAACAGGAAATTGATAAAGACCTGAAAGAGGGAGTATACGATCACGTTGTAACAAGATTCCCTCCGGAGCCGAATGGCTTTTTACATATAGGACACGCAAAGAGTATTCTCTTAAACTACGGACTTGCCAAGGAATATAATGGAAAGTTCAACATGAGATTTGATGATACCAATCCCACCAAGGAAAAATCAGAATTCATGGATGCTATCATCGAAGACGTGAAGTGGCTTGGCGCTGATTATGAGGACAGACTTTTCCATGCATCTGATTACTTTGATAAGATGTATGAGAATGCTGTTAAGCTTATAAAAAATGGTAAGGCTTATGTTTCCGAGCTCACAGCGGAAGAGATGCGTGAGTACAGAGGAACTCTTACAGAGCCAGGAAAAAATGATCCCAACAGGGACAGAAGCGTGGAAGAAAACCTTCGCCTTTTCGAAGAGATGAAGAGCGGTAAGGTTGAAGATGGTGCAATGACCTTAAGAGCTAAGATTGATATGGCATCACCTAATATCAACATGCGTGATCCGATCATCTACAGAGTTGCACACATGACACATGCACGCACCGGCGACAAGTGGTGCATTTATCCGATGTACGATTTTGCTCATCCTATCGAGGATGCGGAAGAAGGCATTACACATTCTATCTGCACACTTGAGTTCGAGGATCACAGACCTTTATATGACTGGGTTAAAATTGAGTGCGGATATGAGAATCCTCCGCGCCAGATTGAATTTGCAAAGCTTTACCTGCAGAATGTGGTGACAGGTAAGAGATATATCAAGAAGCTCGTTGAAGACGGAATAGTTGACGGATGGGATGATCCGAGACTTGTTTCAATAGCTGCACTCAGACGCCGCGGTTTCACACCCGAGTCTATTCAGAAGTTCGTAGAACTCTGCGGAATCAGCAAGGCTAATTCCACAGCTGATTATGCTATGCTCGAGTATTGTATCCGTGAGGATCTTAAGCCTAAGGCTAAGAGAATGATGGCTATTCTTGATCCGGTTAAGCTTATCATTGATAACTATCCGGAGGGACAGACAGAGATGCTTCCTATTGAGAATAACAAGGAGGCACCGGAGCTTGGTTCAAGAGAGATTCCTTTTGGCAGAGAGCTCTGGATCGAGCGTGAGGACTTCATGGAGGAACCTCCGAAGAAGTATTTCAGACTCTTCCCCGGTAACGAAGTCAGACTGATGAATGCATACTTCGTAACCTGCACCGGTTGTGTTAAGGATGAAAACGGAGTGGTTACTGAAATCCACTGCACATATGATCCTGCAACCAAAGGTGGTGACAGCCCCGATGGCAGAAAGGTAAAGGGAACAATCCACTGGGTTTCCGCTGAGAAATGTGGTGAGGCAGAGGTCCGCCTCTATGAAAATATTATTGATGAGGAAAAGGGTGTTTATAACGAGGACGGCTCACTGAACTTAAATCCTAATTCCATCACAGTAATAAAGAATGCAAAGCTTGAGCCCGAGCTTATGGAAGCAAAGGCTTACGATAAATTCCAGTTTGTGAGAAACGGATTCTTCTGTGTTGACAGCAAGGATTCAAAGGACGGAGCGCCTGTTTTCAACCGCATAGTTTCTCTTAAGAGTTCTTTTGTATTGCCCAAACAGTAATCTATAGCTTTATGTCATTACAAAATCATGAATGAGGGGTGTTATCATGGGATTTTTGGATGGTTTAAAAAAGTTTGGTCTTGGTGCATTAGAAAATGAAGAGCTGTATGAGGAACCTAAAAAGAAAGCGGAGGAACAACAGCAGAAAAAGAATGCTGTTGTTATAGACGAAGCGTCATTGCTTTTTGATAAAAAATACACCTGTCCTATTTGTGAATATGATTTTTCTGCTAAGACTTTAAGAACGGGAAAAGTAAGAATGAAAAGGCAGGATATCGACCTTCGGCCTGTGTATGAGGAGATGGATCCCGTTAAATACGAAGTAGTAACCTGTCCCGAGTGCGGATATTCGATATTGGCAAAGAACTTTGGTAATCTGACCAGGTTTCAGATCGATGAGGTAAAAAGTAAGATAAGCGCCAATTATAGGAAGCAGACCTTTGGGACTAACACCTACAGCTATGAAGATGCCCGCGCCCGCTATGAGTTGGCCATTGCGACAGCTATAGTAAAAAAAGCCAAAAATTCCGAAAAAGCGTATCTGTGTCTGAAAATGGCATGGCTGGTCAGAGGAGAGACGGAACATCTTGATCCCGAAGCACCTGATTATGCGGAGAAAAAGAAAGCGAATGAGGCTGAGGAAAAGGATCTTCTGCGTAAAGCTCTTGATGGTTTTACACTTGCCAGGCAGTCGGAAAGTCAGATTGCGGGAATGGATGAGACTACAACTGATTATCTGATGGCAGCAATCGCCTTGGAGATTGATGATTTCGACCTCGCCAGCAGGATGATCTCGGGTATCATCGGATCGAGAACAGCCAACCCCAGAATAAAGGATAAGGCACACGATCTTAAAGATATGCTTGCTGAAAAAAAGAAAAGAGTAGTGCCTTTGGCCCCGGCATCCGAATAATATTCGCAAATGATTCAGGGAATAATATTATAGGTATTGATATTACCAATAAAAAGTCCGCCGATATATGTACCTACATATACCGGCGGATGTATTATTTAATGTTTTTTATATTGCTCCGTCCATTTTCTTCAAATCGCTGATGTCATCATCCTCATCATCATCGAAGAATTCCTCGGTCTTATCAGGAGCGGGATCTGTTTCATCAGAAGAAGTTTCGCTGTCTTCTTTGCTGTCTTCCTCTTCCTCGTCTGAAGAATTGCTAAGATTTACATAGCGGCGACCCCATGGTCCGTTGGCATCATCATCTTCGAAATCATCGAATTCATCATAATCTTCAAATTCATCAAAATCGTCAGCCAGTTCGGAATCTTTTTGAGTGAGATAATAATAAACACCTGCAGCGGCAGCGCCAATAGCGGCTGCAAATAATACTACTTTACCAAAATGTTTAGACATGTTGTCTCCCTTCATAATGAAAATTCAGAGAAATTTTGTTCTGTAAAGAATATTTTATAACAATTCGTAAGATAAGAAAAGCATTTGACTTCAAATCGTTGAAAAAAGGTATATAAAATGCTATATTGAAATGGACTAGTCCGGTCAATTTTAGGAGAAATGTTTTTTCATGAACGAAAAATTTTTTGATCTTAAAAAAGAGAAGCAAGATCGTATTATTAATGCAGCACTTAGAGCTTTTGCTCTCGGTGGTTATATGCATGCCAGTACGGACGATATTGTGAAGATGGCCGGTATCAGTAAGGGACTAATTTTTCACTATTTTGAGACAAAGCTTGGATTGTATCAGTTTGTTTATGATTACAGTATTCGTGTCATCAATTTGGAGATTTCAACAGGCATATCTAGGGACATCACCGATTTTTTCACAATACGAGAGGAAGTAGAGAGGGTGTATTCATTGTGCATGCAGCAGTATCCGTACATTAAGCTGTTTTTGTACAATGCTGCAGTGGAGGACACACCTGAGGCTGCATCAGCAATATTGGACACAAGAGAGCACTATGATGAATCCATCAGAGCTATTCTTGACAGGGGTGATATCACAAGGTTTAAGCCTGAAGCCAACTATCAGATTGTTGATAACATGATTGAGATGGTAAACAAAGAGATACTTGAGCGAATGTTTCAGGAGGGCGTTTTCCAACCGGAAGACTACTATGAAGAAGTTTTGAAGTACATGGAAATGCTTCGTGCGATTTCGTACGATATGTTGTAATTGTTCAGAACAACTGTTTTTCTGAATAATGGTTACTAATCATATAAGGAGGCACACATGGGAAAATTCGTCGTAGCAGGAATCACGCAGGTTGAGACTATTGTAAGGGTCAACAAAGTTCCTATAGAATATGCGCCGCTTACTACAGAGGTGAACTCTATCTATACGGGACTTGGAGGCGATGCTTACAATGAATCTCTTGCGCTCAGATGGCTGGGAGATGAGGTTGAGTTCATGTCCATTATCGGACGTGATAAATCTGTAGAGGATCTCAATCCTCCGGGAACAAAGATTGAACTTTCTACAAAGTACGTCGTTCAACAGATGGAGGAAACACCAAACTGTGTAATATTGTATGACAGGGAACGCAGAAGACAGATATTTGAGGATATCAAGGACCTGCGTGACAAAGTCTACGACATGTCCATGTTTGCTCCGCTTGCAAGCTGGGCCGATATGGTTGTTCTGGCCAATGCGAATTTTTGCAGACCTTTTGCAATAGCTGCTGCCGAGAATGGCAGGAAGGTTGCGGTTAATATCCGTAATTTCTGCAGGGAGAAGGAAAAGTACAACAGAGATTTCCTGGATGCAGCGACCATCCTTTATTTCTCAGACGATCAGCTAGAAGAAGATCCATATGATTTCATAAGAGGAATCAGTAAGACCTACGGAACAGAGATTATCATAATGGGACGTGGCTCCAAGGGTGTTATTCTTTTTGATAAAAAGGGAGAGTTCATTGCCGATTACAAGACAGTTAAGACTAATGAGATTGTCAATACTGTCGGTGCCGGTAATGCTTTATTCTCATGCTTTTTACACTACTATCAGGAGACAGAGGACTCTGTCAATTCTATTAAGAATGCACTTTTGTTCTCATCCTATAAGATTGGATATATGGGAACCTCCAATGGTTTCATGACCACGGAGCAGATGGAGCAGTGGCGTAATCTTATCTGGGGTATAAGAGATAACGGACTGTGAGTTTAAAAAAAAATTGCGTAACTCACAGAATCAAATAATACAAGTTTGTTGAATGATGAGGATAATAAAAAATGGCAAAAAAAGTTAAGAGTAAAAGAGCATGCGGCGTTCTGATGCCGATTTTCAGCCTTCCTTCAAAGTACGGTATCGGTGCTTTTTCAAAGGAAGCATATGATTTTGTGGATTTTCTTGCTAAGTCAGGACAGAGCTATTGGCAGATTCTTCCGCTTGGACCTACAAGCTATGGGGATTCACCGTATCAGTCATTTTCTACCTATGCAGGAAATCCTTATTTTATAGATCTTGAGAAGCTTATTTCAATGAAATTCCTTGATAAGGAGGAAGTGGATAAAGTCAATTTCGGTTCAAATGAAATTGAGATTAATTATGCAAGACTTTTCAAGACCCGCTACGAGGTTTTATATAAAGCATATGTAAACAGTGGTTTATCCGATAACAGCACAAAGAAGCCTGATGAGGATTTTAAGAAGGAATTTGATGAATATGTAAAGGATAATGCCGAGTGGCTTCCGGATTATGCACTTTATATGGCGCTTAAAAAGCGTTATGACGGACTTAGCTGGGTAGAGTGGCCTGAGGATTTAAGACTTAGGAAAAAAGAGGCTCTTGATGCGGCAAATGTTAAGCATGCCGACAGAATCAGATTCCATGAGTTTATACAGTTCCTTTTCAGGAAACAATGGTTTGAACTCAAGGCTTATGCAAATGAAAAGGGTATAGATATTATCGGTGATATTCCGATTTATGTAGCATTTGATTCAGCTGACACATGGGCAAATCCCAAGCTCTTCCAGCTTGATAAAAAGAATATGCCTATTGCTGTGGCAGGATGCCCTCCGGATGCTTTTGCAAGAACAGGACAGCTTTGGGGCAATCCTCTCTACAAGTGGGATTATCATGAAAAGACAGGCTTTAAGTGGTGGATTAACCGTATAAAGAGCTGCTACGAGCTCTATGATGTTGTTCGTATCGATCACTTCCGCGGTTTTGATGAATACTATTCAATTCCGTTTGGCGATCCCACAGCTGAGAACGGACAATGGGTTAAGGGACCCGGCTACAAGCTTTTCGAGGTTATGAAAAAAGAGCTTGGAGACATAAGAGTCATCGCAGAGGACCTTGGATACCTTACACCTTCTGTTATTGCTCTTGTTAAGAGAACAAAGTTCCCGGGAATGAAGATTCTGCAGTTTGCTTTTGATGCGAGAGAAGAGAGTGATTATCTTCCTCACAATTATGTGCAGAACAGTATTGTTTATACAGGAACACATGATAATGAGACCACACTTGGCTGGTTTAACACTATTCCCAGAGAGGACAAGCGTTTTGCCAAGAAGTATCTGAACATTAAGTCCAATAAGGATATTGTGTGGGAGTTTATCCGTGCAACCTTTGCTTCTGTTTCAAATACGGCAGTAATTCCCATGCAGGATTATCTGGGACTTGGAAAAGAAGCCAGAATCAATACTCCTTCAACACTTGGTAAGAACTGGACATGGCGCATGAGCAGTGACGCAATCACAGATGAGCTTGCCGAGAGAATGCTTGATATGGCAAAGACATACGGAAGATGTTCAAATGTCTAAAATAACCATTGTTGATATAGCAAAAATGTGCGGTGTAGGCGTAAGTACGGTTTCGAGGGTGATCAACGGTCACCCTGACGTAAGTGCCGCAACCCGTGAAAGAATAACGGCTGTGATAAGGGAGACAGGTTTTGTCCCCAACGACAGCGCGCGTAATCTCAAACGCACCGATGCCAAATGCATCGGTGTACTTATAAAGGGAGTTACCAATCCCTTTTTCTCCCCTATGATCGATATCATAGAACAGGAGATAGACAGACAGAAATATGCTCTGGTTCTAAGGCATGTTGAGGCTGACGAAGAGGAGGCCGATGTTGCCATGGAGCTGGAGACGGAGAAAAGACTGAGAGGGATTATTTTCCTGGGAGGCGGTTCGGAACAGTCCAGACTTAAACTGGGAGAGCTTAAGATTCCTGCAGTTTTTTCAACAATAGGTGCTTCGTCACTTGAAGAGGACGGAAGAGGCGAATTCTCGACTGTTTCAGTTGACGACAGGCTTGAAGCAAGGCATATGACTCAGTATCTCATGAATCTGGGACACCAGAATATAGCCATAATTACTGAGGCTATGGGTAGAAGATCGGTAGGTCATTTGCGGCTTGAGGGGTATAAGGATGCTTATCTGGAGCGAGGTATGGCGGTCGATGAGGAATTGATATTCTACGTCGATCAGAACATGGAGCATTTTTCAGTAGAGAACGGATATAGGACAATGCAGAGAATGCTGTCTTCGGGAAAGGAGTTCTCTGCGGTTTTCTGCGCGACGGATTTGCTGGCTATAGGTGCGATTCGTGCCATAGCCGATGCGGGACTTAAGGTTCCGGAGGATATAAGCGTTTGCGGCTTTGATGGTATGGAAATAGGTAGATACATTAATCCGAGACTCACGACCATAAGACAGCCACTTGATCAGATTTCAAGGGAAACGGTAAAGCTTTTGTTTGACATTATAGAGTCCAGAAGCAGCCATAGGCATATTACCTTTCCTGCGGAACTGTGCGTGGGTGAATCAACTTCCAAACGACATGTATGATTTGCTGTGAGAGTAGTACGAATGGTTTTAATGAGGACAGGCTATGCGCATTTTTTCCAGAACTATTAGCACTATTTTAACTATAACGCTTCTTTTTTCCTGTGCAGGGTGTTCCATTTTTGAAGAAAAAGAGAATGCCACATCCGATTATGCTATGGATGATGAGAATTATATTACCTGTATGGTATGGGACAGGGGCAATTTTCCTGAAGGCTATTCGGCTGATGATAATGCGCTTGCCAACTGGATCCGGGCAAAGGTAAAAGAGGAGTATGGGATAAATCTTCATTTTATCAGTGTAGACAGATCGACTTCAGATTCGACTATCAAGAAGATGGTGGATGAGGGAACTGCTCCGGATATAATTTTCACATACTCATCCTCAGTGTTCGGTTATATGACCAAGCAGGGTAAGGTTGCTGATCTTACTGAATCTCTCGAAAAATACGGAGACAATATTAAAGAGTATATAGGCGACATTCAGTACATGGGCTCCTACAATGACCTTCAGGTAGCGGTCATGAAGAGAAGGGGATTCAAGTCCCCAAGACATATGGCTTATATCCGCAGGGACTGGTGCGATATGCTTGGATTACCTGTTCCAACCAATAAAAAGGAATTGATAGATTATCTCTATGCAGTTAAGGAAAACAATCCCGGTGAAGTTGATGGAGTGATACCATGGGCAATGGGTGGGGATGTCAATTCAGAACGCTTTTACCAGGGCTTCGTGGGATCTTATGTAAATAACCTGTCTGACAGGGATGCATATATCTATTCCGAGCGATATATGGTAGTTGCGGATGGGGCAGTTGATGGTTTAAGAGAACTTAACAGGCTCTACAATGACGGCATTATTTCTCTTGATTTTACTGCAGATAAGGACAACTCTGCTTATGTAAAGGATGTCACTGAAGGAAAGGCAGGATTTTTTGTTGATGACGCTATGTCGCCATTTACATATATTTCTGAGCTTAAGGCAAAGAACTCCTCCGTCAGGGTAGATCCGGTGCTGTGCTTTGACCTTCAGGATGGAGAATATCGAAACGTGGCAGAGCCTGATTACGGAATGTATGTGATGGTTCCTGCTATCAGCAAGAATAAGACAGATGCGGCAATAAAGTATCTGAACTGGCTTGCAGATCCTGAAATCGCCGAAATGGTGAATTACACTCCGGATCATAAAAATACCAAGGCAGGAGCACCA
>JAEEGL014994505.1_pt1 | contig 12082 bp, 3 predicted proteins | sample 9134231 | NCBI WGS metagenome assembly JAEEGL01 (sample SAMN16246548, study PRJNA631951) | gut metagenome | biome: gut microbiome; feature: rumen; material: fiber-attached | host: Bos | place: Iran: Karaj | collected 2018-10
CCGTATTCATCCGTCATTTTCACGGATTTGATTTTGCCATTGAAAACAGGCGAGAGATGGACACCGCTTTGCTCGATCAGGCGATTGCCGAACGACAGCCGCTCCGCTGAATCATGATTGCCATAGATGACGAATACTTCGGGACGTTGTTCCAGTGCGGATAACTTGCAGAGGAAGTCGTCCAACAACGCCACGGCCTCCTCCGACGGCATGGACTTGTCATAGACGTCGCCCGCGATGATGACTGCCTGCGGCTTCTCTTCCTTGACGCTGCCGAGGATTCTCTCCAGAATGTATTTCTGGTCCTCCAGCATGGAATACCCGTTGACACGCTTGCCCAAATGCAAGTCCGAAAGATGAAAAATCTTCATGAATGGACGTTCCTTGGTTGTAAACTAAAAACTAGATGTGAGTTGTTTCCAATGTCTTTACCGATGATACGGATTCATGTCAAAAAAACTTTCATGGATGCCCCAAAAAGTTTCTTTTATGACATTGTGATTTCTGACAAGAGTTCTATTCCGAAACGCTCTTTTTCCAAAGAGGGTAGGCTACGGCCAAGAAAGCATTACTCACCGGAATGGCAAAAATTGTGATACTCCCGCTTTAGGGTGGGGTATCAAAGATGTCGTCTCCAAGGCTGATTGCATTGGATTTCCTTACATATGGCATGAGTGTTTGGGAAGCCCTTGTCAATGTCGGATTCTTACTGGCAGCTCGGTACGGCGAGCATCGATAGAGAAGATTGCTGCATCCGTCAGGTGAAAGGGAGGTTAGCTTCATGTTGTTTGTAAAAAAAACATGTTATAATCATTCTTATATTTTGATTGAGTTTTTTAGGATTAAGACTTAACATATTATGCACAAAATCGAAGTATATCAAAAAAATGGCATGAACTATACATTTCAAGTATAATGACATTCTTGAGTTAAAAGACAACATTACATTTGTTCATCATTTCTTTTGAGTTTTTGCAATTCTTCTGCAATGATTATTTCACTGTTTCGATAATGCAAACGTTCTTTTAGGTGCTTCAGATAAAAATCCCCAAGAATTTCACGTAAGCTTTGAATTGATTCAAAGAATTTAGAAATCATATCGGGGGCCGTAGATAAATCATGTATGGCTATTTTTCGGAGAGTATAATCTGGCAAAGAACCATATTGACGCAAGTCCTCCAGAATGGTCCTAAGAAATATCAATAATTCGTACTGATTGTTTTTCTCACAGTAGTCAATCGCATATATGACGTTGTTAATGGCGCGAACCTCTAAGGATTGAACATTGCTTGTGCTTCGGGAAAATGTCTCCTGGTATTTTCCTGCCATTGAATATGCTTTCCAGAATATTTGGCTCAAATCATTTCTTGGTTCATCATAACTGCAATGGAGCATCTGAATTGCTGTTTCCACAGGGATTTGGGATTCCTCCTGCAGGTCTTCATCAACTTTCACAGAAAACAGCCCCAAGCCTTTTCTCCTGAAAAGAATCAAAGAGTTCTCATTGGCATCTTTAGCAGTCTTAACGCGGTATGGGAAGTTTTTGATTTTTTCAAGAACTTCAGGATGGCTCTTCTTAACGTTTAATAGTTCTTTCTTGATTTTTGTTAGGAAGCTTTCCTGCTCTGAATCCTCTGGGTTCTGCTGTAACTTGTGGTACAGGCTGGAGGCTGTCGGGGTTTCGTCAATATCAAAAATCTGCGCGTCTTCACCGATTGTATTGTGTATCATGAACATTTTTGATGCGGCTATTTCCCGACACTTGGCGATAGTCGCACCCTGTTCAGTGGGGAAGAAATTGAAGATATAGAGATTTTGAAATACCTTTTTTCCAATACGGTTGATTCGTCCGACCCGTTGAATGACTCGTGTAGGATTCCACGGAATATCATAGTTGATGACAAGACCAGCACGGTTCAAGTTATGTCCTTCTGACATTTTATCGGTTGCCAGTAGGATTTGATAACGATCCTCTTGATTCCCTTTATAAGAAGCATCGAAGTTCGCTTCTATCGTGTTTGCCAAAGAGGAAGAAACGGTTCCGTGGACAGAAATGATCTTCCCAGGAAGTTTTGCCTGTAGATACTGCTCCAAATGGAGAATCGTATCCTTGTATTCAGAAAAGACAATGACCTTTCTCTTCGGTTCACCCTTCAATGTCGGCAGTGCCTCATGGCATCCGTTGATGACAGCAAACAACGTAGTCGCTAAACACGCTGCTTTGGGATCATGATTGTCAAGTTCAAGGTCTTTTACTTTTTGAATTAGTTCAATAAACAAGTCAATATCGTTCTGTATGTCTGAAAGAAATTCATCCTTGCGAGCAAAACTATCAATGACATATACTTTGTTGTTTTTGGGCAGCACTGCCTCCATGAGCATATTTTCATAGTCGTTAAGTGCTCTTTCTATATCTTCGTCATCGAATTCGTAGATCTTTTCCAGAAGTTTTCTATCAAGAACAAACTTACCTGTCCGTTTGATAAACGCTAGAGCCTTTTGGTGGATTGTAAGGAAATTTTCAAGGCTTTGCGCAAAAGCTCCAAAGGAGCTTTCAAAACGATGGACAAGAAGTCTGCGCATGAAGTCATACAAGTTTGTCTGAAGCATCAATTCTCTGTGTCCATCTGAACTCAATTTCATTTGTGAATTCTGTTCATATGCAAATGGCTGATAGATGGCGCCCTGAAATCGTCCTGTATCACTGAAATAATCATTCAAAACACTGTCATAGAATGCGGACTGTTCAGGAGTCAGCGCAAAGAATTGTTCAATCGGTGGTTTCATATCTGAAAGTTCTGTCACTTCATCCTTGTAATCAGGATCACTCCGCAAATCTATGCGGTTTCTGCGAATGATGACAGGTTCCAATATATGTCTTATTTCACGCGATAGCTGCTGTGACCATTGCTTGACTTGCCTAAGATCAATCTTTTCATCCTCTTCTGGCCTCCCAGCATTAAAAATTTTCCAAAGTTGCAAATAGGCATTTTTTACCCTTTGGACTTTTTCAGGGTCTTTGCTTTTATGGTTTTTCTGGATTTCACTTAGCAGACGGAACATCCGATCGTATGACGCAAATCTTCCTGCAAGATGGTTGTCTAGTGTGATTTTGCTTCGATTAGGCACAATGAAGAGCTTAAGCAAAGAGAATATGTCTGCTGGACGGTTGTTGAAAGGAGTTGCGGTCAAGAGGATCACCTGCCGTCCTCGACAGATGTTGGATAGTGTCTCGTAATCCTGCGTATCCTGATTCTTGAAGCGATGTGCTTCGTCAACGATGACTACATCCACATCGCCGTCAGAGTTAACGTAATCCAGCGCAGCGTCCAGCTTTCCGCAAGAAAAGATTTCCCAGCCATCTAGCTTGAACTGTGTCTTGTAATCACGCCAACCGCCTTTGGCTTTGTCTTCCTCGCCAATCAGTCCAGGTGGGGCGATAATGATCCCGCGGCGATACAATCCGCGAGCAATAAGGCTCGCGATCACCGATTTCCCCAATCCGACGACATCTGCAAGGATGACACCATTGTATTCTTTCAAAACGGTAAGTGCTTGATTTACCGCATCCAATTGATATCGATACTTTTTGTAGCCATTCTTCTCCAAAATGGCTGTGATTCGTTCAGAGGCGTTGACCTGCTGCTGTAAGTCAAGGTAGGTCTTCAAGGAAAGAACGTATGCCTCGTATGGCGTAACGGGCGATAGCATGGACTCTTTTTCAAAGATGTCCAAGATGGTTTGTTTCGTAACGGGATCTTCTGTCAGTGTGACGGAGTCTTCCCATAACTCTTCGAAAACAGCATTCACATCTTCGCCTCCGCAGTCATTGACTCGGATATCAATGTCACTTTGCGTTGTAAGTCCTGGCATAGACAGATTGCTGCTGCCAGTCAGCCATGAATACTGCTTTAGCAGGGAATCTGGACCGCTTAGTTCGAACAAAAACAGTTTTTCACGATTCTCACCGCGTGTCTTGCGGATAACAAGTCGGTCGGTGCGGAGCATCTTGATGAAATAACCGATTCGGGAATGGAACGCCTCCTTGTCGAATTCAGGGGCATTGGCCACTTTGCGCAAACTTGAAAGGTAGCGTTCTCTGATTTCATTGTCCGAGTAACTAAACTCTTCACCGAAATCGTTTCTTTCGGAAAGGATACACTCCACGACACGGTCCATGACCATTTCGATATCCGTACCGACCAGAACTTGCAGCTTAATCTGCGGATTCGCCGTCAGTGCGTTGTACAGGGCTTTGATTCCTGAAAAATAAAAGAAGCTTATCAGCACCTTCAGTACCGAACTTTTGCTACAAAGATCTAGAAGATGCTCCTTGAGAAGCTTTCCATGTTTATGTGTGATGGTGATATCCATTTATTTCAGCTATGCTAAAGTTATTTTAAGACATTATTATACCCAAAGCCATTGCTCTTTAAACATAAAATAGTAGATAACGCATAGAATAATGTCATTACATTACTTGCGAGCATCATCTTCATCTGTTTGAATAGAACTATTATTGAATTCATTAATAACATGAGAACTTGAGCCATCGCTTATAGTTTGTGAGTTTTCACAGATAATAGCGATTTCACTTTTAGTAAGATTGTATATTTTATAAACAATATCATTTATTTTTTCTATTGCTTCAGTCTTTCCTATTTGAGATTGATCACAAAGAATTGCAAGTGATTCTATTGTTTGATTTGATAATATAGGTAGTGGAATGTTCGAAACCTCATTGACTCCAATATTTAAGTAGCCACCAGACATTGCAAGGGAATTATAATTTTTACGTAACCAGAAAGATATTAATTTACTATTTAACAATGAAACAAGTGCCTTAATACCATTTTTACCATGAGAATTTTCCAAAATAATAGTTGTTGATTTTCCAGCAAGGCAACTGCCATTGTCATAGTAAGCCTCCAACTCAATTGACAAACCTGCAATGATAACCTTGGAAGCCTTTGCTTGTGCATATCGCTTGGGTGATACCCTCTGTAAATCACAATCTTCAACAATAGGATTAATAGCAGTAAAACCAAGATAATGTATAGGTTGTTTTCCCCATAGAATTGCATACTTATCAATTGTTCCAGTATTAACCAATTTTGAATATTGGGTATTGTTGGTATCACTCAGATTCTCGACTATTTCTCTTATCTTGTATGCTTCATTTACTGTTGCCGCTCCCATAATTCTGTGAAATTGTGATGATAATTTGGAGAACGAAGAGATTTTTATGATTAAGTCAACAACACTCTTGGAATAAAAATATTTATCCCAAAGAGAATCAGATACAAATTTGGAATACAAGACATTACTGAAAAATTGAACTTGTTCTCTATTTTTCATTTTTGTCATTTTGGTTACTTTGGATAGACTATTTTTCTTTGTAATGAATGTACATGGGTATACACCTATACCTGAAAAAACTTCTACAGAAGAATAGTCTCTTATTTCAAGAAGGTGATTTTTTGATAAAAAATTTCTTGCATAATTAGCATATTTTGCTGCAATAAGCTTATTTGGTACAATAAAAGATAAAGAGGATTTTTCATGGCCTAAGATAATACCTAATTCTATAAAGGCAATGAAAAGATCCCAATTACCTTTACATGTGCTATAAAGTTTATGGTACATTTGTCTGTAATTAGTTTCTTTTTCTTCATCAATTCTAGTCATTGTTTCAGAATCAACATACGGAGGATTACCAATAACAATGTCAAATCCTCCTTGCGCGAATACATCGGCAAAATACAGGTGCCACAAGAAGAAGGGCTTGTTGTTCAAATCCATCTTATCCACATCAGCATTTATCTGAGGATTATTGCCGCATTTTGTTTTGATATAGTTTTTGACTGCAAGATCGATGTTGATACGAAGTTCATTTTTATTTTCCCCCTTTGCGGGATCAAAGAACTCTCCCATGGCCAATTTAAGGTTCTCTAAAGCCTTCTCCTCATTATCCCATGTAAAACACAATTGTTTGTCAACAATTGTGGCGTTGGTCTTTTTCCCTTTTTTATCAGCTGGACGAAGATCAAGCTTTAAATCAACGCCATTATACTGTTCCAAAAGACTGTTTCCCTGCATGATCTTGTAGTCGAAATTTGGCAACGGGGTAGGTGTGTCTTCATCGACGACGATTGAGAGCCAGAATCGCAGCCGAGCGATGTCCACCGCTCCAGATTCGATGTCCACTCCATAGATATTGTTTTGGATGATTTCTTTCTTGGCGTGCAGTATTCCAGCTGCATTCTCCTCAATATCCCCTAGCTTGATTCTGAGCCTGTAAAGCAGATTTAGCATGCCCATCGGGAAGGCCCCAGAGCCAATAGCTGGATCGCAAATCTTGACCGATTTCATTTTATCGACCAGATTCTTTTTCTGTTCAGAAGGAATTGAGTCGGCATCCAGTTCCTCTACCAGTTTCCGGTTCACATCTGTATCGCCAAGATATTGAATAAGGGACTCCTGGCACATGTAGCTCACGATTTCTTTGGGCGTGTAAAATGCGCCTTTGTCCTTATTGTCTTCCAAAAGGTTTTCAAAGATGCGTCCTAGCATTTCAGGATCCACACCGATTTCGGCGTCATCTGGGTCATTTTCATCAATAGTGAAGTTAAAACGGTCGAAGGTATCAAGAAGGTCTTCAAAATATTTGGGTGGAAACTTAACCTTTGCATTATCCGTAGCATCTTGTTCAAATAGTCCGCCATTCAGATACGGGATACGAATCTTTTTTCCAGGTTCAATGGAAAGCACATCTTCTGCAACATCGCCGTTTTGATTCCTGTCTGTATTCAGTGTGTCGAAAAACAGTATTTTCAAAACGGAATCCAAAAAATCCTTTTGTTCTGATTCAGATTTGTTCTTGAACAGCTTTTGCAAATAATTCTTGTCACCGTTTCCCCATGCCTGACCAACAGGAACTCCAAGCCAGCCCTTCTTTTGCAGAAACTGTAGAAAAACCAGTCGTCCCATCATCTTCTTGATATAATCACGGAAAGCTTTTTCTGCATTGTCGAATTTGGCGAACTGGGACATGATTTCGTCTTTGCGTTTTTCGCCCTTCCAATCATCAACTTCAATCCATTTGTTCTTTTTTACTTCCTTCATTCGTTTGCCAGTGGCATACGCGATAAAATCTGAATAATGTTCCTTATATTTATCAAAAAACTCGTCACTCAGACGTTCGACGGAGAACGCATCTTTAATTTTATCAAAGGACGACCAGTCCATGCACATACGGTCGATAAATGTCCTGTTGGTCGCCATTGGTTCGACATAAAACGTATGCCTGCGATAGCGTTTTGGTGAATCTTCTCTCCCATAATCTTCAATCAAACTCATTCTGACATATTTATGGTTATCCGCAAAGACAAATATACCATGCGAGCAAGGTGCTGGCAATGAATATATGTCATAGTTAGTGGAAATAAACAATAGCATTTGTTTGGCGTAGTCAAACTGAAGTTTTCTGGAACTCCGTTCAGTCAGGTTCCCTTCTTTCAGACTAATAAAAAAGACAGGAAAACTTGTTCCGTCATCAAGAGAAGCATGTGCTGCAATGCTCGGCTCGGAAAATCTGCCGTATAAATCGTTCAAACGGTTATCCAATTTTTGACTGGCTGTCAATTTCAAAGGACTAAGTGTATAATTCTGTTGTGTCTTAAAGCCTTTTTCTCTTAAAAAACGTATAAGATTTTCAGGGGAAAAATCTCTTGTCATTTGTTCACAGATGTCTTTAATTGGCATTTTGTTTCTCCTGTTACACAAGGATCCCTGTGGTCATAAAGCATTCCATTGCTTCATGAACTTGTTGTATGTTATATGTTTTAAAAAGTAGATGCACATGTTGTGCGCTATGCTCTTGTGCTATGACGGCATTGGCGAAATCAGGATTTATATTTAGGAAAGCCATGATTTCCCCCTTGAGTGTCCCTAAATCCATATTACGAATAATTTCATACGCCTGCTTGAACTTTTTCGTGTTCTGTTTTATGGATGAAACAAGGAACTTCTTCTGGTTCCACGTAGAAAAAGCCTTCCAAACACAGCCTTCTTCAGATTGTTTGAAGGGAATTGAAACGCAATTCGGTTCACATTGAATCTTTTTCAAGGCTTCAACAAGTGGAACGCTAATTGTATCGGCATCATTCTTCGATGCAAATTGCGGCAATTCTATTGCAGAAACAGTTACTGAATTCTTGAAAAAGAAGAATAAAGTCTCTTCTTTACCATGGAATTTGCAGAAGCGTCCTGAGAGCTTTTTGATTTTGTCAAGATACTTACTGCGTTTATCTTCCGATGTCCCGCATTTTAACCCCAATGCCTTATTGTACATGCCGCGAATTTGTAAATCTTCACTCATTGGGCCATTTGCCGAATCGTCTTCTATTCCTGACGACGCAAATATCGAACCGGCGGGTTTGACCGTTTCTTCAGCCGTTAAGATGCTTGCATCTTCAGCAAATAGTTCTTGAATAATGTGTGCTTTCCGTGTGCTGATTTTCTTGACGTTGTTAATATTCTCCCCCTTGACAGTCGGGAAGAAGTTAACTCTGTACAGTGTTTCAAAAACCTTGTAGGAAATGCGGTTGATTCTTCCCAAACGCTGAATAATGCGAACTGGGTTATATGCCATATCATAATTAAATACAATACCAGCGGCATTAAGGTCAATTCCCTCAGATAGTACATCTGTACAGACCAATATCTTCTTTTGTTCGGAACTATTGTTTTTTTGTAATGCAGAAAACTTGAAATTCCTAATAACGGCATCTCGCCTTGTCAGTGCTTTCTTTTGCGAAACTTTCGTTTTGTGTTCTTTGTACTCTTCCAAGGAAAAACCAAAATTAATGGCATCCTCTTGTGTCAGTTCCTTATTGATGTTTTCTCCAGAAACACATATGACAGTGTTGGGAAAATAGTGTTCCAGATTTTTTGCGACATATTCCGCCGTGTCGGCAAAGCCAGAAAAAACTATTATTTTTCGCTGTTTCCCTTCATCATCTGTTCCTTTGTCTAAATTCCCATTCAGTACATCACGAATGTTTTCAACAAGGCATTGGAATTTTGCATCCTTGCCTGGATTATCTAATTCCATGTTGTTATAATCGTCAAGAATGCCTTGAAGGACTTTAAAGTCACGCCGTAATCCTGAAAGGAAATCATCTGGCTTGCTTAGAACAGTTATTCTTGTTTTATCTATGCGTGGGAACTGTTTCAGCAGTTTCTGTTTATCTTCCACAGATCGAACATAAATGGTGTGCTTATAATTCAAGAAAGCCTTATTCCATTCCTTTTCATAGGTTTCGAAAAAGTCCTTGTCATCACTCCAATCGTCTTCACGTAAATCAGGAGAAAGCCGAATAAATATGCCTTTGGACTCAAATAGTTTAATGGAAATATCTAAAGAGTTCTTTATATTCTGGACGGTCTTTTTGAATGCAACTGGAGAACTTTCCCAACGAGTGACAATGAAATGACAGATCATGGAAAAAAGCTGATCTTCGGTATCACTTTTCCCTCCATTTGACAATTCTGGTATGTACATGAACCCTTTGAAAGCCTTGTTAGCGCCGGCAAAATATTTTTTTAAAATTTGTTCATAAAAAATTCTGACATTATCAGAAAGAATATATTCTTCATTACGTGGATGAGCAAGTTTGGAGATTTTCGGCAACATTTCTTCCCGATATGGGGAATCCTCATGAATCAAATCAAGGCGATTACGGCGAACAGTTATTCGGGAAACTATCTTTCTGATTTTTTCGGATAGAGTTTTAGTCGCGTTTTTTCGCTTGCGAACATCTGAATCCTTATTGATGGCTTCATATTGCTTCGAGAAGTCCATGAACATGGTTTCCAATTCAGTTTTTGAAAAACCGGCAATCATGCTGTTTGAAATCAGAGAAATAAGAGCATATATATCATCAGGTTTATTGTTGAACGGAGTTGCAGAAAGAAATATAATTTTTTTCCCTATACAAATCTTCTGAAGTTTCTTATATGTCTCCGTTTTCCTGTTTCTGATGTTGTGAGCCTCATCTATAATGATAGTTCTTGCTTTTTGTATGACATCCTTTGGTATGGCGCCTATCATTCCGTATGAATGACATTCCCAGCCATCCTGTTCAAGATGAAATGTGGAAAGATAGGTTTTCCAATTCCCATCACCACAAAGAGCACTCGGTGCTATTATGATGCCAGGAGCATCGCTTAAACTAGCAAGCACAGATGCAACAATTGATTTTCCCAATCCGACGACATCCGCTAGGATGACTCCTCCATGAACATTTAGTATGTTTTGCGCACGCTGGATGGCATCAATTTGATAATCTTGTTCCTCTATTCTTTCTCCATCAGGAAATTGTGCTTCTCGAATGATTTTGCGAATTCGTGAATTCAGTTTGTCATCAGTTCGTTGTAAATCCATGTATTCACAAAGAACTTTCATATAAGCATCAAATGGTTCGACAGTTGAATCAGGTGTTTCTGTTTTTAGTACTTTTTCTATTTCAGAAGTTGCAGAAGGCTCTTTCAAGTCAGCTTCAGTAATAGGAATGGCATTTTTCCAAGACTCGTCAAAAAGTTTACAAACTATATCTGCATTTTCAGTCGAAACATGCACGTTAAATTCGCGTCTGCCCTGCAAGCCAGAATATGAAAAGTTACTGCTGCCTCCCGTATAGGAGACATTATCATGTTTGTCATGAAAAATATAAATCTTTGCATGATTTGGCTCACATGTACTTCTTATTTGAAGACGCCCCTCATGAATCATTTGAGCGTATTGCTTCCATGCTGCTGACTGACTTTCAGTAATCCGCTCTGGCGGCCAGTTGCTCAGAACTTCCTTCAGCTGCCGAATGTACAATTCCGATGCTTCTTTGGGTGTATTGTCTTTTTCATATTCATAAATTTCATGGAGCAAACCTCTGGTGTCTGTTCCGGCATCCATCCCTACCAAAATACGTATAGTAACTTCTTCATTCTCTTTCAAAGCATCATTAATTGCTTGAAAACCGTCAAAGAAAAAATAACCGGTAAGAATATCGATCTGTTTAGCCGTTTTTATCTGTTCCGCAACAAACTCGCCCATTGAGTTTGCTACGTTCGCCTTCCATGCTATAATGTTCACATATTGATTTTGCATATTCGTACTTCTGTCCAGTAAAATGGCTTGATAAAAAAGTTCATGGTCAGCTTGAAATCAATGAATCGCTAAACACCTTATTGTTTTTCACAGTATCTATAAAGCATAAGCTATAATACCATCAATTGCTATCTTTTCAAGTTCATACACAGATATTATTTTGAGAAATCTACTCTATAGAACATTACATTCCTAATATATACTAATATCAATATATTCATGGCATCTGTTACTTGTTCTATACAATGACTCGGCTATGGCAGAAAATCCGAAATAGCTTTCAGATACAATCTTTATCCTCGTGGAATTGAGGGAGTGATTGGATATAATGGATAACCTCAACAACACTATAACTCTAATGTAAAAAGTAAAATTAATTGAAGCATCTCATATAGAGATTACTTGATGCAAAAATGGAATCATACCTGATGGTCAGGAATCCATACTCGAAAAGATCGTGGAGAACCACTACAGTAGCAAAGGTGTCTGCACATACGATTCTTACATTATCATAGGAAAAATGTCATCGGGAGATGACTATTATCGTTCAAACCGTGGCAGTTCCGGAGCGGACAGCCATTTTTCCGCAACATGCAGTGTGTTCAGCCAGTCGGTTTTGACGATATATTCGTCCTCTGTATGGTGCTTCATGTATCCGCAGGAAAGATTGACTCCGCAGATGTCACGCGCCAGAACGACAATGTCTGTAAGGAATCGGCGGTCAGGCTCATGGAAGCCGGTCATCTTTTCGATATAACGGCGAAATGCTTCAGTGCCAACATCATAGCATTTGTATTCGTCTCACCCTTGTCTGTCGAATTCAACCATGAACTGATAACGGCTCTGCAATTTCTCACGGAGTTTAGGAAGATACTCCATGATGTCTGTCGCACCCAAGCAGCCGAGTTCCTCCCC
>JAEEGL016006550.1_pt1 | contig 12082 bp, 11 predicted proteins | sample 9134231 | NCBI WGS metagenome assembly JAEEGL01 (sample SAMN16246548, study PRJNA631951) | gut metagenome | biome: gut microbiome; feature: rumen; material: fiber-attached | host: Bos | place: Iran: Karaj | collected 2018-10
ATCCAATGTACGGGAAAGGGGTAAAAACAGATGGGAAACAGCCAGCTGCAGTATTCTCCGTTCAGACCCAATTTGAAGACAGCCGAAGTATTTGCTTGGGGAGATCCGGAGTACAATTTATTTGATCAGTTGATCGAGAAATATGAGGAATGCCATCCTGAGTATTGCTCGCTCTCTTCTTATGAAAAAATGGTTATTGAGGAGCAGATCCATCATGAAGCCATTGGACTCACACCGCTTAACCTTATAAAGAATTTCGTTGAAGATCCTCAGTTTGATGAGTTTAGATCAGTGGATTTTCTATGAGCATGGACGCTATCTCTTTTTACTGGGGAAACAGCAAGCAATAGATAAGATGTGTACATATAGACGTATTTAGAATTAAAGATAATAGAGAAATAGAGACTCCCTGTAACCGTGGTGGCTACAGGGAGTTTTTTGACCGCTATGGATGCGCACCTCGCGGAGATGAAGTTTATTGCTTCGCAATACCGCTCGGGCGCGAAAGAGAATCCATGCCTACTTAGATCGGCCCAGAATTTGGGCTTCGTGGATTTTTTCGTTAACATCTGAAAGAAACTTGTAATTAGTAGGATCTGAAATAAAGTCCAGGAAATCTCTGGCTTCTTTTAACGTCAGTTTCTGAATTTCTACGAGATAAGATAAAATCTCGTCTCTGGTCTTACCTTCATTGATGAATCTGTCTACTATATCAAACAGAACCATGAATCTGCGCATTTTAACTTTAGTCTTAATATGGTGGAGTTCGATGAGAATTGCAGCAAGAATAATAAATGCTGCCACAGAGATCAGAATGAAAAAGACACCCAAAATAAACTTCTCTCTATTCAGGTTAAGTAGCCCTGCAAAAAGTGAAGACATCGTAACTATCGTAAACGATGTGATAAGGATAGCTAGTCGCGCCTTGTTCCGCGTGTGATCATTAAGTGCCATGAGCCTCACACAAATTCCAAATATAAAATAGAATACAATCGCGAACGCTATACCCAAGTAAGATAATTGAAGCATAATGTCCATCCCCCTATGGATTAATTCTAACAGTGTTAATGTACCAAAGCAACCCTTCGAAATATCGCATATTCATTTAAACGTTTGAGATTTGAAATGTTTATAAAAAGTTTATAGATTATCGACTATAACCAGGTCTTTATTTTGGATTTTTTTCAGTCTTTTTTTTAGTCTCTTTTTTAGTCTTTTTTCCGGTAGCAAATTTCATACTTTTATTTTCGATAGTACGTGTTGACTTTTTTACTTTTATGCTTTAATCTTTAAAAGTATAAGATTGTATACAAATATACAACTTTGTTCTAGCGTGCATAAGGTGATGTTATATAGTTCTTTTGCCTTATCATTGATTCTTCGGAAACCGCGTCAGGTGCGGGATTCTGATCATATATCCATACAATAAATTCGAGGAGGAACACAATTATGAAGAAGTTTAGTAAAGTAATCAGTACAGCATCAGCTTTCATGATGGCACTTGCAATGCTGGCAGGATGCACAGACGCAGCTAGCACTACTCAGCCAGAGAGCTCTGGAGCCCAGACAGAGGGCAGCGCAGAGGCTGTTTTCAAGATTGGTGCTATTGGACCTCTTACAGGTGATAACGCAGCTTATGGTAATGCAGTCTGCAATGCAGCAGAACTTGCAGTAGAAGAGATCAACGCTGCTGGCGGTATCAACGGATATAAGGTAGAGTACAAGAAAGAGGACGACGAGACTAACGCAGAGAAGTCAGTTAACGCCTACAACGCTCTTAAGGACTGGGGAATGCAGATCCTTGTTGGATCAACCACAAGTGGATGCTCAATCGCAGTTTCAGAGAACACCAAGGCTGACAACATGTTCCAGCTCACACCTTCTGGATCAGCTGTTGACTGTGTAAAATATGACAACGCTTTCAGAGTATGCTTCTCAGATCCTAACCAGGGAATCGCTTCTGCTCAGTATATTTCAGATAACAACATTGCCAAGAAGGTAGGTATCATCTACGATAGCTCAGATATCTATTCAGATGGAATTTATCAGAAATTCGTTCAGGAGTCAGAAGGCAAGAACTATGAGATTGTTTCTGCAGAGGCTTTCACATCTGACAATGCAACAGACTTTTCAGTTCAGCTTCAGAAGGCCAAGGACGCAGGCGCTGACCTTGTTTTCCTTCCTATCTATTACAAGAGCGCAGCTCTTATCCTGACACAGGCAAATACAATGGGCTATTCACCAATATTCTTTGGTGTTGATGGTCTTGATGGAATTCTTACAGTTGAAAACTTTGATGTTTCTCTTGCAGAGGGCGTAATGCTTCTTACACCTTTCGCAGCAGATGCTACAGATGATCTTACTGTTAACTTTGTAAGCAAGTATAAAGAGAAATATGGTGAGGTTCCAAACCAGTTCGCAGCCGATGCTTACGATGCAGTTTACATCATCAAGAATGCAATTGAGAAAAAGAACGTTACTCCAGATATGAGTGTTTCTGATATCTGCGAAGCTATAAAGGGCGCTATGACTGAGATTGAGGTTGCCGGAGTTACTTCATCCAAGATGACTTGGGATGCTAGCGGCGAGCCTAACAAGGAGCCAAGAGCTGTTGTTATCAAGAATGGTGCATACGTTTCAGCACAGTAAAACAGTAAATTAGAATAGACGCTTGATCCGGCGAAGGGTGTTGTCACAGGCGCCCTTCGCTTTTTTATGATATATGATATAGGAAATTGCTCTGCGTTTCCTATGCATCACAGGGCAGAGGACAAGTGATGCAAGATAAAGAAAAATGAAGTTTTGCATGATAATAGTGGGCTGGTGTGATGCAAGAAAAGAGAAAAAGCAAGTTATGCATCACAGAGCAGAGGAAAAGTGATGCAAGATAAAGAAAAATGAAGTTATGCATGATTTTAGTTGCCTGCTGTGATGCAAGATAGGTGAAAAGGCAAGTTATGCATCACTGGGCAGAGGACAAGTGATGCAAGATAAAGAAAAAATGAAGTTGTGCATGATTTTAGTTGCCTGCTGTGATGCAAAATAGGTGAAAAGGCAAGTTATGCATCACAGAGCAGAGGACAAGTGATGCAAGATAAAGATAAATGAAATTTTGCATGATAATAGTGGGCTGATGTGATGCAAGAAAAGAGAAAAGGCAAGTTGTGCATCACAGGGCAGAGGACAAGTGATGCAAATTAAAGATAACAAGCGATTTTGTATCATTTGTGCAAGACACTTTCATGCAAGATAGAAGAAAAAACAAGTTTTGCATGACCACGAGAAACAATAGTATTCTCACAAGTTAAAATAGTTATTATAATTAGGATAGCCAATAATATATAATTAAATATGATCAATAAATTGTAATAGTCTATAATTAGTTTTATTCAAAGTGTAATCGAATATTATTTATATAAATTCAAATATATTCAAATATATTCAAGTATACGCAAGTATATTCAAATCAAATATCTTTGTTGGAGGATTTTCATGAGTAGTTTCCTTACATATCTTATAAATGGACTTAGTCTGGGCAGCATCTATGCCATAATAGCGCTGGGATATACCATGGTTTATGGAATTGCCAAGATGCTTAATTTTGCTCATGGCGATTTTATCATGGTGGGATGCTACATTATCTTTTCAGTCACCACAACTTTTTCTGGAAATTCAATAGTAGGAGTACTTGTAGCAATTGTGTTATGTACACTTCTTGGAATCACAACTGAATTTGTGGCCTACAGACCTCTTCGAGGCGCGGCATCACCGCTGGCAGTTCTCATTACAGCTATCGGCGTGAGCTATTTTCTTGAAAATGTGGCCCTTCTTATATTTGGCGCAGACGTTAAGTCTTTTACCTCAGTTATAAAGTGGGAAGGCATTACCTTCAATGAGGGCGAGCAGAGGATTCAGGGCGTTACTATCGTGGCAATCGTGATAAGCGTTGTGGTGCTGATAGCTCTCCAGCTCTTTATCAAAAAAACTAAGCAGGGCCAGGCTATGCTGGCTGTTGCGGAGGACAAGGGAGCCGCAGTTCTCATGGGCATCAACGTAAACCGCACGATCATGCTGACATTTGCCATTGGCTCAGCCCTTGCAGCAATTGCTGGTGCTCTTTTGTGCTCAGCTTATCCATCTCTTTCTCCATATACAGGCGCAATGCCAGGTATCAAGGCCTTTGTGGCGGCGGTTCTTGGCGGTATCGGATCAATTCCTGGAGCCATGATTGGTGGACTTCTTCTTGGAATTGTTGAAATCCTGAGTAAGACCTACATTTCATCGCAGCTTTCAGATGCAATTGTTTTTGGAATTCTTGTTGTGGTGCTCCTGGTGAAGCCTACAGGAATCTTGGGCAAGAAGATTCAGGAGAAGGTCTAAGCGGTGGAGTCAGATAATACCAAGATATAGGAAAACAAGCAAAAAGGTATTACAAGGCAGAAGCCATATAATACCAAGAATAGAAAAAACAAGCAAAAGGTATTACGTGGCGGAAGTCCGATAATACCAAAATATAAACATAGAAGGAATGAGTATGACAACAAGCAAGAATGTTAGCGGGAAATTAAGCATGAAATTAAGCAAGAAAACCAAGGACAACCTCATAACATACGGTATTGTGGTGGCTGCGTACCTGATATTTACTGCGCTGGCAGCGACAGGACATTTATCAAGCCACATGAAGGGACTTCTTGTTCCGATGACATATTACGCAGTAATTGCGGTTGCGCTTAATCTCTGCGTAGGAATTCTGGGAGAACTCTCCATTGGACATTGCGGATTTATGTGCATTGGAGCTTTCACAAGTGCATTTTTTTCCAAAGTCATGGAAACTAAACTTCCGGCGGGACCAAGATTTGTGCTGGCTTTCATAGTAGGAATTGCTTTTGCAGGACTCTTTGGATTTCTTATTGGAATTCCAGTACTGAGGCTTAAAGGTGACTACCTGGCGATTGTAACTCTGGCCTTTGGTGAGATCATCAAGAATGTGATCAACGCCTTCTACATCGGTGTTGATAGCCACGGACTTCATTTTTCTATGAAGAATTCAATGGCCCTTGAAATGGAGGCTGATGGGCAGGTCATTGTAAATGGTGCCATGGGAATCACAGGAACTCCCCACAATTCTAGTTTTACAGTGGGAATCATAGTTCTTTTGCTGGCACTGTTTGTTGTACAAAATCTCGTAAATTCTCGCGATGGCCGCGCTGTTATGGCGGTTAGGGACAACTACATTGCTGCGGAGGCAACAGGAATCAAGGTTACCAAGTACAAGATGATGGCATTCGTGATTTCTGCAGCGATTGCGGGGGCAGCAGGCGTTCTCTTTTCCCATAACATCACAACTCTTACCGCAACAAGCCAGTATTTCGGCTTTAACGCATCAATCATGATTCTGGTGTACGTGGTGCTGGGCGGAATCGGCAATATCAGAGGAAGTGTTATAGCTGCATGCGTATTGTACCTGCTTCCTGAGCTGCTCCGCGGACTTAGTACCTACAGAATGCTGATATATTCTATAGTTTTGATCGTAATGATGATCTACACCTGGTCACCTAAGGTTATCGACTGGAGAAAAAGAACTTTCGGAGCCAGGAAACTTCCTGGTATGAAGGCTTGAAGTAATTGGGTTTGTCGTAAATGAACCAGATCAATCAGAAATATATGATTGCAATATCGTGAAAAAGATATTACAGATCTGCAGAATGGCAGATGAATATTTGAAGGGACTTTAATATGGCACTTCTTGAAGTAAACAATTTATGCATATCCTTTGGCGGACTTCGCGCGGTGGATGATTTCAATATGAAAATAGAAAAAGGCGAGCTTTACGGACTCATTGGCCCAAACGGCGCCGGCAAGACCACTGTCTTCAATCTTCTGACCGGAGTATACAAGCCAAATGAAGGAATTATCCGCCTTGAAGGGCAGGACATCACGAGAAAGTCAACAACCGAGATTAATCACGCAGGCATAGCCAGAACTTTCCAGAATATAAGGCTCTTTAACCAGATGTCTGTTCTAGATAACGTTAAGGTAGGGCTTGCGGAGCGCTACAAATACAGCACTCTCGAGGGAATCCTGCATGTTGGCAGGTATCGCAAGGTGGAAAAAGAAATGGACAAGGAGGCAGAGCGTCTTTTGGCGGTTTTTGACCTGGATAAGGAAAAAGACCTGCTGGCTTCCAACCTTCCTTACGGCAAACAGCGTAAGCTTGAGATTGCAAGAGCCATGGCTACAAATCCTAAGCTTCTCCTGCTTGATGAGCCGGCAGCAGGCATGAATCCTAACGAGACAAAAGAGCTAATGGAGACCATAGCCCTTGTTCGAAGAGATTTTGATATGACAATTCTTCTTATTGAACACGACATGAAGCTTGTTTCCGGAATCTGCGAGAAACTCACAGTTCTAAACTTCGGGCGCGTATTGTGCCAGGGCGAAACCAAAGAAGTGCTTGCTCACCCAGATGTAATCAAGGCCTATCTTGGAGAGTAGAATAAAAAGGACAAATTATTATGGAACCAATTCTAGAAGTTAAAGATTTAAGTGTATATTATGGCGTGATCCAGGCGCTTAAAGGTATTTCTTTTCACGTAGATAAAGGAGAAGTGGTGGCCCTTATAGGTGCTAACGGCGCTGGCAAGACTACAACGCTTCACACGCTCTCGGGGCTTCTCAAGGCAGACAAGGGATTAGTAGCTTACAAGGGGCAGAACCTTGCAAAGATCCCAAATCACAAGATTGTGAGCCTGGGAATGGCCCATGTTCCTGAGGGAAGGCGCGTGTTTGCAGAGATGACGGTACTTCAAAACCTGAAAATGGGCGCTTACACCAGAAGCGATAGGGCGGAGATGGAGGAGACCCTTCAGAAAATCTACAAGAGATTTCCAAGGCTTGAAGAGCGCAAAAGCCAGCTGGCAGGAACGCTTTCAGGCGGTGAACAGCAGATGCTGGCCATGGGAAGAGCCCTAATGTCTCATCCGGATATCATACTGATGGATGAGCCATCCATGGGTCTTTCACCAATTTTTGTAAATGAGATTTTCCAGATCATTCAGGACGTCAACAAGGACGGAGTTACGGTGCTTCTTGTTGAGCAGAACGCCAAGAAAGCCCTGTCCATCGCAAACAGAGCTTATGTCCTTGAAACTGGGGCTATCGTAAAAGAGGGCCCGGCTAGCGAACTTTTAAATGATGAGGCAATAAAGAAGGCTTACCTTGGAGAGTGAGAGTCCCAGGAGTAGAGCATTTGCCGAGGTATTACACGAGGCTAGTATATCCCGGGAGTAGAGCATTAGTTGAGAGGTACACACATGAAGAAAATCACCATCACAATTGCACGCCAGTATGGAAGCGGTGGACGTACCGTTGGAATCCGCCTGGCAGAACAACTTGGAATTCATTATTACGATAAAGAGCTGACTAAGTTGGCTTCAGAGGAGAGCGGCATTGCGGAATCTCTTTTCCTTGATACTGATGAAAGATTCAGGAATAAGGGCTTCTTGCGCACCCCTGTTCATGTCTATAATTCCGAGATCATCGGCCCGGAAAGCCCAGACTTTACATCACCTGATAATCTCTTTAACCTGCAGGCAAAGTGCATCAAGCGTCTTGCAGAAACTGAGCCCTGCGTGATCGTGGGCAGAGCTGCAGACTTCGTCCTAAAGGACTACGACAATGTCCTTAGCGTCTTTGTTCATGCGCCTCATGATTTCCTCATGGAGCAGGCTGGCAAGGTTCAGCCCCTTAAGGGAAAAGAGCTAGAGAAGTTCTGCGCCCGGGAAGACAAATACCGCGCTGATTACTACAAGCATCACACAGGTCAGGACTGGACTGACGCCATGAACTACGACCTGTGCCTTGATTCAAGCAAGCTTGGCTTTGACAAGTGCGTGGAAGCCATCAAAGCCCACGCAAGAGTAAGATTCGGGGAAGATGTGTTTGATTGAGAAGAATAATGCAAGAGGATAGCCATCAGGATTATGAGCAGTTTGGTCTTTTTTAAATCTACACTGGCTCACCGATAGATAATTCTCCGGTCATGCTTTCGCCCAGCTTATTTGCCCAGCGCTCTGGATAGGCAGAAAAATAGGAGATTTTCTCGTTAGCTCTTTTCCTGACGAAATAAGGGAGAAAGCTCCAAGTAATCGAAGGAATTCCTACTGCGAACAAATACAAAGGCCCGAATATCAGGGATTGAATTGTATGGCCATATTCATGCACCATTAGCATTTTGGAGAATTGTTCCTCGGTATATTTTTGGCGGAAGTCCTGATAATAGTAAAAGGGATCATCAGTAACAAAAAGAAACATTCCTAGCGATAGACTGGATTTACTATGCCACTTTGTTACAACTGCTCCCTTGTATGAATAGTGCCCGCACTTTCTGTTTGATACAAATAAAATTGCTCCCGCTAGTGTCTGCGGAAGTCCCCATGTCCATTGTAATATTCTATACATAATACTTCCCTAAAGTAATAATAAGATGCTACTTTCAAACTTAGTATCTCTTTATCCTTGCAAATCCTCTTTTCAAGTTTGATCTTTTCAAATAGATTTCCATCAGACGTGATGTAGCCTTGATTCTACAATAGTTTTTATTATGGCACAAGATATAATCTGCCTTTGCTGCTTTGTGCCTGTGAGAACTGGCTTGGTACTGCGGCGTAATTCATGACGAATTGACAAATCCGCTATAGCGTATTATAGTTTAGGAAAAGAACTATTCGCTATAGCGAATTTTGGATTTTTTGAGCTGGCTAATGAGGGTAGTAGTATGAATTTCAATGAAAGGTTGTTCAAGATACTCGAGGAAAGAGGCATAACGCAGAAGGAATTGTCGAAGAAATCGGGAATTTCTGAGAGTACTATTTGTGACTGGAAGAGGAAAGGGAAGGTCCCTGGAATAGACAAGGTGCTGATTATCAGTAGAGTACTGGGAATTAGTTTGTATGATCTAATTTCAGATGATCACCCAGCTGACTATGTGCTTGATGATACAGAGAAGTTGCTGATAGAGAGATATAGAGCGCTGGATGATGGGCACAAGAGGAGAGTGCTTGCGTATTTTGAGCAGATTTATAAACCGGAATTGCCAAATGATACGGACAAAGAGGAGAAAACTACTGCATCTGATACGGAACTTCTTCAGCAGAAGGTGCTAGCTAGAAGGCTTCGTAAGCTTGCGAAACTTGGAAGGATAACTTTGGATGAAACGCAGCATGCTTCTAAGTTAAATCTGCACCTTTTCAAGTATCTTGATTATATTGGCATTGATAAGCTTGAATATGTTAAGAAGTATCTGGCCAGCATTCAGCCGTTTATGATCTCAGAGATAAAATCTCAGGAGAAATTTGAAAATGCTATCTGTATCTTGGATGAATGTTATCGGATTTCTTTGTACATCAAGGTTGATGCTACCAAGGGTGAAGAGGTAGTAGTATCTTTCCATGAGAGTAATAATATAGGAATCGCCAGACGGAGCTCTTTTATCAATAATATGAGCTATGTGTACGTGTTTGCAGATTCTATTGGAAGCCATGTGATAGGTACAGAGAATTATACGATTAATCTTTTTATAACAAGGGGCGTTGCTACAATTCCTATAAATGTTCCGGCCAGTAGATATGATGAGGACGGATTCTTGGTTCGCTACGTTTATATCAACAATGCAATTATTGATGTAGCTAATAGATATCTTGAGGATTTGTACACATTAGATATAGATTTTAGCCAGATAGAGGTGTTTTCTTCTACGCAGCAGCTTTCATTTACTTCTTTTGGAAATGATATTTTTTCCAATATATCAATAATGATCGATAGTCTGATCATTCAGAATACGCTTAGTGGCAAGCAGATTGCAGATTCTGCGCTCTGCATCTATTGTGGATCATTGGATTTGTTGGATTCAGACAAGCAGGAATTGCTAGATACGCTCCGCGAGAGATATAAGGTTAATTCTGTAAGGGCGATTCCGCAGATCCTTGAGAGGGTAGAGCTGAATTTGAGATGAAGAAAAAAGAAATAAGAAAAACAGGTGCATTGGCAAGATGCACCTGTTTCTAGGTAGGAGATTTCTTATGACTATGTATGTCACGTGTAATAACGCCTTGGCATTGACGTTTTTACTATCTGTTAGCTTTTGCTAACAAAATGATATTAGCATAGGCTAACAAGATTTGCAAGAGATTTTTATAGCATTTTCAAAAAAAATCTTTTACGATATAATACTCTTTGTGCACAATGCTTTTTGCACCTACAGCAAATGATATACGAATTGCATCGTTTCTTCGAAACTCTTGCAATTCTACAAATATTGGAGAATCAAATGGCTAACGAGAAATTTATTTTAATAGATGGAAGTTCAATGCTGGTTACAAATTATTATGGCAATCTTCCGAAAGCTCTTTTGTTTGAAAAGGATCCTGAGAAGAAGGAGAAACTCTATTCCCAGATCCTGCACAACGATAAGGGGCAGTATACCAATGCCATGTACGGCATGATGAGAACAATTCTCAAGATAATTGCTGAGCAGAAGCCTACGCATATGATGTTTGCCTTCGATGCTACAAGGGATACCTTCCGTAGGGAGAAATATCCTGATTATAAGGGAAACCGTGGGGAGACTCCGGAGCCTTTGAAGGAGCAGTTTGGAAACATGGAGAAGATGCTCTCTGAGATGGGGCTGCAGGTCTTTTTCGATAACAGATATGAGGCAGATGATATCGTAGGCAGCGTTGTTACCAAGTTTGAAAAAGAGATCCCTTCTTATATCATTACCAAGGACCACGATTATCTGCAGCTTGTAAGCGACTACACAAGAGTGTGGCTGATCCAGACCAAGCAGGAGACAGCAGATGAACTTCAGAATAAGTATGGGGCTGAGTATGGCTGGAACAGTAAGCTTGTGGCAATTCCGGACAAGGCTTTTGAGGTGACACCACCTCTGTGCTACAAGGAGTATGGTGTTTGGCCCCAGCAGATTCCTGATCTTAAGGGAATTCAGGGAGATACCAGCGACAATATTCCTGGCGTTAAGGGAGTTAGCAGTGCTGCAATACCTCTTTTGGCTGAGTATGGCACTGTTGAGAAGGTTTATGAGGCGATTGATGCCTGCGGCGGAGATGCCAAGGCACTTAAGGCTCTTGGCGCCCATTGGAAGGACGACCTTGGAATCAGCAGAAGCCCATTGAAGGCACTTACTGAGCACAGGGAAGAAGCTCTTTTGTCAAAAGATCTGGCGCAGATCCGCAGAGATTACGATACGGGCAAGAGTCTTGAGGACTTCCGTATTAATATCAACAAGGATAGAGCCAAGGAGTTATTTTTAGAGTATGGCTTTAAGTCTCTCGTTGAGAAACTTTGAGTTAATATAGTGAGGATCAATGCGTAATTACTACCGTACAATAATAATTAATATTTTTAGAATAATTTTTTACGTCTTAAAGGCTCGAATATGGATACGTCATATTGACAGGCACAGCGAGGAAGAGCGCTATGCCCTGGCCAATGAGATGGTTACCAAGATGAATAAGTCTTCAGGCTACAAGACAATTGCTTACGGCCAGGAGAACCTGCCAAGGGAAGGCGGATATATGCTGTATCCCAACCATCAGGGCAAGTACGACGTTCTAGGAATCTTTAATACACACGAAAAGCCCCTAACCTTTGTCATGGATGAAAAGAGATCCCATATCATTTTGGTCAATGAGTTTTTGGAGCTGGTGCAGGGAAAGCGTCTTGAGATGGACAATCCAAGGCAGACTATAAGGGTTTTCCAGGAAATTGCTCAGGAGCTAAAGGATGGCAGGAAGTACATTCTTTTCCCAGAGGGCGGTTACAAGGAAAATAATCGAAATATCGTGGAACAGTTCAAGCCAGGAAGCTTCAAACTGGCACAAATGTCCAGAACGCCGATTGTTCCAGTTGCTCTGGTTGATTCCTACAAGGTTTATAACAGCGACGTTTGCGGGCCAGTAACCACCTATGTTTACTACATGGAGCCAATTCCTTATGAAGAGTACAAGGGTATGAAAACCCAGGAAATTGCAGCCATTGTAGAGAGCAGGATCAAGGCCAAGAT
>JAEEGL011259142.1_pt1 | contig 12081 bp, 6 predicted proteins | sample 9134231 | NCBI WGS metagenome assembly JAEEGL01 (sample SAMN16246548, study PRJNA631951) | gut metagenome | biome: gut microbiome; feature: rumen; material: fiber-attached | host: Bos | place: Iran: Karaj | collected 2018-10
CCCAATCCCCATATTACAATATATAATATTTTTAATCATTTATTATTATATTTTTTACAAATTTTTATAAACAATCTATTTTCATTTATTTTTTATTATTACATTTTATTCCTTATTTTTTATCTTTTTATATAATTTAAATATTTGTTTTATCTATTATTTACTTTAATAAACACTATTTTCTAAAACAATAAAAATTATTATATGTTTAAATAATATTTTTCAAATTAGATAGTTATAATTATTATAGGATAATTTTATTTTTATAAAGAAAAATAATATATAAAAAATATCAAAAAAAATAAAACTTAAATAATAAAAACAATTAAGAAAATATTTAATAAAAAAACTAAAGGAATATAAAATTATTTTTATTTTTTTTACTTATGGTGTAAAATATGTTATTAATATCTCTTTTGACAATTTAAATAAAAGAGAGTTTTCTTCTTCGTTTGTTAATAAACTTTCTAACATTTGTTTAAAATCACCTAAATAATTGTATCTTTCAATTATTAAATTTTTTTCCTCAAATAATTGATCTGTAAAAATTAATAAATTAACTATTTGTTGGAGAATAATAATTACTAAGTCTTTAATTTCATTTGAAAATATTTCATTTTTATTGTAAATATTATCAAATTGATAAAATAATCGTTCTGGATATTCAAATCTTATAAATTCTAAATAAATATTATCTCGATCTAATTTTTCATATTTCATTAAATTTAAAAAAAATTCATGTATAAATTTTAAAACTTTATTTGATGTTATATTAATTTGATAACCTATTAAATTTGTTAATAAATGATTTGGCTCACATATAATCATTCTTAAATTAGTATTTGTACAACAGTTATTAATAAATGAAATAAACTCAATTAAAAATTCATCAGAAAAAGAAATATTCTCTTGTATGAAATCGTCAAAAAACATTTTAATATTTTCTATAATATCTGTAGTAATGAATTCTTCAATAAAATTTTCATTTTTTGAAAATAAGATGTTAAATAAAACTAAAATTAAATATATTTTTTCATTAGATTCATTAATATTAATAATATCTGAAAGATTTTTTATTAATGAAGTAGATAATATAATATTTTTATAAGACTTATATTCAATTTTATAAAAAATATAATTTATGCATGTTATAATTTCAATAAAATCACTTTGACTTAAGCATATTTTTGATAATTTACATAATATTTCAATTCCTTTTTTTAAGAACTCAAAAATACTTAATAATATTTCACTTGGAGTATATTTAAATATAAATCCATAATTCCATACAACATTTGATAAACATTTAAATTCTATTAATTCACTTAAATGAGATGTAATTAAATTATTTAATATTTTATATAAATCAATTATTTGATGAATCTTTTGTAATAAACCCCATCCTTGAATTTGAATAAGATTTCCAATTAAAAGTAAAACTTGACTCCAAATAATTAAATTATTAGATTTTGATAGAAAGTTAATAAGACAATTTAAATATGAATCATTTTCACAAATTATTTTTAAATATTCAGGTGATAATCTTGAAGAGTATTCAATAATTTTTAGTAATTCAAAAATTACATTTTCTTTTAATGCATTGTCATTATATTCTTTTGATAAATATATAAATATAATATTAAAATGTTTTTCACTAAAAATATAATCAAGTTCATTTTTTGATGATAAACTTTCTAATATATTTCTAATTTGATATATTGCATATGATATATAAATTGCCTCTTTTGATTGTTGTAATAATTTAATGAAGAAATTTATTTTTTCTTTATTTTCTAATTGTTCATATTGTAGATGAAAATTTTTTGGAATACTACTAAAAAAGTCAATAATTAAAAATAAAGAACTATTATCTAGAATTGATTTAAAATTTTTTTTAGATATTTTTTTCTTCCTTAAAGTAAGAAAATTCTGACTCCTCATATTAGAAATATTATAATTTAAACTATTTTCATTAAAGTTTTTAATTTTTCTTCCATTCATTTTTAATTTATTGATTATAAATTTTCAAATTTAAAAATCATTAAAAAATAAAAATAATTATTATTTCTTTGATTTAATTAATCTTTCTAATAAATTAGTTAAATATTGGATAAAAGTAAATTGCTTTATTATATTTTTATCATAAATTAATCTATTTTTTTTTTGTATTTTTTGACTCTTAATTCATAATAGAAGAAATTTTTCCCTTTTTCATAATTTTTTTCTTTTTATTATTAAATTAAATATAATAGAAATATTTATTAATTGTTTATTTGAAAATTTTAAAGATTTCTAATTGTTTCTATTTTGTTTTATTAATTTAATTATAATGAATTTATTATCAATATATTTTATATGAATATTTATTTAAACACTTAAGAATTTTAATCTTAGTATTGATAAAAATATATGATTTAAAAAGAAATTTATTTTTAATTATATAATATTCTTAATTTTAAAACATCATATAAATTAATTTTTAATTTAAAATTATAAAATGAATTCTACAACAATTAATAAAAAAGGGGCTCCTAGAAATAAAAGTTCAGAAAAATTAATGAATATGTTATATAATCAAAAACCAAATCAAAATCCAATAAATAATATATATCAAAATAATATTTTTCCTAAACATAATTTTATAAATAACTCACAACATTATAGAAAAATTCCAAGACAAAATAATAAACCAAATCAAATTCATATGGAAGGAGATTTAAATTTTTCTAGTAAAAATATGTATTTTAATAATTCTTCATTTAATAAAAATGTCGGTAATAATCCATTTGAAATTATGATTCAAAAGCATTCGAATTCAAATAATAGAAATATAATAAAAATAAATAATCAAAATATTAATCATCGTATTCCTAGAAAAAGTCCTGTTCCAATTCCAAGAAGTTTTTTATTTAATAATCAAAAATATTTTTCAATTAAAAAAAATATTCATAATGATTCAAATAATTTAATACATAATCCTGGATTGAATAATACAATGAATAAAACATATTTTTATAATAATAAAAATAATTTTTCAAATAATCAAAATATAATTCCAAGTCATAATCATAGTAATTCTCATACTAATTCAATTAGATCATTAAGTCCTATTACAAGAATTCAAAACAAGAATATTCCTAAATATTCTCCTGCTAAAGAAAAAAATAAATATATAAGTAAATCACCAATTTTAGGTCAATCATCTCTTTTGAAGAACATAAATAAATACCATATAATAAGTAATAATTCAAATAAAATTAATATTAATCAACCATTCAGTAGACCATTTACATCAAATAATTCTTCAAGATTACAAAATTCAAATATATCATCAAATATTAAAAATGAGAGATTAAAATATAATAATATACAAAGAGAAAGAGAAGAAAGAGATCATTCAGCAAATTTTCAAGGAATAAAATATAATCTAATTAAAGTAAATATGAATAATAAAACACCTCCAAGTTATAATAATAATATAATAAATAATTACAAAGTAATAAATAATAATAATATAATATTAAATCCAAATAATCATTTAATTCCAAATTACAGTCATCAAAGTAATAGTACATCAAATATATTTAAATCTTCTCATAATCATTCATATTCAACATCTCCAACACCAATAATAAAAAAAAAACTCCCATCAAAAAAAATAAGAAATATATATCAATTTACACATGTAGGTTTTGATGGAGAACAAGACAAAGAACATAATCAAGATATATCATTCATAGAAAAAAATTTTGCAGGAGAAAAAGATTATCTTTTCTTATCAGTATGTGATGGACATGGTGCCGAAGGACATGAAGTATCAACATTTATAAAAAAAGTACTCCCAAAAGATATGTCACATAATCTTCATAATAGAGATTTAACATCAAATGATCCAAGAACAAAAAGGGAAATTCATGATATAATAAAAAGAACATTTTTAAGAGCAAATGAAAAATTAGTAGAAAATGATGATATAAATTCTACATTTTCAGGTTCAACATGTGTAAGTTTAATATACACACCAAATAAATTAATATGTCCAAATATAGGAGACAGTCGTGCAGTTATGGGTAAATATAATAAAGAAAAAGGTGAATGGATTTCATTGGATTTATCACGTGATCATAAGCCAACGGAGAAAGATGAAGCTAAGAGAATTTATGAAAATAATGGAAGAATTCAACCTTTTACTGATGATGATACTGGAGAATTTGTAGGACCTCAAAGAGTTTGGGTTAAGGAAGATGATGTTCCAGGATTAGCTATGACTAGAAGCTTTGGTGATAGAGTTGCTGCTACTGTTGGTACTATTAGTGAACCTGAAATTAAGGAATTTGAACTTAAAGATGAAGATAAATTTATTTTAATTGCTTCTGATGGTGTTTGGGAATTTATTGATAGTCAAGAATGTGTTGAGATTATTAAAGATTATTATCTTAGTAATGATATGAAAGGGTGTTGTGAACATTTATATTTAGAAAGTAAAAAAAGATGGTTAAAGGAAGAAGAAGTTGTAGATGATATTACTATGATTTTAATTTTTTTTGAATAATTTTTACAATTTATGAGAAATTATGTAAAAAAATACTTTTTTTTAAAATTAGGAATTTTTTTTCTTATTATTTAGATATATTTTTCTTATTAGTTGTTATTAAAAAAATTTAAAACATTAATAATAATTTAATAATATTAAAATAAAAATTTAAATGAATAACGATGATAATTTACCTATTTGGAAAGATCAATCATTACCAGAAGAAGGAAGTGAATATACAGATAATATATTTCCACCAGATTACAATTCATTAACATCAAGAGATTCAAATGGTGAATATTTAGATCCAAAAAATGGTCCAAGAAGAGAAAAAGCAATAGGAGCAGATAAACTGAAATGGAAAAGAGCAAGTGAAATATTCAAAGATTCAAAATATCTACTTTTTGAAAATAAAATAGAACCAAGTGATGTTAATCAAGGAACAATTGGTGATTGTTATTATGTTTCCTCTGCAGCATCATTAGCAAAATATCCTAATTTAATATTCCAAATTTTTTTAACTAAAGAAATAAAAAGAGAAGGTTATTTCATATTAAAATTTTTTATAGATGGCAAATTCCAAAGAGTAATAGTAGATGATTATTTACCAGTAAATGAAAAAGGTGATTTAATTTTTGCAAGACCAAATAAAAATGAAATATGGTGTTGTATTCTAGAAAAAGCTTGGGCAAAAGTAAATGGAGGTTACGTTAATATAGTTGCTGGTTGGATGCATGAAGTATTAGAATGTTTTACAGGATATCCAAGTGAAAGTTTTGTTAATTCAAATACTAAAGAAAGAGTACTTTGGGAAAAGTTAGAATTTGCAAATAGTAAAGATTGTATTTGTTCATGTTCTACTAGGAAAGATGTTGGTGATACTGGTTTAGTCAGTACTCATGCTTATTCTATTATAGGACTTTATAAAATTGAAAGTAAAGGAAAAAGTGTTAGGTTAATTAAAATAAGAAATCCTTATGGATATTTAGAATGGAAAGGTGATTGGAGTGATAATAGTGAACTTTGGGGTGAAGAAGAAAAAAATGCTGTTAATTTTAATAAGAAAGATGATGGGGAATTTTTTATGACTTTTGATGATTATTATAAAAATTTTGCACTTACTGAAATTTGCATAATTCAATATAATTCATACTCTAAAATTTTTTATGTTGATTCTGAGAAAATTAAAAATGGTCAAGTTTATAATATTTATCTTGAAGAAGATGGTTTATTTTCTGTTAGTTTACTTAGGAAAAGTTATCGTTATTATAGAGAATTAACAGATAGTATAGTTCCATGTACTTTGTTAATTATGAAATATGATCCAAATGAAAGTAATTTAAGAGAAATGATGAGTGATTTTAATGGAGCTAGTAATCCTGAATGGGATACTTCTATAACTTTAGAGTTAAAATCAGGTTATTATGTTGTTTATTCTTATTTAGATGTACCTAATTCAACTTATAAAAATGATGATCATTATCATATCAAAATTGATTGTACTAGTAGATTTCTTTATATAGAATCACCAAATGATTATTTAGAAAATAATTTCCCTTTCTTAAGAGAAATGATGATTCAAGCAGTTTATAATAAAAAAAAAGATGAATTTAACCCTGATAAAAAATTCACAACATTTTTATCTGAATTTGAAAATTCAGGATTAGGGATTAGATTAGTATATAATCAAGAAAATAAATATTTCAGATATATAGAAAACAGTTCTAAAATATCAAATTGTATAATGTTAAGTCCATATAATCCAGAAGAAGAATTCTCTTGGATAATACCTCCAAAAGAAATTGCTTGTATATTAAGTTTACAAAACTCAACAGCTAAACCAAAATTAACATTAACAGCAAAATCACAAAGACTTTCAGCAAAGCCATCATCATTTAACGAAGTGCCATTTAATATTCAAGAATATATAAATGCAAATGTATCAGAACAAAAAATAGAAAATATAGAAAATTACTATGACTATATTTCAATATCATTAGAAAAAGCAAAAGAAGATTTACAATTTGAAAAAATCGATATGTCAGAATTAACAATTGACGCAATTAAAAAAAAAGAAAGTAAACTAATGAAAATAATATTGGAATTAGAACCAGTTTCAAATGATGAGGATTTAAGTTGGATTGTTAAAACTACAAAAGCAGGAAAATATGTAGGACAAGTAAATAAAAATAAAAGAAAAGAAGGAAGAGGATCTTTCCTTCAAAAATCAGGTTATGTAATTGGATATTTTATGGATGATGAAGCAAATGGTGAATGTAAAACTTATGATAATAAATTAAAGTTTTGTGAATATGAAGGAAATTTTGTTAATGGTGTTAAAAAAGGTTTTGGAAAAATGCATTATAAAAATGGAGATTTATATGAAGGAAATTTTGATAATGGAGTTAAAAATGGTATGGGAAAATATCATCATAATGGAACTACATGGGAAGGGAATTTTACTAATGATGAAAAAGATGGAGAAGGTATTTTTAATTGTGTTAAAGGAACTCTTAAAGTAACATTTGTTAAAGGTGTTTTGCAAAATTCAGCTGATTAAAATATGTAATTTATAGTGTTGGTATATTGAAAATATTTAAAATATTATTTTTTTAAAAGGTATAATTTTTATTTTTTGAAAAAAAAAAAATTAAAAAATAAAAATAAATTTTTTAATGACCGTAACGTGTGAAAAATTCTTTTAAATAAATAATTTAATAAACAAAATCTTTAACTATACTAGCATTAACATCTTCACTTTTATATAACCCTTGAGTAGCATCAGAATTATTCTTAGCCATATTAAGTAAAATCCCTTGTGCTTTTTCAACATTTTCACTTTTCCCATGATAAGTAATTAAACAAGTATGTTGAAGAGCTCTTCCATAACTAAAACTTAAATTCCAAGGTATCTTAATATCCTTAATTAAATTCATAGCATTTAAATTTTCACTAGCATCTTTTTCGCTTTGTCCTCCACTTAAAAATATAATACCAGGAACAGCAGGAGGAACAATTCTTAAAAGAGTTCTAACAGTCATCCAAGCAATTTCTGCTGGAGTAGCTTTATCTTTATAATCATTTCCAGGAGTAATCATATTTGGTTTAAGCAAAATTCCCTCAAGTAAAACTTTAGCATTAAAAAGTGCATTAAAAACTTCATGTAATACATTAGTAGTAACTTCAGCACATCTATTAATATCATGATCACCTTCACATAAAACTTCAGGTTCAATAATAGGAACTAAACCATTTTCTTGACATATAACAGCATATCTTGCTAAACCATTTGCATTTTCTTTTATTGCACTCATTGAAGGAGTATTTTTTGTTATTCTAAATACTGATCTCCATTTTGCAAATTTACATCCTTCTTGATAATATTTTGCACATCTTTTACCTAAGTCATCTAATCCTTGGGTAAATGTTTCATTTTCTGAATCTAGAATTGTTACTGTACCTGTATCACCTTTTACTCCTGGGAATATTCCTCTTGATGATAAAACTTCTGTAAAACGTTTTCCATCTTTTGTTTTTTGAAATACTGTTTCATCATATAATATTACTCCAGTTATATATTTTTCTAAGTCTTTTGTTGTTAGTAATACTTCTCTCCAGGCTCTTCTATTTTCTTCTGTGTTTTCTACTTCTATTGACTCTAAACGCTTTCCACATGTTTTTGTTGATTCATCAGCTGCTAAAAGACCTTTACCTTTTTGACATAAGTAACGAGCATTTTTTATTAGTTCATCTTTATATTTTGCTATTGACATTTATTTTAAATAGATATTTTTATTTATTATTTTTAATATTTGCTTTAAGAAATATTTAAATTAATATTTTTCTTTTTGATTAATTTTTTTTTCATATTATTTTTTTATAAAGTTTAATTATATTTCTTGAAATTATTATATTTTAAAAATTAATTATATATACTAATGGAATCATTATACCCATCAGCATTTGGATCATCATTAAATAAATTAAGTAAAATATTAACATAATTTGTTATAGGAGATAGTTTTGATCTTCCAATTAGACATGCAAAAACAAGAAAAACAAGTTCAATATTTCAAAATGAGCGAGTTATAATGAGTTCTGTTATTGGTGGAACTCTTCCTTTCCCCCTACCTTCAATATCAGGTTTTCCCATAATAAATACTAAAAATAGAGAATTGTTATATTTATATCTTCCAAAACAACAAGTAGAATATATGAAAAAAATTTTATGTCCACAAGGAAGAGTTGCAAAAGATACTGAAGTTTTACCTCAATTAAAACCATTTTTACTTATTTTTTACACTAAATTTTTTAGAAAGGAAACTTTAGAAAAAAGAATAGAAAAATCATATAGTGATGAAATGAAAGATATAACACCTTATGTTAGTTTAATTTTAGCTACAGATTCAAAATTTAAAACAAAAAAAATAGTAATGGAAAAATTAAATAATTTTAGAAATTTAAGGAATTATATAAGAAAAGAATCTGTAGTTGAAGAACATGAGGATGATTTTACTTTTTTAAATATATCAAATAGAAGAAATAATGTTTTATTAAATAAAAAAGCAGTAAGTTTATTTAAAAGTAGTGAACTTACTGAAATAAGTGAAAATGAAAATGAAGAAAATAATGAAGATGATGAAAAAGAACCTTTAAGTAATCATGACTCAGTTATAACAATAGAATCAGATGAAGAAGAAGATGAAGAAGAACATATAAATTATAAAGATTATTTAGAAGAATTATTTTGTAATAGAATAACTGATTTTCGTCGTGAATTACTAACATTTTGTCTTGAAAATGATTTAGATTTTAAAGATTCAAATTTTGATAAATTTGTATGTTATATTGAATTTTTTGTGTTATTATTCACAGGTTTAAGAGTAAAATATTATATAGATGAATTCTCAAATTTAGATATTGATTTCTATGGGAAAGAAAAATCAATAATGGATTTAGCAGAAACATTTCATTATCAAGCACAATTTAGAATACAAGATATACCAATTATAGGAAAAAAGGATGGAACTTTTTGTACAAGAGATGGAAAAGAAATAACAATATCACAATATTTTTTAACTAAACAAAAAAAAGTAAATGAATTAAATACATTACCATATCATGAATATAATAATGATTATATAGAATTATATCCACCATATGCAAGTTTTATAAAAGCACTTGCTGATAAATTTAGAAGATATGATTCAAATGATAATTATCATATTTGTATGGAATGTGAAAATTTAAGTGATTATAGACAAGCTTATAATTTAAAATGTTCAAGTTGTTTTCGTGGTATTGATAAAACAAGAATAACTTATGCTTCACTTTCAACAATTTTTGATATTGATTTAATTAAAAATTCAATAGAACAAAAAAAAGAAGAAATTGATAAAGTAATTAAAAAGATAATGTATGTACCAAATTATGAAAGTATTAATAAAACAGTTAAATTTACTGAAATGGTTCATGCATATTCTACTCCTTTTAATGATAAAGAAACTAAAAGAATGAATAGAATATTAAGAACTTGTTTCGGAGAAAAAATTGGTTATTTTTATTCTTGGATTACACATTATGTTCTATGGTCTTTATTCCCAGCTTCATTAGGTATTATTTATAGATTAGGAAAACCAGTTTTAAAATGGTATGGATTTAAAGAAAAAGTTTTTTTAGGTATAAATTTAGGTTTTGCTGCTTTAATTGTTTTATGGGGAAATTATTTTGTTGCTTCTTGGGTTAATAGAGAAATTTTATATAATTATATGTGGGGAATGGATCATTTTAAACTAGAAAAAACAAATGATTTAATTATACAAAATAGTGGTGAAACTGTGGAAATTTTTATGAGTGTTAAAATACCGATTTATGATAAATTAAAAGCTTTTATTAGAGATGTTATCACTTTTATTCTTGTTATTGGTTCACTTTTTGGTACTATTATTATTAATTTGGTTATTTTTTATATTCAAAAATTAAATTTATATGAACAAAACCCTGTAACTGGACATTCTCAAGTAAATTCTATATGGTTATATGTTGTACCTATTGCAATTTATATTTCTAGAGAAATATTAAGTAAATTATATACTAAATTAAATAAATGGATTACTGATAAAGAAAATTATTTGACAAAAAAAGAATATAAGATATCAATTTTAAAAAAACAATTAACTTTCGAATTTTTTAATTATTATTTTAATTTATATTATATTGCTTTTGGTAAAAGATATTTTGAAACCTGTGTTTTTAATGATTGTTTTCATGAATTAGGAAATCAATTATCAATGATTATAATTTCAGATATAACAGTGGTCGCATCAAAAACAGTTTATTATTTTATACATAAAAGAAAACAAAAAAAAAAAAGTAGATAGAACAATTTTAGAAAAATATGCATATTCAGATAATAAATCAAAAAAATATATTTATTATACTAGAAAAGAATTTGGTAATACTGATTTATCAGAAGTAATGATGCCAGTTATTTTTAATTTTGGTTATATAATTCAATTTGGTGTTAGTTCCAAAATATCTTTTGCAATTATGTTTTTATTAACTATTTTTTTTAGATTAGCAACTGGTTTTACTATGAAATATTTAGTATATGTTAAATCATTAGATGATTCCAAAGGAATTGGAATATTTAATGAAGTTCAATCAATTATGGCTTTTCTGGGAATAATTTCTAATATTTGTATTATATTCTATACTAATAAACATTTTATTCCTTTAGAAAGAACTACTAAATTCTTTTTTTTAATAATTACAGAAAATATTATTTTTATTATATTAAAATTATTTACTTATGTTAGAATGCCTAATTGGTTTGAATTTAAAAATAAAGTTGAAGTTAAATATTTGAAGAAATATGGTATTAGGTCTAAAGTAATTATTGGTAAACCAAATAATCCATCTTCTCCTAAAAAATAAATGATACATTAATAATGCAATTTAGATTAAAATTTAAATGAACGTTATTTATTAAATTTATAATTATGCTCTAATATTTAAAATTATAAATTTTTTTTAAATTTTTTTCAAAAATATAAAAATGAATGAACAAAATAAATCAAAAGAAAATATAAAGAATATTGATATAGAAGATAATATTAATGATATGAATTTGCCAATTGAAAATAAAAATTTAATAAAATCACAAAATTCAAACTCATTAAAAATAGAAGAATCAAACAATTCTCAAAATCAAAATATGAATATGGATGAAAATCAAACTTTAATAGAAAAAACTGAACAAGAAAAGACTATAGATAAAATTGATACTTTTTATTTAAATAATACAATTAGTAAATTTAGAATAAAAGAAAGGAATTTATTTTCAGATTCAAATTTAGAAAATATACAAAAAGAAATTCAAGATATCACAAAAAAAATATTAAATGAAAAGATTAAACTAAGAATTTGTACCGAAAGATATGAACAAAAATATAAAATATACTGTGAATTTCAAGGTACAGTTAGAGAATTAACAAAAGAAGAAAAAGAAAAAGAAATATTAGAAAGAATAAAAAATAAAAAACAAA
>JAEEGL013588915.1_pt1 | contig 12081 bp, 6 predicted proteins | sample 9134231 | NCBI WGS metagenome assembly JAEEGL01 (sample SAMN16246548, study PRJNA631951) | gut metagenome | biome: gut microbiome; feature: rumen; material: fiber-attached | host: Bos | place: Iran: Karaj | collected 2018-10
GAAAGCTTTACGGAAGTCTTTGGAGTCAGCTTGTCGTCCATAACGACGATCTCGGAATCCATATCTTTAAGAAGGAAAGGAAAGTTGTCCTTTCCGAAGCGCAGATATACGAAAAACAGCGCGGCGATCAACGTCAAAAGCGGAGATATGACAAATCCCGCCCACATACCTGTCATACCGAAGATCACACCTCCGAGGACGGGAAGCGCCATATACAGCGCGCCGTTCTGCAAACAGGCGATACACGTCGCCATTCCGATCCGGTCGATCAGCATATAGTATGAAGTCGTAAGCGATACCGCGCTGACAAAGGTAAATCCGAACGATACGATGCGGACCGCCGCGATTGACGGCTCAAGCGCCGCGCCGCCGGTGATACCGAAAAGGCCGCAGAACTGCTTTGCAAAAACACAGATCAGCGCGGTAGCCGCGACGCCCTGAATAAGCGCCGCCTTTATCCCCGCTTTCATTACCCGCTTTATAAGACGGTGATTCTTTTCTCCGAAATAAGTGCCTATAAGCGGCTGCATCGCCATACCGACGCCGTCAAGCACGACTCCGAATTCGATAAGGCTTACGACCACGGCGAGGGTAATAAGCCCCGGGGAGCCGTAATTCTTTGAAACAAATCCGATCAGAACGTAGTCCATCAGCGCCCAGCACAGGTAAACCGATGAATCGACTATGCTGTATCGCGACGTCAGCAGAAAGTCCCTGAATGAAAGGTGCCACGTGAAGGCAAGCGTGTTGCCTTTACGGAAATAATGCCACACGCAGGCAAGTATTCCGAGTCCGTTTCCGATGATCGATCCGAGTATAATGCCGGTCATCCCCATGAACTTTGCGAGAACGACGGAGCACACGATGTTTCCGCCGATCTGGAAAGCGTAGCAGATGTTGTTGCAAAGCTCGTCACCGTCGCTGTAAACCATCTGTTCAAGATAAAAGATTACGATAGTCAGAAAAGCGTTGAGCGGCATAAGCATATAATACTTGAGCGCCTGGGCGCGGATCTCCCCCGCCACACCGCTCAGGTCAAAATAAACGCCGCGCATCAGAAAAATCGCAAGCGCCGATAAAAGACCGATCGAAAGACTGATGATAAGCCCCTGACCGTAGATCTCGTCGGCGCGCTTTTTTCGCATCGCTCCGACCTCTCTGGTGAAGACGATGCCGACGCCCGTCGAACAAAGATCGCCGAAAAACGTCACAACGCCGGTAACGGGCGTGATCGCGTTGATCGCCGCGACTCCCGCCTCGCCGACAAAGTATCCCGCGATGATACTGTCGCAGAGAAGCATTATGTACATAACCGCTTTTGTAAAAATCCCGGACAAAAGCATTGACCGGAACTTCCGCTCGCAAAAACCGTTCATATGATCGAAACCCGCCTCAATTATAAACATTGATATAATAAGTATACCCTTTTTTCACACAAAAGGCAAGAGGGCTTGTTCTTTGCCGCGATTCATCTTTCCGGAACCGGCAAAGCAAAGGAAAAATGCGCGCAGGTCTTGAATATTCTGTTAACTTCTGCTATAATTATAAAATAACAAAACAGTTGAACGGTAAACAAAAAATCTATGATTCATAGGGTGTTAGTATGAAAAAACGATTTTTGGCTTTTACTCTCGCGTGTATTATCCTGTTATCTGCCTCCCTCGCTCTTGTAACGGAAGCGGCGGCTTCCTATATGAACAACAAAACGGAGATCCCTGTTGACCTGGAAGTATCCGGAGCGGAGGCGTTATGTCAGACCGATGACGGCTACGTCTGGATCGCCCAATATTCCGGACTGACGCGCTATGATTCCGAAGAATTTGTGACGTATAAAAACTTTGAATACGAAGGGCAGGACTATTCCATCATCAATGTGCGTGCGCTGGCAGCCGACGGGAACACACTCTACATTGCCACATCGGAAAATCTCTACGCGTACGAAGATCATCAGTTTTTCCCGTTGTTAGTCGACGCCGGCGTGATCAACGATATCACGCTCGACGCGCAAAGCGGCCTTGTATACGTCTGCACTCAAAACCACGGCGGAATAATCTATAACATCGCCGACAAGACGCGAAGCCGGATCCCCGGCACGGAGGAAAAGGACATTCTCGAAGTCGCGCTCGACGCCGAAACGAACCGGTATTTTTATCAGACAATCGATGGGGTCTACGATCAGGAAGGGAAAGAGATCCTTCGTAATTCGAGACTGCTGGAAATCTATTCATACGGCGATACCTTGTTCATGGCGGAAGACAGCGGCATCATTCACAGATTCGACATGAGGAGCGGGAAAGCGCTCACCGCCCTCACCATTCCCGATCAGGTCAACAAGATGCTGTATTCCGAAAAAGACGGTATACTGTTCGTCGCCTGCGAAAAAAACGGCATTTACTGTGTCGATTTCAGCAACGGCGAACCCGCCGTCTCTCTGGCGGGCAATCTGGAAAACAAGAGTCAGCTTGTAGACCTGATGTTAGACTACGAGGGCAATCTCTGGGTAGCTTCGCATTATATAGGCGCGTCCGGTGTGTCCATCATCACGAGAAACGCTCTTTCGGAACTGCTCTACGACGATCCCGTGTGGCACGCTCTAAACGAGCCGCCCGCGTTTGACAGAAACGTTTATGCCGTGGAAAAATACGGAGATATCCTGTATATCGTTGCCACGACGAGGATCTACCGGTATGACCTGAAGCAAAACAAGATCCTGCCGGACAACGTCATCATGCAGACCATCGACGAATACGCCGCGGCAAAAACGCTGGAGGGCAAAGCGCAGGGCGACGGCAATTTCACGTTTTCCTACTCACCCAAAGATGTCGAGGTGTTCAAAGACAAGATTTATTTTGCCGTTTCCGGCATCGGACTTCTGGAATATGACCCGGTTTCGGAAAACGTTATGATATACGGCTCCGACTACATCCGGAACCATATCAGCAAAGCGGTCGGCGACCCGGATCTCGGGCTGACCAATACCATTCGTTCCATGCGGAGCTTTGACGATTATCTTGTCCTCGGATATGCGAGAGGCATCATGCGTTTTGACGGTACTGATTTTTCCGTCATGAATATCGGTTCGAACGTTTTGTATATCAACAAGACCAAGGACGGAAAGATCCTGTTTGACAAGACGCAGGGGCTGTTCGTTATCGACGATGATTTTTCGGACGTTACGGAGATCCCCACGGAAAAAAGCATCTCCGGAAACCGCCTGAAATTCCTCGTAGACGGAGATCTTATCTTCTACACGCTCAACAGCCGTCTGTTCAGATTGAATACTAACGATGAAAACGCGGTATCCGAAGAGATCACAATTCCGTATATAAAGGGCTCCATTGTGGAGCTTGCAAAGATCAAATACACCGGTCAGAACGGAAAACCGACGTATAAATACGTGATCGGGAGCCAGACTCAGCTGTATATCGCCAATTCCCTTGACGGCGACTACCTGAAGGATTACGAGGTGTACGACGCAACAAGCGGGCTGCAACCCATCATCGCCAACACTTCCGGATATTACGACGAGACGGAGCAGAAATATTATCTGCAGTCAACGAACGGCATCTTTGTCTATGATTGCAATCTGACAAGAGAAGTGCCCGCTCCCGTAAAAGTCGTCGTATCTTCCGTGGAGCTTGACGGCGTTCAGTATTACGGGGATAACATCCACGTCAATAAGGACGCGTACCGTGTCGCTTTCAATCTTTCCGTTATGGGCTTCCGTCCGAATAACGGCTTTACCGTCTATTATAAGCTGAACGGCGTAGACGACGAGTTCAACGTGGATTCCAGCGGCAACAAAAGTATGTTTTACACGAATCTCCCCGGCGGCAGTTACGATTTTCAGGTCTATGTAAAAGATGAATACGGACAAAGCTCGAACATGATCACTATCCATCTCGAAAAGGACAAGAAGGTAACGGAGCAGTGGTGGTTCTGGGCGATTATTGCCGCTGCCGCAGCAGCCGCGATCTTCTTCATCACGGCGATGTTTGTACGCGTGAAAACAAGACAATCGCTGAAACGCCAGCTGGAATACAAAAATATTACCTTAGAGTCCATTCAGGCGATCGCCAGGACCATCGACGCAAAGGACGAATACACAAACGGTCATTCCATCCGCGTGGGGTATTATTCCAAACTGATCGCTCAGAACCTTGGGTTAAGCTCCGACGAGGTCGATAACATCTACTATATCGCCCTTCTTCATGACATCGGAAAGATCGCGATCCCGGACAACATCTTAAACAAGCCCGGAAAACTGACCGATGAGGAATTCGGCGTTATGAAGAGTCACACGACGCGCGGCGCCGCGATACTTAAAGGGATCTCGACCATACCGCAAATCGTGGAAGGTGCAAAATCGCACCACGAAAAATACAACGGCACCGGTTATCCGGAAGGGATCGGCGGAGAGGATATCCCGTTCGTGGCAAGGATCATCTGCTGCGCGGACTGCTTTGACGCGATGGCTTCCAAGAGGGTTTACAAAGAGCCGTTCTCGCTTGACGTGATTATCGGCGAATTTGAACGTTGCTCGGGAACTCAGTTCGATCCTGAGATTTCCAAAGTCGTCGTCGAAATGATCACCGCCGGCAAGTTAAAACCGTATACCGCCGAGAACACCTACCTCGGAAGCGACGGCAAAACGCACCGGCTGAAAAAAGGTGAGAAGCCGCAGGATTCCTGAACCGGGGTGCGGACATTTCCGCCATGATACATAGCGTTTCGCCAAAAAAGGCGCAAGCATCATCAGTTACCGTATAAAGAAGGAAGCGGATTTTACAGTATAATTAACCAAAAGCATTGCAAACCGTTACAGAAAGAGATTGGTTTATAAGCGCATGAGAAAATTCAAATATATTACCATCGGCGGAATACAGCAAAAAATTTTTAATCTGGTAATTATCACAATCGTTTTGATGATAGCCGTATATACCGCCGTAATCATGCACCAGGTAAACGGACTTACCGGACTCGTACGCGACGCGAGCGATTCGCAGAAACGGTCGATAACCGACATTTCCGAACAAACCATGTCCGCCGTGCTGAACTCGAACCTCACTCAAAGTACGCAAATGGAAGCGTACATTGCCGAAGATGTTTTCGGCGACGCGGTGCGGGTCGTGAATGTTATTGCGGATTATACCGGCAAGCTCTTTGCCGATCCGGGCGCGTATCCCGCCCGCGCGGTCTCTTTGCCGGACAAAACAAAGGACGGAAATATAAGCGCACAGGTGCTCACGGAGCAGGGCGTCAACATATCCGACCCCGCGATAAAAAACAAACTCGGACTGATCGGCAATCTTTCCGACCTCATGACCGCGGTTTACGCCGACGCCAACGTGGATTCCTGCTATGTGGCGCTGCCCGACGGAGCAATGCTGCTTGTTGACGACCATTCGGCGACAAAGTTTGACGCAAACGGCAACATTATTTCCATTCCCATCAGGGAGCGTATGTGGTACACCGGCGCCGCCGAGACGGGAAAGCTTTACTATACCGACGTGACGACCGATCTCTTCACCGGAGAAATAAGCATCATGTGCTCGCTTCCCGTATACCGGGACGGTCAGCTTGTCGCCGTTGTAGGCGCCGACCTGTTCCTTAACGACGTATCGAACGCGGTGAACAGCACGGCGCGCAGCGGCAGTTTCGTCTGCATTGTCAATAATAACGGACACGTTCTGTTTTCGCCGCAGACCGAAGGCGTTTTCAAAGTATTGCCGGCAGGCGAAGCGAAAGACCTTCGAGCCGACGAGAATACTCTGCTTGCCGACTTTGTGCGTGATTCGCTCGAAAAAAACACGGAATTGCGGTTAATTGAAGTTGACGGAGAACCGTGCTATGCCGTCGGCTCGCCGATAAAGAATGTCGGCTGGACGGTTATAAGCGTAGTTCCGAAATCGCTCGCGGATCAGCCCGCCGAAGCCATGCTGACTGATTTCAATGATATCCAAAGCAAAGCGGAAAATACGTTCACCAAGGGCATTTCAAACGCAAAAGCGACGGTAATGGTCCTTATCGCCGTTGTTGTAGTGCTCACCGTGACGGTTGCCGCTATGCTTTCAAAACGCATCGTAAAACCGCTTGAAGCGATCACCGCCAGGGTGCGTTCTCTCGGCGGGGAAGATTTACAGTTCCAAATGGAAGATACGTTCCGCACCGGCGATGAGATCGAGGTGCTTGCCGAATCCTTCGCCATGCTCTCAGCTAAAACGCTGGAATATATTTCAACGGTCCGGCAGGTCACGGCGGAGAAGGAGCGCATAGGCGCCGAGCTGTCACTTGCGACCCGTATTCAGGCGGATATGCTTCCTAATATATATCCCGCCTTCCCAGACAGGCCGGAATTTGATATATTCGCATCCATGGCTCCGGCAAAAGAAGTCGGCGGCGATTTTTACGACTTCTTCCTTGTTGATGACGACCACCTGTGCGTTTTCATCGCGGACGTATCCGGCAAGGGCGTTCCGGCAGCGCTGTTTATGATGGCGTCCATGATAATCCTTGCAAATAACGCCCAGATGGGTAAAAGCCCGGCACAGATACTCAACGACACAAACTCGGCGATCTGCGCGAACAACCGCGAGGAAATGTTTGTCACGGTATGGATGGGAATACTTGAAATATCCACCGGAAAACTCACGGCGGCCAACGCGGGTCACGAATACCCGATAATAAAACTGCCGGGCGGTAAATACGAGCTTATCAAAGATAAGCACGGCTTTGTCATAGGCGGTATGGACGGTGCGAGATACAAGGAGTACGAGCTTCAGCTCACACCCGGCTCAAAGCTGTTTTTGTATACGGACGGCGTACCGGAAGCAACCAGCGGCGATAAAGAGCTTTTCGGCACGGAGCGGATGCTGGAAGCGCTCAACGCCTCGCCCGACGTTTCACCCAAAGAAACACTGGAGGGTATGCGCAAAGCCGTGGACGGCTTCGTTCTGGACGCGGAGCAGTTTGACGACCTGACAATGGTATGTCTCGAATACACGGGGAAAAAAAACCGGGATGACTTAATTCAGGATACTGTAAACCCGGACGTTATTGAGTAAATAAAAATACCGCTTCAAAAAGCGGTTGAAGGCGTTTCGGAAAAACCGAAACGCCTTCGTTATTTTTGCAATTCAGAAAAGACCTCACAACTCAGAACAAGCGCGGCGCGTATCTGCCGAACGCCGATTAAAAGTAAAAGGCATAATTCAAGCCCCCTGACCGTCTTATAGGTCAGGGGGCTTTTCTGCGTTGATTTATTTATATTTTACCGGGCTTTTAAGCCGTTATCCCATAGCATTACAGAATACGCAGCAATTCCTCAATGGAATATCCGGCTAAACCGAGGGTATCGAGGGTGCGGGCTTTTTCCGCCTTATAGTCTCTTTGCATAATCGAGGAAACGATTTGAAGCATAGCGCGCACGTTCGGCACTTCAAGACCCAGTCTGTCCGCGAGGTCTACCCACAACACCAGACCGAAACCGGCGTCCTCGTTATAATAGCGGTAATCAAGCTGTGTCTGCGCCTTTATTCCGGCAAAGCCGGGCGAAGTCGCATAGCCGGTGTGATAATCCTCCTCGACCATATAACCCTGACGGATGCTTATATGCGGGTCGCTTTCTATTTCAAGACCGAGAGCCGCGCCTATCGCCATACGCTCTTCGTCTATCGCTTTAAGCAGATTGCCCACGCCGTGAGTCACGCCCTCCTCGTAAAAGAGGAAATCGTCCGGTCCCTCAATGCGCGCGGCGTTAAGCGTGGTAATGCAGGGGTGAATCATCGGGTTCGCGTTTTGCAAGCAGGTCTGGAAAATGTTTTTCGCCTTTTCAACACAGGGGTGAACCGGTTTGATAAGGTCATAAACGGCGTCGTTTTTACTGCTCGGCAGTGTGGCGAGCAGAACGCCGCCGCCAAGACGGTTGTAAACCATGATTTTGCCGTCCTCAATAATTCTTACCGCGTACGGAAGCGTTGAAGTATCCGCGACCGTCACGGAATTATCGTCAATGCCGAGTCCGAGCGAATTCTTGAATAAAATCGCGCCCATACAGGAGCTCGGGCAAACGACGAATATCTGCCCCGCCTTCGCAAAAGGCGCGCACGCTTTACCGAACGGCTCGGTACTGTAAGCGGGACCTACCGCGAAAACAAGCTCGGCGTCTTTAAGACATATCTCTATATCGTGTCCGGCATATTTTACGGGCATAAAGCCCTCCATTTCGCCCTGGCTGTAAATACCGCCGGCGGCGGATATGGCGCTTATCTGCCTGTCAAACTGCGGGAAATCGTACATATAAACATCATGTCCCGCTCTTGACCACTCGAACGCAACGGCGAGCGCGCCGTTACCCGAACCCAAAACTGCAATTTTCATAATAATCTCCTTCTTGTGTTTAATATTTCGCGGCAAAAATGCTTACACCGTTTTATTTTCGATATCAAGTGTAACGTTGTTTACCGTAAGATTTTTTATCGCGTCTTCAAAGCACCCCTTGAACTTTGCTTTGATACGCAGGTCTTCAAGCGTGAAATCAGCCAGCTCATACTGCGAATTATCCGCTCTTATATTAAGATATTTTGCGCACTCCATATCACACTTCCTGACGGTGATGTTGTTCACGAACGACCTCGGCGCAACGTCTTTACCCTGCATATTGAAAAACTGCTTCCAGGGGTTTATATTTATCAGTTCGTTTGCGTTTCCCGCGGCGTTTTCAATAGTTATATACTCGTAGTGCGAGGGCGTATCGAGGCGCATTTTAAGCCATAGCAAATGATATGCGCTGCCTACCTTGATATTTCTTACGTAAATATTCCGGTTATGTATTGATTCGGAGCCGCAGGTAAGACAGCTGTGCGCGAATTCATATTCGCAGTCCTCAATAAGTACGCGCTCGTTCGCGCCGTTTTCGGGCTGTCTGTCCGCTTCCGGTCCTTTCCCGCCTTTCAGCGCTATCGCGTCGTCGTTTACATGGAAACGGCAATTCTTTATAAGAACGTCGGTGCAGGCGTCTATATCGACGGCGTCGGTACTGGGTGCCGCGACCGGTTTTGCCGGCGAATAAACATAATTATTAAGGAATTTAACATAACGGCACTTGTAAAAATGACTTGTCCAGAAATGCGAATTCTGAAGATTTAGCCCCGATACCAGCACGTTTTGACTGTTTGAAACAAACAAAAGCCGCGGGCGCTGTTCATCTTTGTTGGTGCATTTGGGATTCCACTGCCTGCGAAGCCAGAACGCTTTCCACGATTTTTCGCCGTTGCCGTCTATCGTACCTTTACCGCATATTTTTACCCCGTCGGCGCCGTCGACGTTGATAAGCGCGGGGAAATACCTGCAAACCTCGCCCTCTATTCTCGTCATACATAAAGGATAATCCGATATATCCTCGCTCCCCTTCAAAACGCCGTTTTCCTCTATGTATAAGTTTACGCCGCTTTTAAGGAACAGTGCTCCGGTATAATACGTACCCGCGGGCACCACGATAACGCCGCCTCCGTTTGAGGAAACGTCGTCAATAAGCGCCTGAAACTCACTTGTGTGGACTTTGCCGTCGTCGGCAATTTTGTAATCGGTTATAACATACTGTTTTCCGAGATCGCTTAAACTTATCCCGGGTATATCATAAAACCAATCCGCAATAGGTGTGCCATCGGGAAAAAACTCCCTTTGCATAAAATATACCCCCGTTCTTAAAACTTTATTTTACAGCGTGTCATCGTTGTAAACACCGAATCCCTCGCCGTACACTTCCTTTACGTCGGTTACTATTATAAACGCGTCTTTATCAACTTCAACTACCACGCTCTTAATTTTCGCGATATTTGAAGGCTTAACAGCGCAGAGCAATATATTCTTTCGGACACCGGTAAAAGCGCCTTTGCCGTCCAGGAAAGTCACTCCGTGCTTCATTTCAATAATCTTTTCGGATATTTGCTCGCTCTTGTCGCTGATAATATAAGCCAGCTTGGCGTTTACCGAGCCGTATACCACCATATCCATCGCTATGCTCGATACGTACATTGCGATAATTCCGTACAAAGCCGCGTTGATTTGGCGATAAGCTATGGCATAGAGACAAACCACGCTTATGTCGATAATAAGACATATTTTCCCTATTGATATATTCCTGAATATGTATTTAAGAAGTCTTGCCGCAAGCTCGGTTCCGCCGGTAGTGGCGTTCTTGAGCATCATAAATCCGAGCGACGCACCGCATATAATGCCGCCGAATATGCTCGCGAGCAGCGGTTGGTCCATTTTGGGATATGTCCAGCCCATATGCTTTACCACCGCGTTCATACCGTCCATCATCGCAGCCGTTACGGTTATGGCAAAAACCGTTGCCGCAAACGCTTTCCACCCCTGCTTCTTTATGCAGATAACCATAAGCGGCAGGTTAAGGAAAAACACGACGATACCCGGCGTCATGAAGTCAAAAAAGCGGTGCGCCACCTGGCCCAGTCCTGAAAAACCGCCCATTGGAAGATTGTTCGCTTCAAAGAAAAAGTTGAACGCAATCGCGTATAAAAACGAGCTTACCGTTATAGCAACAATATTTTTCAACACTTCCGCAACATTGCTTTTATTTGCCATTAAGAGTACCTTCCTTTAAGTTTTGAGTTTCAGCGCCCGCCGAGAAGCTTATGTACCGCGGGCCAGGCGTCGTCGGCGAAGAAGCGGTGACCGCCGTTCCCCTTGATATGAACGCAACGGTCAAAAACGCCGTTTTCTTTATACACGGCCGTTCCTTTTTCAAAAACCGCCTGTGCGCCGGATATCGGAAAAATCTTATCCTCCGTACCGTTTATCTGAATGTAAAGCTTCGGGTACGCCATTGCCAGAAGGTCGCTCATATCAAACCAGTTTACTATGCCCGGCACATAGTTGCAGGCGCAGTGGAACATCGCGCCGATGGAGTCCTTGTACGTGCACATGGCGCACGAGGGCATTGCGAGCGCGATTCTGTCTTCAAGCGCCGCCGCGTAGGCGGTGGCGGTTCCGCCGCCGGAATTACCCATACAGCATATTTTTCCGACGTCTGTTTTTTCATTAAAATGCTTTTCGATAACGTCGATAAGCCGCATTATGTCCCAGACGCGTTCTCCGAGCGTAGTTCTGCCGCAAAGCAAAGCGGCGAGAGATTCCTGCAAGCACATTCTGCCGTCGTGCTCGCCGGTTTCGCCCATAGCCCTCTGTTCAAGGGCAACGGCGGCAAATCCCTCTTTTAACGCCCTTACGCAAAAATCGCGGTCGCCGCCTGCGATATCTTCCTCATCGCCCTTATACTTCGGTCTGGCAAAGGAAATGTGCATACCGGTCGTATGCCCCTGAAGGCATATCATAACCGGGGGCCTTTCGGCGCCCTTCGGAATAAACAGGTGCGCGGGTACCCGGTACCCTTTTTCCGACTGAAACGTAAATCTGATTTCAAGCGCGTTATCGAGCTCGGTTTCGTATTCCACGTCAAGGTCATCGTCAACCTTTGTGAATTTATCAAGACCGAGAAGCGACGTAAGCTTTTCTCGCGCCGCGCGCTTCCAGTTTTCGTAATCCCCGCCGCGATAAGACATTTCGGGCGTTTTTTCCCTTATCAATTCTCTGTTAAACTCGCATGCTGTTTTCACTTTATTGACCTCCCGCGGCTGACCCTGTGCTTTTACAAGGCGGTTATTCCGGTTAAAAACCGATTTCGACAGTCACTATTTTTCCTTTTTGCGCCGTTGTTTTTATACTGTTCTTATCGGCGGCAATATCGGATATTCTTTCTTCGTTGAGATTGCAGAGATACGCGGCTTTAATATCACCCGCGAAAGAAATTACGGCGGTTTGTTCGGTATCTGTCGGGTTGAAGAAACGCAAAATCAGGGAATCCCTGTCTTCGCATTTTTTGAAAGCCGACATAACCAGTTTTTCGTTATCGATACTGTAAAGACTGCTTCCGGGCTTTATACTGCCGCGCTTGTGAGCGGCGGTCTGCATTACGGTAACGCCCGCGTTGAATTCCTGCGCCTGACGGTAAACGCCGCCCTCTTCCCAGTCGCCCTTATGCGGATATATCGCATAGGC
>JAEEGL016545064.1_pt1 | contig 12081 bp, 6 predicted proteins | sample 9134231 | NCBI WGS metagenome assembly JAEEGL01 (sample SAMN16246548, study PRJNA631951) | gut metagenome | biome: gut microbiome; feature: rumen; material: fiber-attached | host: Bos | place: Iran: Karaj | collected 2018-10
GCCAAGTCCCGGCAGGAAAAGACTGACTGAGATCAGTATGTTATATACAAAATTCAGGTTTTTCAAAGCCTTGCCCTTGAATCTGGCAATAAGTACGGACAGGAAAGGTCCTGCATATACTATAACGATACCGTAGAGCAGCTGAGCTCTACCCACATCGGTGACACTCCTTCCGATATCCTCAAAATACAGGGGTAGATAATAATTCTTGTATGATGCGGCTATGCTTGCCGGAGCTATCATGAGAAGTACGAAGAGGACTGCCAGTACTGCCTGACCAACATTCATCCTGACCTGATCCGGATCATCCTTCTTTTCAGGCTTGGGCTCTGTACGAGGCATTATCGCATTCTCCATGCTTATGATGAATAAGGACGTGAGCACGGTCATCACGGCAGAGATCATGAATACGGTCTTATATCCGAAAATGTCGGCAAGAATAGCTCCCAGAGAGGATCCGCAGTTCATACCGGCATAAAGTCCCGCATTGAGAAGGGCAAAGCCCAGCAGTCTCTCTCTGTCATCCTTTGTAAACAGCGAAAGATTCCTCAAGGTCATCCAGCAGAAGCCGTATCCGAGACCGACTATTGCCCTTGCAAGGATGAACATCACCAGATTGACGGAAACAGCGGAAGCAAAGGTACCTGCCGCCACAAGCAGCAGTCCGGCTATGAAGGGCAGTTTCCATCCCTTCTTCTCAAGCAGCAGGGTCGTCAGGAATATGGCTGCACAGGTAAGCAGCGTCTCTGCCGACTGGGGAAGTCCCGCAGCCGCAGCATCCGACATCCCCGGGAAGGGATTCATAAGTGATGTTGCGATGGTAGGGATAAAGGCTCCCGAAAGCCTTGATGAAAAATAAAATATAAAGGCTATCTGACGGATATAGTACAATGACGTCAGCATTTTATCGTTCGTTTCCACTCTGTTATCGATATATGCGCTGCTCACCGCAACCTGAACCAGCCGTCTCGATATCACCCTGATCATCATCAGAACCATCTCAACGGAAAAGAACATGGATGTTACAAGGACCGTCAGCAGGTTCAGTATTATGGCACGCAGCTGATCGTTCACAAATGATTTGTCAACGACAAAACGTATCTCCTTATCCTTCCTGAACACGTATGAATATACCGTATCCTCCATCTTCTGTCCTACCTTCGACTCATCCGATGAGTAGAGAACAGTGCCATCGGCATCGACTACGGATATCTCGGCTATACCGTCAACCTGCAGCTCGGACAGTTTGTCATTAAGGTGCTCCTCATCGCACTGTTCGGCTATGGATATGTCTCTTCTTATGTTGGAATAGGTTTGATAGTTGAGTGTCTGATTCCTTACGGAAATGATCTCAAAGAAGAACGAGACCTGTATGATGATGAGCAGCGTAAGGAGCATGGCGTTTATATTGGCACTCTCCAGTTCCCCGTAGATGTTGAAAACAGGGCCCTTTGCGTAGAAAGCAGCCAGAGCTATGCATGCTATGACAGTCAGTATGATAAGAACATTAAAGGGAACCGCCGTGTATTCCTTGGGCTCGTTTATGTTCAGTATTATGAGAAAAGCGGCAACCAGTACTATGGTCAGTACCGAACCGATAAAGAGATAAAGTCTTGTTTTTTTTGCACTATTCACCTTTTATACTTCCCATTCCTTATAAAGTATTATGACCTGTCTGTCGGATGGTCCGATCCGCATGTACCACGTATGGGCACACTCGTAGTTATTTTATAACAGTCATAAAAGGAAGTATACCAAATCTGAGGGTTTCAAACAAGGTTTTAGACAAGGTTTTAGACAAGGTTTCAGACCTGCAGATATACTTAAAAACTCTCTATCCGAAAGACCGATGCCTTTGTTGCGTGAGCAGCCTCAAGCCCTACTTTGGAGTCTTCAAATATGACCGTATGATCCTCATCCACGCCGAAATCCCTCATGGCAAGATAAAAGATCTCAGGATCGGGCTTAAAATGACTCACGTCCTCCTGGGCATATATCCTTTCTATATGATCATACAGTCCGAAATGCTTAAGAATGGCCTCAACATTGACCCTTGTGGCAGTTGTGGCCACTACCATGTGGTAGGTATCGTGACAGGAGAAGATAAAATCCTTAAGAGTCTGATTGACCTGTCCCATATCAAAACACTTAAGATACATCTCCAGCTTCCTGTCATGTACTTTTTTAACGAGAGCCTGGTCGCCGCCTAAGACCTCCGGCAGAAAATCCCTGTAGTTCTTTCCGAAGCAGTGGTCTCTGTAGAATTCAAGGGTGAACTCAAGCCCAACCTCCTCCATGGCGATCCTGTATGACTCGTAATTGATCATCAGGGTATCTATAAGGGTCCCGTCAAGATCAAATATCGCAAGTCTGTCCTTCATCTTACGGCTCATTCCTTCTCATCCGCGGAAATCCCCTCGACGCCTTCCGATCTGCCGGCATCCTTGCCGGAATCCTTATCGTCGTCTACGGTTTTCCCGCTGTTATCTCCGGCATCCTTATCCTTGTCCTTGTCCTTGCCGGAATCCTTATCGTTATCCACGGCTTTCCCATTGCTGTTTTCGGCATTCTGGCCGGCTTCTTTATCAACATCCCTGCCGTTTTCTCCGTTTTTATTGCTGCTATCATCAGCCTCCTTACCCGCATCCTTGCTGTCATCGGATGAAGGCTCCTCCGTATCCGGTCTGTTGATAGTCACTTCCGTAATGACCGTCTTGCCCTCAAGCTTTGCATTAAGCTTCTTTTCGGTCTCGATAAACTCCTCCGGGGTACCGAAGGATTCATATTCGTCAACATCAAATACCTTGATGGACAACCCCTTCTTTATGAGGACATTATATATGCCGCTCATGTAGAATTCATCATAGGGACAGTTCTTTATGTATTCCTTCGCTGCCTCAAGGAATTCTGCAGCATTTGAGAATCCGTAAGCGCCGGCGATGGCATGATCGCTTATCACCTTCTTCTCTGCTGTTTCCTTCGCATATCCGTTATCATCCGTCTTGACATAGCTGTACTTATCAAGATCGGACTTGAATGTCAGCAATGTGCCGTCCGCACCGAAAGCTCCCGTATTATAGTATTCATACATCTTCTCGGATGTGAACAGGAGGTCACAGTCCATGAATATGACGGGATTATCATTCTTTATGGTCTTAGCACCCTCCATGGCTGTAAGCAGAGCTCCCGGAAGCACCTTATCAAGCTGCACGATCTTTGCTGCCGGATAGTATTCACGTATCCTCTTATCTATCTCATATTTTTCAACATGCTCTTTCAGCACGACAAAGACCATCCTGCCCACCTTTACATGGCCTAAGAGGGAATCCACGGCCCATACGAAGAAGGGCTCTCCCGCCATCTTTATGAGCGGCTTGGGCATATCGTATCCGTCCTTTAAGAATCTGGTACCTGCTCCTGCCATGGGGAATACGATATTTATCCTTGCATTCTCCTTTTCCTTCTCTTTTAACCTCTTCTCCTCTTCGACGACCTTCTGTTCAAGCTTGTTCTTTCTCTTCTCGGATCTGGCGGTTATCTTTGCTCTCGTTCTGTCAAGCAGCAGATAGAAGGTAGGCAGCAGGATTAGCGTCAGCAGGGTCGATGCAGTCAGTCCGCCTACGAGCACGCCTGCCATACCCTGCATCGCCATGGCATCCTTGGACCAGCCAAGCGATACCGGTATCATGGCCATGACCGTAGTCATGGTCGTCATCAATATGGGACGCAGTCTTCCGGATCCCGCATCCACCAGTGCCTCTACGGTATCCATTCCTTTCTTCTGGTTCTGTATGGCCATGTCTATCAATATGATACCGTTATTGACCACTATACCCGAGAGCATCAGTATACCCATTAGGGAGACCATCGAGATCTTGATGTTCATTACAAGAAGGAAAAGGATGGCTCCTATACCTGAAAACGGGATGCACAGCATTATGAGGATCGCATCGGCGATGGACTCAAACTGTACAGCCATGACAAAGAACACCAGGAATATGGCGATGAATATGGCCATTCCCAAGGCGGAGAACTCCTCTTCCATCATCTTGGACACAGTATCATCCAGGAAGCCCACATCCGGATCCATCTCCATATCGTCTATCTTTTCGTGGAGCTTCTCGGCTACCTCATCCCTGGTGGCGGCCGTCATTGTCGCCTTGACAAAATCCACATACAGACCGTCCTGCCTGTATACAGCCTGAGGTGCCGACACGAACTTAACACTTCCGACTTCACTCAGCGGGACGGAAACACCCTTCGAGTTTGTAAAAGTCATGGAGGCAACGTCGCTGACATCCTTGAAATAATCCTCGGGGTATCTGACGTTCACCTCATACTTCTTATTGTCTATGGTCACCTCACAGGCCTTCTTACCTGACATATTCGCATATACAAGACCTGCAAGCTGCTGCGGAGAGAAGCCTCTGGCAGTAGCCAGCACTGGGTCGATCTCCACCATGGCCTTGGTTCCCGTTTCATTGTAATTGGAATTTGCATACAGAACCCCGTCGGTATCCTCCATGATCTCTATGATCTTGTTGGAGGTTTCTTTGAGCTTGTCCAGATCTGCGCTGGTGATATCAAATTCCTCGGTACTCACTGCAGACATGGATCCCATTCCCATGGTGGATCCCGTCGATACATTGATCTCGCATATGTTGGAAAACCCTTTCAGTTTTTCATTCCACTCATCAACCAGCTGCTGGGTGGTATATGAAGAGTCCTCCTTTTTATAGGCACTGATCGTGGCAAGGGAATCCGATCTGTCCTCTATCGTGGAAAAGCTCTTGACATCATCGTACCCCTTCACAAACTCTTCTACCTGTCTGACGGTACCATCCATTGCTTCCAGAGAAAGATTGGGTCTGAATGTTATGGAGATATTGGCTATGCCCTCATCGGTTCCGCTGAAAAGCTCAGTCTTAAGGAAGGTTGCCAGATAACCGGTGAATACAAGCAGGGCGATGGCCACTACAAATACTGTTTTCTTCCATTTCAGTGCGAAACGAAGTGCTTTCCTGTAAACCTTGGATAGTTTCTTGAGTATCCTGTTAGTGATGATCTCACGTTTCTCTACGGGTTTATATATGGAAAAGCATAACGGTATCAAGGTAATGGCGGATATCAGGGATGACAGCAGTGCAAAGATGATGGTGGAGCCCAAAGGCTTGAACATCTGACCTGACAACCCCTTCATGACGGCAAGGGGAAGATAAACGACCATAGTGGTAAGAGTCGAGCCTATTACCGCATTTATGACTATAGAGGTACCCTCGTATGCCGCTTCCTTAAAGGACAGTCCCGCCTGGTGCCGCCTGAAACACATCTCTATCACAACGACGGCATTATCCGTCATCATTCCTATGGCGATGATCAGGGCTGCCATGGTGATGATATCCAGGGCAAATCCTGCCATATGCATACATATGACAGTCGCCATAATGGATACGGGCATGGTACTGCCCACTATCAGGGATCCCTTCAGGTCTCCGAAAAAGATGAATATGATGAACATGGCAAGGAGGATAGCCTCCACCATGGTCTTTCCGACACCCTTCAGTGTACTTATGATGGTATCGGCCATATCCTCGACGACTACGATATTAAGCTCCGGATACTTTTCCCGAAGCTTCTCCAATACCGGTTTTAACTGTCTTGACAGCGTAACCGAGGATGCAGACTGCTTTCTCTTGATACCTATGCTGACATTGCTCTCGCCCATGTACCTGGACATGGATGTTTTATCTGATACTGCATACTGTACCGTGGCGATATCATTCAGATGGATCGTCTGACCTTTGGATGTCGAGATGGGAACCTGCTCCAGTTTGGGAAGCGTATCGTATTTCACCTCCGAAGCAAGCTGCAGTACCTGATCGCCGTAATCGGCGGTTCCGGCGGGCATTGAGAAGTTTGCGGCTGCGATCGCATTTGCTATAGCCGTAAGATCCAGACCGTACTGATAAAGGTATTCGGGCATTACCTGTATCCTGATATATTTTTCATCTCCTCCGGAGACATTGGTCTGGGCAAGTGTACTGACCTTCTTAAGTTCCGGTATCACGTATTGATTGACCTCTGCCAGCACGTCCACGTTCTCACTGTTGCCGGTGACAGACAAGGTCACATCATCGATGGCTGCAGTATCTATCTCAAGTACCGTAGGCTCCTTTATATCGGTGGGCAGCTGCGGTCTTATCCCGTCAACAGCCTCCCTCACGTCATTATATGCGTCATGCATATCCTTGCCGTACTCGTACTGGAGTATGACATAGCTCATGCCCTCATAGGACTCGCACATGACCGCTTTGATCCCCGAGATGGACTCTACCGCGCTGCTGATTTTGTCACTCACAAGCTCATCAACTTCCTCCGGAGTCGCTCCGGGATATATGGTATAGACAGCCATGATGGGGATCGACATATCAGGCATCATCTTGAGTGTGATGCTTGACATGGATGTTATAAAGAATACCACCAATGCGATGATGGTCACTATGACTGTTACAGGTCTGTTAAGGATCTCCCTTACAAGTCCCTTCATTTAATCTCCTTCATTTCGTTCTTCTTCTCAGGCTTTATCTTCATCCCGTCCTTCAGGCTGCTGGCCCAGCTTAAGATGACCTCGTCGCTGTTGGTAAGTCCCGATACGATCTCGATATTGTCGCTGTCGGATATTCCGGCTTCGACATCCGTACGCTTTGCTACACCGTTGTCATTGACATATACATATTCCTGATCCAAGTCGTAATATACGGCATCGATAGGCACCGTCATTGCATTTAAAGCAGATCTGGTAGCAGTCGATATGGAAACCGAAGAACCTGCTATAAGATCCGATGCATCCGAAAGCACAGTGGCCTCTACCTTGAAAAGCCCCGTATTGGGATCTATGGTATCACCGACGGTAAGAAGCTTTGCCTTATAGTCTTTGCCGTTCTTGTTTACCAAAGCCTCTGCCCCGGGATAGAGGTTTGCTGCTGTCTGCTCTGCCACATGGAATACTATCTTGCATGGCGCATCACTCTGGATGGTATACGCTGTTGACTGCTGACTGGCCATATTATGGAGCGATACATTGATAGCCGTGATGGTCCCGCTGACAGGAGCATTCACGACGGTATGATCCAGCTGCAGCTTTGCCTGATCAAGTCCGGCCTGAGCGGTTTTTACAGCCGATGCGGCAGTTGTTACGCTGGATTCCGCACCTACGGCCTGTGCGTATGCTCCGTACAGAGTCGTGGGCACGGTGTATGTGTTGTAATTATCTCTCTTCATCTCGGCGAGTCCGTAGGAACTCTGTGTCGCATAATACTGAGCTTCGGCAGAATCCGCCGTGTATTCGGCGCCCTTTTTCTTTGCATCAAGGGTTCCCAGGGCACCTTCCTGAGTAGCTATGCTGGTATTAATGGTATCAAGGTCGTCCTTTGCCGAATCAACAGCCAATCTAAAGGACTCCTCCGCGGACTCTCCAACATATCCGTGATCGGAAAGCCATGCCTGCTTCTGCGCCTCATCAGTGATGCTGTTGAATTGCGCAAGTTCACTCTGCATCTCATCGTTCTTTGCGATGGCTCCCTCTCTCTGCGATCTCAGGGAATCAAGTGAAGCCTGAGTATTATTGATATCCTTTTGAAGCTCGGAAACATTGAGATTTGCTGATTTTAATGTGTCGTTGGCAGATCTTTTCTGCGCATATGCCAGATCCACGGCATTGTTCATTGCCGCTGCATTGTAGGGGATCTCTCCAACCGTCTGAGTTGCCTGAGCCTTTGTCGCATTTGCGGTTGCAGACTGTGCGTTAAGGGATGCCTTTGCGCTGGTGACCGAAGCCTCGGCCTGATTGACGGCTATCTGGAGTGCCGTATCATCTATCCTGAATAACAGATCGCCCTCATTAACATGATCACCGACCTCGAAATTCTTCTCAACGACCTCTCCTGCCACCATGGGAACGACCTGTACCTCACTCTCAGCCGTTACCGTTCCGGAGAAATTCGAACTTACGGAGATATCCTTGACAAAGGGTGTCGACACCTCAACGGGTATTATCTCCTCAGCACTGTTTTTGCTTGTACTCTCTTCGGCGTTATTCCCGCTGATGAATCTTCCTTTTATCTCATCTATCTGCGTGCATCCGCTGAGAAAAAGAGAGGTGATGCATACGATCATCCCCGCCGTTTTCAAAAATCCACTATAACGTCTTCTCACAATGATGTCCTCTCGCGCTGTATACTTCTTGTTAGTTGGACTGTTACTGATCACAGGGAAACACTTCCCCGTTTACATAAACAACATATGGATTATATCAGAGATATGGCATTTGTCAATTAACGAGACTGTCGGCACATAAAAGCATTCCGGCAAAAAAGATGACCGCCCTGTCCTGATCCTGCTCTATCTTATACGGCATCAGACGAAGCCAGTTTATGATCTCATGTGAATAAATGCTTTTCACCTCATCCTCTGTATATCTCTCCCTTATATGAGCATCAAAAGCCCTGTGCAGTTCCCTGTATGCGTCTGACATACCGGATATGAAGGAGATCTCGTTTCCCGAAACCCTGCACCTTTCGGTACGCATGAGGAATTCATAGCCTCCGTGTATGGACTGCAGTATCTTAGCTATATCGATAAACTTGGAATCCAGGATATTGCCTGTATTGGGATCGATCAGATAATATCCCTTTTCGCTGACGTAGGGAGGCACTGTTATGATGTTCTCCACCGTCACATCCCCGTGTATCCTCGATATCTTATCATCTGCAAATATCCGAAGCAGCCTGTCCTTATCCATTAACTTAAGGAGATGCTTCATACCGGCCACCCTCCTGCCGTTGATCACAAGCTCGTCATATCTTGCCAGTTCATTGATCTCATGACAGGCCCAAAGCTTCTCTATATTGGCTGAAACCTTTTCGTCTATGTATCTTTCGATCACTGCCCTTTCCGGCTTTCTTGTATCGAGAACATAGAGATTCTCCTCAAGATCCGACAATACTCTCTTAAGTATCTCCAAGGACTGCTCCACGGGATTGGTATGGATGTATTCGAAAAAGCCCGTAGCACCCGTCACTGACGGCATGTCATAAAGGCTCATGTTGTCTTCCCTGCGCATGAATATGATCTCCGGCAGAGGCAGCACTTCCCTGTTTGCTCTGATCCAGTCCATCTGATCCTTCAGCTTTTCAGCTCCCGCTCCTATGACATATTTGCGAAATACCGTCTGGCCGTTCCTGATAGCAAGAAGTGTTGTCGCATCAGAGCCTGCAGAATGATCGCTTATTATCTGTATGTCGCTGTTAGCCTCCAGATATCCTCTGACATAAGCGCTTCTGTCCCCTTCGAAATAGTTTTCGAGAAAAGCTCTCCTGTCCGACTCGTGAAGCTGAGGCAGCAGCATCAATGTCTGCTCCGGCTTATCCTTCAGGCTCTCTCTGCTTCCCGCAACGCCGTATACCATAAGGATCAGAGATGAGAGCACATGATACATGGTGATCCATAATGTACCCTTTGCTATGGTTCCGGTATCCATGGAGGAACTTGAAAACAGCAGGGAGAATATACTCATGAGCGAGGTCTCTACTCCGTTCATGGTAAGGGTCAGAGACAAAAGATAATAGGATGCTATGTAGAGTCCCCACATAAGCATGGTCATGAAGGCGAGCCTGCTCTTCTTTATCTTGACTGCTATATCCCTGAAGGCCGTAATTATGGACCAGAAGAAGAACATGAGCTTCAGCTCTATCCTCTCGTTGAATATGCCGGTAAAAAGACGGATGCCCTTCTTCACTCCCCTCTTCATAAGAGTCACACAGGCAATGGCCAGGATCGCCGCCGCGGAAAGTATGATATAGAATATGGCAGATTTCCTGACATCCGTATTGGATGCGGGGTTCGACAGATACAGGATGAGATATATCATCCCTACTACTATGATATCAAGTATCCTGTCCACTACAACCGTGGCGAAAGCAAAAGAAAAGCCGTTCTTCATCTTCCGCCCCAGGATGAAGGATCGCAAAAGATCGCCCAGTCTGAAGGGCAGTATGAGGTTAACGAGATAAGAAGCTGCAAGTCCCTTGGCAAACTCGGGAAGCTCAACCTCCTCGTATATGTCAGAGAACTGCTTCTGCCTCATTGATTTCACAACATGTCCCGCTACTATGAGTCCTATGGACAGGATAAACAATGCGTAGATCATTCAGTCCGATACCTCAGAAAAATCATCATCCTCTATCCTATCATTTATCTCACGCAATTCAAACTCCTCTTCGCTCCGGTCAAGAGTCCTCAGCATATTGAGAAGCTTTGATGCATATTCCCGGCCCTCCATCACATCGGCATGCTCTATGGTGATGCTTACGGGATACATCTCGCCAAGCATGTCATGCAGGGCATCAAGATTGGATCCGTAATAGTCCGCAAGTCCTAAAACCTCTTTAATATATGCATGTGCCTGCTCCCTGCCTTGCATCTTTCTTCCGTCAAGGGTAAATGACCTTATATTATCCCTCATTTTGCCACCACCTCGTCCTCACCGTTTACCGTGTATTCGGTAAAGGTATCATAATGATCCTCAGTATAAAAATACAGTCCGTCGTCGGAATAAACAAGCCTTTTCGGTCCCCGGCTTCCCTTGCCGTCCGTGTCGATATCGCATTCGAAATACTTCCGGCCCTTCTTATCCGGCAGAGTTCCTTCATAATTACTGAACCTGTCTCCGCCGATGGCTGCACCTTCTATATACTTCTGTACACTGCCGCCCTCCCAGCCTAAGGCTCTGGCGGCTTTCTTCGTCACATAATTGTCCGGGAGCTCACCGTAGGTCTCAAGGTAGAGGATCACATGATCGAGGTCATAATAAAACTCCCCTTCCCTTACATAGTCTGAGGTATCGAACCCGATTTCGTCTGCGGCGTCGGTCTTGACCTCTTCTCCGGCGTCGGTCTTGACTTCGTCTGCAGCATCGATCCCGGCTTCGTCTGCGGCGTCGGCCTTTACTTCTTCTCCGGCGTCGGCCTTGGCTTCGTCTGCAGCATCGATCCCGACTTCGTCTGCAGCATCGATCCCGACTTCGTCTGCGGCGTCGGCCTTGGCCTCTTCCTGCGCGTCTGTCTTATCAGCTTCTGCTGCGTCAGCAGTCGTCGCCGCTGACTCATCCACCGCGATCTCACTGCCGGCCGCCGCCTCATTAATGAGACCGGCTCCATCCGTTTTCCCGCAGCCCGCTGCGGCTGCAAGAGCCAGCATCACCGCCAGCAATACTCCCGTAATCCTTTTCATTTTGGTTCTCCTGTCACTCATGTATAAAATCAGGAGAGAATATGCACCCCAAGGGATCGCACATCTCTCCTGTTTTTTAACTCTATACAATAAACTTACCCAACGTTCTCAATCGTGCTTACCCGGTGCCCTCACAGAAGCGGCACCCGAAAAGCTTACCCGACGTTGACTAAAGCTTACGCGGCTCTCAAAGAAGCTTACTCGGCATCCTTGATGGAGAAGCTCATCCTTCCCATCCTGTCCTTGCCGAGGCACTTAACCTTCACGTGATCGCCAAGTGTGAGGACATCCTCAACACGGTTGATCCTGCGGTCAGCGATCTTGGAGATGTGTACCATACCCTCCTTACCGGGAGCGAACTCAACAAAGGCACCGAACTCCTTGATGGATACCACATTACCCTCGTAGATCTGACCCTCAACATAGTCGGATGCTATCATCTTAACCATCTCGATGGCCTTGTCCATGTTCTCCTGCTCTGTTCCGCATACGGATACAGCACCGTCATCCGTGATGTCGATCTTAACTCCGGTGCGGGCAATGATCTCGTTGATGGTCTTGCCTCTCTGACCGACCACATCACCGATCTTCTCGGGATCGATAGTGATCTGTATGATCTTGGGAGCATACTTGCTGACCTGCTTCCTGGGCTCTGCAATAGCAGGAGTCATGATTTCATTCATGATATAGTCTCTTGCCTCGTGGCACTGGCGGATAGCCTGCTCCACTATAGGACGTGTGAGACCGTGGATCTTGATATCCATCTGTATAGCCGTGATACCCTCGTGAGTA
>JAEEGL011088033.1_pt1 | contig 12080 bp, 9 predicted proteins | sample 9134231 | NCBI WGS metagenome assembly JAEEGL01 (sample SAMN16246548, study PRJNA631951) | gut metagenome | biome: gut microbiome; feature: rumen; material: fiber-attached | host: Bos | place: Iran: Karaj | collected 2018-10
AATATTATCATTTATAAAACCAGAAAAAAAGAGACAGCGCACTATTTTCCACAAGAAGCAGAAAACAGTGCGCCACAGACCATCCAATTCATCAGAAGCAACGGGAAAATTGCGTATTTAGAACACTCAGAAGCGAGCAGATAAGAATTTATCATATGAATAATTATTTATCAACAAAATAAAGTGCCAAATTGTGAATTTTCTGTGTTTTTTGAAATATAATAGCACGCAATATAAAAGCCTGTGAAATTTATTTCTGTGGAAAACAATCCGGATACATGGTATACTAACTGACCGTAACCTAAAAAGATTTGTATTATTCAGGAATAAATATGGCAAAAGAAAACAAAATGGGCACCATGCCCGTCAAACAATTAATCATCAGCATGTCTCTTCCTATGATGATATCCATGCTGGTTCAGGCTCTTTATAACGTTGTAGACAGTATTTTTGTATCAAGAATCGGAGAAGACGCGCTCACAGCAGTAACTCTTGCATTTCCTTTGCAAAATCTCATGATAGCTGTTGGATCCGGTACCGGAGTCGGCATCAATGCACTCCTTTCACGATCTCTTGGAGAAAAGAGATTTGATAAGTCGGATTCAGCTGCCAATTGCGGACTGCTCCTGACCATATTTAACTATCTTTTATTTCTTATAATAGGAGTATTCTTTTCAAGATCTTTTATCAGCACCCAGTCTGATGCATCTCATATTATCGAATACGGTACAACCTACATAAGCATTGTCTGCAGTTTCTCTTTTGCTCTGTTCTTTCAGATGACACTGGAAAGGCTTCTGCAGTCAACCGGTAAGACTTTTTTCAGCATGATCTCTCAGGCGACAGGAGCACTTGTCAACATAATCTTTGATCCGCTGCTTATCTTTGGCATCGGACCATTTCCTGAACTGGGCGTTGCCGGTGCAGCTTATGCGACAATACTCGGACAGCTGATTGCATCCTGCATCGGTTTATTCTGTAATTTGAAATTCAATACTGAAATAACACTGTCAATAAAAAACATACTGCATCCCCAGAAAGAAACTATAAAAGACATATACGCAGTCGGCGTCCCTTCTATTCTGATGATGTCTATCGGTTCGATCATGACCTATATGATGAACAGGATACTCGGAACCTTTTCTTCTACGGCGACCGCAGTATTCGGAGTATATTTCAAGTTACAGAGCTTCTTTTTCATGCCTGTATTTGGTCTCAACAACGGTCTAATCCCAGTTCTGGCCTACAATTATGGTGCCAGAAATAAGGCACGGATAATTGAGTCTCTCAAATTTGCGCTTATTCTTGCTCTATCCATAATGATAACCGGAGCAGCCACTTTCCTGGCCATACCAGGACCTCTTCTGTCACTGTTCAACGCCTCTGAAGACATGATGGTAATAGGCATCCCGGCACTTCGGATCATATGCTTATCATTTCCTCTCGCCGGAATATGCATAGCAATGGGCTCAATATTCCAGGCTTTTTCAATGAGCTTCTATTCACTGGTTGTATCAGTGGGCAGGCAGCTTGTAGTGCTAATACCTGCTGCATGGCTCTTATCCAGAACCGGTGTGTTATCAATGGTCTGGTGGGCATTTCCAATAGCTGAGCTGGCATCTTTAGCCCTATCCTCCTATTATTTCATTAAGCTTTACAGAGGAACCGTTGCTAAACTCTGAGGTTTTATCTCTTCTTTTTTGAAAAAGTCAATACTTTAGCCGCTTTTCAGAATTGTGCACTAAAAAATGCGCCTATTTTTGGCATTTTTTCGTTTCTAATCCCTTGTGAAGCCCCAAAATATGGTGTAGAATTTTTTCTAGTAGTGAAAATACTCAATTTGAGGGAGGTAAAATCCATGAATAAAACAGAACTTGTTGATGCTATTGCAAAAGCTACTGAGCTCTCAAAGAAGGACGCAGAGAAGGCTGTTAAGGCTTTCACAGATGTAGTTTCTAAAGAGCTTAAGAAAAAGGGCAAAGTTCAGCTTGTTGGCTTCGGAACATTTGAGACCGCTAAGAGAGCTGCAAGAACAGGTAAGAATCCTCAGACCGGTTCAGCTATCAAGATTCCCGCTGCTACAGTTCCTAAGTTCAAAGCTGGCAAGGCACTCAAGGACGCTGTTAACGGCAAAAAGAAATAATTTCTGAATATGCTAATAGAAAGCCTCCGGATTTTCCGGAGGCTTTTTCAATGTTCATTATAATCCGTTTAATTACCTGCTTTATTTCTAAGCATTTCTTCAAGCCTTTTATGAGCAATATAGATATCCTTGTTCTTCTCCATATCCTGCTCGATCAGGCTTCTTATGTACTTTGTCGCAGACATATTTGCAGCTTTTGCTATGTGCTCAATATAATCCCTGTATCCTCTGATATCCAGCAAAAGGAACTTATCCTTTTCATAACGGCTGTTTTGCTTGCGAGATGGCTTTGTAGCTATGGTTTCCTCTTTATTAATTTCACTTTTAATATCATCATTCATAGCTGATATTTCCTCATTAGCTGCAGCTACATCATCAGCTTTCACCTTTGAATCTGCGATTTCTTCCAATACCGGTTCAATCTTATCTTCTTTAACAGCGTTTTTTTCTTCGACTGCTTCAGTCACTCCCTTTAATATTTCCTGCAGGACTTCGGATTCTGCTGTTTTTTCTTCAGCACGGGCGATCTGAGGCTCTTCAACAGGTCTTCTTGACTTTGAGTCATCATCAGTAAATACAGTTGGCTCTTCCCTGGCTTCAACCGGAGCAGAAGGCAATGCAGTGCGGTTTTCATCGTTTTCGCTTGCGATATCATTGTTTTTCGTTTCATTGACTAATTTAGTCGCTATTTGTTCGTTATCAATATCAGGTGTTACTGAAATTTCCTGCTCTTCCTCTTCTGCTGCGCTGTTTAGCCTTTCCATGTCCTTAAAAAGGCCTCTGCCGGTTTTTCTTGCCCCCTGTTTTAGCTTTTCTGCTTTACTTGCCATCACTCATCCTCCTCAAGAAACTCATCAATAAAATCATCATAATCTCTGGCTGCCGCAGAACTTGCAGAATACTGGAAAATGTCCATATTCATTGTCTGCGCTTCTTCTACTGATACAGTGAGCCTAATTCTGGACTTATATACCTTTGTCCCCAATAGCTCTGCCTTTTCCTGTATATCATTGATCCAGATCTTTGAATTGGCTGTGTTTCTGACCTTTGTGACCAGAATTCCATTTACCTTAAGCTTGTCGTTGGTATAGTCATGAATATCATCGATAAAGCCGTACAGCCTCGAAAGACCCTGCAGTGAATATGCCCCCGGCTCCAGCGGTATTATAACCTCATCTGCAACCGTAAGAATATTCATAAGCACGACTCCAAGAGCCGGGCTGCAATCAATAATACAGAAATCATAGTCTTTCTTCAGTTTATTAAATGCATTTTTAATAAGTTGTTCTCTCTTAATACCTGTAAAGGTCATGTCCGCAGAGGCAAGATCTATTCCACCCACAATCAGGTCAAGATTATCTGCAATCGGGATAATCGCCTTATTTATATCCTTTTCCCCCTTCATAACCTCAAAAAGCTTGGCAGGTACATTTTCCAGGAAATATTTCCTCTGTTCAGGAGTGAGCTTGTCTATGTCCTCAGGATCCGGATCAACATCATTAAGATCGATCCCAGCAGTCATTGATAAATTCTCCTGTGGATCTGCATCTATAACAAGAACCTTGTAGTCTCTTCTTGCAAGTCCCACAGCCATGGCATAACTTGATGTCGTTTTCGCTACGCCGCCTTTTTGATTACTAAAAGCCACAATACGCATTTTCACATTTCCCCTTTTCAATTAATCCGAAAATATTATAACCCCAAGACTATTTGTTATCAATATATAATATGAAAAATATATTAGATATACTAATTATAATTTAAATATGTTATATATCATTACTGTTACTCTATAAGCTATTGGCAAAATGGAGTCCGCCATAGGTGATATATAACATATAACAGATACATAACTTCAAATATTAGCTCATTTTGATTAATATCAATTCTTTTCAACCAAATGCTTGTTGATATATAACTTATATAAAGCATATAGGCTATATTTGTTATTCGAATACGGTTGCTATATATTATTCTCTTATAGCTGTTTAAGATTCAAAAATGCATACAAAGCATTTATTATTCATATAGAAAATATACATGATATATAACATGTATATGATATTTCTATTGACTATTAGAAATCTTTTTTCTAAATAGTTGTCTCGATCAGGGTTCACAAATACAAAAACAATACATATATTATATAACACATATATCTAATTCAATATATCTTTTCGTCCTTTATTCCATCTGGTTTTCATTCTAAGTTTTAATTATCTTAGTTTAATAATGTCGTTTTCATTGATGATTATGTACAATTATCATATATGTTATATATACTATACAGACTTGTGACACGTTCCAAATCAATTCCTTTATTCTTCTCTTTGTTTTTAATGTTATTTTCAGGTTTTATTACGTTCCCCATAGCTTTAGGCCTATAGAGCCATATATTTTTCAAAAATACTGCATATACGAGACTTCCAGCAGCTATTCCTTTAATTTTTAGGCCATGTATTGATATATATTATATATATCATTTCGTGCATATTGTGACATATCAATCCTTTCTGGTGACGTTGATCTCTGTTTTGAACATACTGAATATATATTATATATATTCAGTATGCTCTTCTTTCATACCCAGATACAACACCTAGTACATATATGTTATATATGTACTAGATCTTATTTATTCAAATAGAAATTTCGTTTCTTGTGATTTGATATATATATATATATCAGATAGCTTATATATCATATTTAAATCAAATCTTACAGAGCTCCATTATAGACCTTTAATAATATATTGGTTTTATTTATGCCATTCATATGCTATGATATGTATTACATCTATATGTTATATATATTATCTTCACAATATACTTTATGTGCACAATATATCTCACATGATAATTCAAATATAAATATTATATATATGTGTTATATATGCAATATTATATATTTCATGTAGAATTAATGTTTATTGTATTATTTTAATTACATATATATGTCATTTATTTTATATTCTTATTCAATCATAGCTATCATATATAATTATAATAATTAATATTCTATATATTTACTATATTGCTTATTTTACATTTATATTTTATAGATTTATTATATTATAGATGTCTTTTATATTGAATATATCTGCTATATAGTGTATAATTTTTATAAGTAAACCTAATGTTTTTTATCAGGGCCAGTAGCAGCACTACAGAATATCGTTTTGTTTTTAAATGTTGACAGCCATAAATGTTTTGCGATTCTTAAATATTGAGACCAGGATCCTTATAATTGATGGCAATTAGATTTCCGGTCAGAAACAGATCAGATTTATTAATTTAGATCAATAAACTGACCATTTTTAATCATTAGTGCCCAGATTGGTTTTTCACCGCTATCTAAATGGTATTTTACGTTGTATCACAGTCAAAATCTGGATTAAAAAAAAGGCAATTCACTAAATATCAAGTATCATATAGATGCAATTATTAATAAATTGTTTATATTATTTTAATCCTGTATTTATCATATGTTTATAGATCATTATGTGAATAATGAATTAAAAAATCATATTATTGCAAGAAATTATTCATTATTTCATTAAATTTAGATCTATCTACGATATATTTCAAGTGTTATACATGTAGAATCATCAAGGATAATGATATTTATTTAATTTAGATTTTATTTATTGCCGTTGAAATGATCATCTCGTTTTGCTTTCAATAATAGGACAACCACTTCAGTCAATAATCAATAATGCGATTTTCAGGTTCTCTGAAATCCTTGTGGGTGAGTTCGTCAGGTGAAACATAGATATTATACAAATGAAATAATGTGATTGATATAATATCGTTTGCTATTAGTATATTCTCGCATATAGATGCACATTTATCATTTTAATTAATTATCGTATTAATTTTTATCTATCGCATATAGCGTATGTTATTGTACTTCATAACGTTTATTTCTTTTCATTCCATGTTCATATTACAAACTATTTCCCAATTCCCGGATTTAATCAGTAATAAAATCAGATTTCGTACAGGTATTCCAATTAAATTTTCTAAAATGTGTTGGTTTTTGAATCATAAATCCCGACAATAATGAAGATACAGACAGGACAAAATAAGCATTAGATGTTGTCTTAAGTGTAAGAATTCCCTGGATCATTTATTTTTAATAACTTATTGTTGTGTCTTCAAAAGTTTAATCGTACAATTTTTGATAAGAGAAACGGAAATCTCGTCGATTCTAACTTACTTTAGATGTAACGCAGAGAAGTGTTTAATTTTTTTATATAAACAGACAATTATTAATTAATTAGGAATCATCAATCTGCGCATAAACACTGACTTCTACATAAAAAAGGTGTCTTAATTGGGTATGTATGGTGACCGGAAAGGGATTGTAAAGTGTATTTATATGGTCTATATGGGATGATAAAAGGGAAGATTTGAGAATCCGCTGAAGTGAGGGAAATAAGTACATAATGTGCAGTAAAAGGTAAGTATGGTGACTAAAAAGGGAATACCTCTTTTAGGCATCAAGGAGCAGGCCGGAACCCAGGTAAATAGGCCTGCTTTTTTATTGTTGAAATTAAAGGTGACTAAAAAGGGAATCTTCAGGTGTATAAAAAGGGCAAGTTGATTCAAAGATCATTAACAAGACCCTTTCAGCCATGCTTTTTCATAAATATTTCCTCTTTTAGTTGTGTTGCGGTGTCTTAAAGGTGACTAAAAAGGGAATGCAATGAAGGAAAAGTGACATAAAAGGGCATGAAATGACAATTGTGAATACCGGTTCAGTTTATGGCAAAACAAAGGATTTCCGGATGCCATTTAAGGGTATAAAAGTGACATTTTAAAGCAAAAAACTGAATACCAGCAAAGAAATATTAGGGCAAATAAGCGGAATAAATGCAGCAAATATCTGTAAGAGCAAAAAATGGAATGAAAAGTGATAGAAAAGGGAATGATTATGACCAGAATGGATTAATCAAAAGAGTCAAAGGTGTAATAATTGGGAATGAGCAGGATTAAGAGTGACTAAAAAGGGAACAAAATTATAGACCAAATCAGTCGATATAAATAGTGGCAAAAAACCATGTTTACCACTAAATCTTGTGAAAAATAGCTTGTAAGTGACAAAAAAGGGAATATAATATACTTAAAGTAGATAAAAAAGGAAGATATTTCCAGCGATAAGATTTTAAGGTGACTGAAAAAGGAATCCTCTGAAGATTTCCAAAAGTGACCAAAAAAGGAATAATTCATTATGAAAAAGGATAACAAGGACCAGCTCATAATTGCCAATAAAAGTTATAAGAAGTCCAATGAATTGATAAATGCCATGGGTAAGGGAACTGCTCTTAGTCAGAAGCTGTTTGCCATTGGGATGCAGCATATTCAGATCGATCCTACCAAGAATGTAGTGGCCACTATCTATGGTGCAGATCTGCGCAAAATGTTCAATTCAAACTCGGGATCGCTCTATGAACACATAGAGGAGCTGTGTGATCCTCAGGTCCATGACAGATCCACAATCTTTGACTGGAGCATCATGATGAAGGACAAAGAGAATGGCAGAATTGAGGTCCACCAGGTTGTCACCGATGCTGAGTTCAAGAATGGCACACTAAAACTCAGGTACAACAACTCCCTTACTGATAAAATAGTTAACCTTCAGAAGGATTATACAGTATTAAGTCTTGCTGAGACAATAAGTTTAAAAAGTGTTTATTCTCTCAGATTGTATGAAATGCTCAATTCAGCGTATGATTACCAGAAGGCAGTGACCAAAAAGCCTGGACCGTACGCTTTTGAGTACATGCTCACCGAGCTTAAGCTTGAGCTTGGCATCATCAATTCCGGTGGAGCCAAGGAGATCAAATCAGAGCTGGAAAAAGAGTATCCTGACTACGACAGGATAGAAGAACTGGCTGAAAAGAGCGGTCAGAACAAGTATAAAGAGTACAAGATATTTAACAGAAACGTGCTGTGCAGGGTCAAGGAAGAGCTCAATTCCAAGACCAGCCTGAAGGTAGATTATGAACCGATCAAGGCAGGAAGAAAGACTGTAGGCATCAGATTTTATGTTGAAAAGAAGGATATAGCCAGGGAAAAGGCTGAAAAAAGCACTGAAATCAACAAGGAGGAGATTCTTGATGAGCTTATGGATCTAATGCACAGTGATTTCAGGTTTAAAGAAGTGAGAGAGATCGCTGAGGCGGCAGATTATGACGTTGAACGGATAGAAAAGTCCTACGAATACATGAATAATTACAGCTCTACAGTTGATGTTCCGATTGCCTTTATGAAAGACTGTATTAAGAATGAGTATTATAACAATAAGCAGGGGCAAAAACCGGCCAAAAAGAACTCTTTTAACAACTTTGAGCAGCGTCAGGATGAAGATTTTGAAGAGCTTGAGAGAAGATTACTCGAGAACTAGACATATTTGTGTTATATAACATAAATGACGTATATATTGGAGGTTTTATGGAGAAAATTGTTGCAAAGCTTCTTATCTACGGCGATCTGCCTGATGACTCTATTTTACATCAGCTTTCAACTGTTTACAGGGATTTTCACAGAGGGGACTATGATAAAGAGGATCTGATCACCCGCTGTTACCGCCAGGTAAAGCGCCTTTTGGAGATGGGCACTGCTTTTGCCTTTGATAAGAATCTCTGGCACAATTATCTTACGTATCTGCTGATAATGGATGAAAATCCATTCAGTCTTACATGCGAGAAAGTAGGTAGCAGGGACGGAAGTGTAAACCACTTTGCTACCAACGATTTTTCTGCATTCATGAAGCTTTTTTCTTTTGATTTTTCTGAGCTTGAATCTGAACTTGGAATTGATTGCTTCAGCTGCATAACGAATTACAGAGCAATTGATAAGCCCAAACTGATGTACAACGGCAATGTGAGCGCCAAGGTAAGAGGACTTAGTGAGAGCCTTGAGAACGCGGCGACAGAGGACGACTTTTTTGATAAAGTAACTGATTTTTATAAAAGAATCGGAGTTGGAGAGTTCGGACTCAACAAGGCATTCAGGATCCATGAGCTACAAAGCGGCCGCGTGGAGTTTAAAGCCATAAACAACATGGATACGGTTCTTTTGGATGACCTTGTGGGCTATGAGATACAGAAGAATAAGCTTGTGGCTAATACTAAAGCATTCGTGAGAGGCCAGAGGGCTAATAATGTGCTTTTATTCGGAGACAGTGGCACCGGTAAATCGACAAGTATCAAAGCCATTGTAAACGAATTCTATAATGACGGCCTGAGAATGATAGAAATCTACAAATATCAGTTCAGATATCTTTCGCAGGTGATCGCACAGATCAAGAACAGAAATTACAAGTTTATTATTTATATGGACGACCTTTCTTTTGAGGAGGATGAGTCTGATTACAAGTTCCTCAAGGCGCTCATAGAAGGCGGAGTTGAGACCAAGCCGGACAATATTCTGATATATGCAACTTCCAACAGGCGACATCTCATCAGAGAGACCTGGAAGGACAGATCTGATATGGAACAGAACGGGGATATACACAGGTCGGATACTGTAGAAGAAAAACTCTCTCTTGCATACAGATTCGGAGTCACAATTGGCTACTACAAACCTTCGAGGCAGGAATTCCATGAGATAGTAAAAGAGCTTGCTGCGAGAAACGGCATTGAGATTGAGGAGGATTCATTGAACCTTGAGGCTGACAGATGGGAGATGAGCCACGGCGGTATCTCCGGAAGGACAGCACAGCAGTTTATCGATCATCTGTTGGGAGCAAAAGAAATATAAGATAAATACAATATACAGGATATAAATGTTATATAACACATATTGATGCCTCTGGACTTAAGGACTCCATTTCAGATTTGGACAGTCGTATGCACAGCCCTGCAGCGAATTGTTGCGGACTTCGCAGCTGGCATTGCGGCATTCACGGCATTTAAAAGTATAATGATATGAGTAGCGGATCTTGCAGGCCTTACAGCAAAACGGATTGCCGGAATTTCGTGCCGTAAAGGATCTTCCGCATCCTACACAGGTAATAACAACATTGTGAGCCATAATTCACCTCCATACTATTATTATTGCAAAAAAATACCCACAATCAATAAAAATGTAATAAAATGACAATAAAATAAATGAAATATCGAATACAGGGAGCGTTTATGCACGAGATGAGCTACATTGCCAGCATGGTAAGTATGGCACTGGAAGTGGTGAAGGAGAACAATGCGGGCAAAGTCAGACAGATAGTTGTTGATATCGGAAAAACAAGCGGAGTAATGCCATATTATATGCACAAGTATTATCCGGATGCTGTCAAGGGGACAGCACTGGAAGGAGCTGAACTGGTCTGCAATGAAATAGATGTAAAGGCATTGTGCGAAGAGTGCGGCGCCAGTTATTATCCCAAAAGAGAAAACAATTACCTTTGCCCGGAGTGTGGAGGCCGAAAAGCACATATCATCGAGGGAAAAGGTGTGGTATTATCTAAGGTAGTCATAGATGATTAGGAAGGAGTATAGCCAGTGAAAATTCTGTATCTTGAATGTAAGATGGGTATCGCCGGAGATATGCTTTCATCGGCACTGCTGGGACTTTTTGATGACAAGGAAAAGTGTCTGGAACGCCTTAACTCGATGAAGGTTCCAAAGGTGACATTTAAGCTTGAAAGAGCAGAAAAATGCGGGATAATGGGAGATCATCTCGAGGTTTTGATAGATGGGTCAGAAGAGGAGAGTTTTGATGTCACGGATACTGTGACTTTGAACGAAAGCAAAGCTGATGACCATCACTTACGTCATGAGCAACACGGACATCTTCATGAGTACCATGACCACCACGATGAACATCATGACCATCACGATGACCACCATGACCACTATGATCATCACCATGATCATCACGGACATTCTTTGTATGACATAGAAGACATTATCGAGAGCCTGGATGTACCCAAAGAGGTAAGAAGTGACATCAGGGAAGTGTATGAGCTATTGGCAGAGGCAGAGAGCAAAGTACACGGCGTTGCGGTTTCTGAGATTCATTTCCATGAAGTCGGCAATCTTGATGCGGTTGCAGACATCGCAGCAGCATGTTACCTCATGCATGAACTTGACCCGGACAAGGTTATTGTATCGCCTATCAACGTAGGTAGTGGCCAGGTAAAGTGCGCGCATGGCATTCTTCCTGTTCCGACTCCGGCAGCGGCACTTCTTCTAACGGATATTCCAAGTTATTCCAGTGACTGCATTAAAGGGGAGCTGTGTACGCCAACCGGAGCGGCACTTGTGAAGTATTTCGCCTTTGAGTTCGGACCTCAGCCGGTCATGGCAGTCAATAAGATTGGCTATGGCATGGGAAAGAAGGATTTTGAACAGGCAAACTGTGTGCGGGCTATCCTTGGTACTGCCAATGAGGACGCTGACAGGGTAGTTGAGCTTTCATGCAATGTGGATGACATGACTTCCGAGGAGATAGGATTTGCTACCGAAATGCTCATGGAGGCAGGCGCACTGGAGGTTTATACAATACCAATTGGTATGAAAAAGAACCGTCCCGGATTTATTATAACCTGCATGTGCCGGGAGGACAGAAAAGAGAGTCTGACCAAAGAGATTTTTAAACACACCACTACTATCGGAATCCGTGAAAGTACAAGCAGCAGATACATACTCTCAAGAGAGACTGTAAAGTCAGACACCCCGTACGGTGAGGTCAGGATAAAGAAATCTTCAGGGTTTGACGTACACCGCAGCAAGATTGAGTATGACGACCTTGCAGGCATCGCACGAAGGACGGGAAAATCTCTTTTGTCCCTTAAGAAAGAACTGGCAGATCTGATGAAAGATGAAATAGACCACTGATCAGGAGGATATGCAAAAGGACCTGAAAGCCCTCACCTGACCAGTGATGTGATTGCATCTGATGCGTTTTTGATGGTTGTATCGGCAGACTGT
>JAEEGL013223589.1_pt1 | contig 12080 bp, 8 predicted proteins | sample 9134231 | NCBI WGS metagenome assembly JAEEGL01 (sample SAMN16246548, study PRJNA631951) | gut metagenome | biome: gut microbiome; feature: rumen; material: fiber-attached | host: Bos | place: Iran: Karaj | collected 2018-10
ACACACTTGCCCGCGCCCTCAAGACCATCGAGGAGGAGCATCCGGAGCGGATGCAGGAGGTGGCGGACCGCCTCCGCCTGTTCAACATCTGGGAGCAGGACTCCACCTACCAGAGTTATATTCGCCCGCATTGGGAGAAATACGGCATCCTGGTCATCATCAGCGACCAGTTCGAGGCCATCGCGTACCGTTGGCATACGGCGCAGCCCCGGGAGAACTGGCCCTGGTTGGAGAGTGATTGGATGAAGCGGTGGATCCTCGATGTCGGGCCGCTCGGCGCCACCTACCGGGCCTGTGAAGAGGACGAATGGTTCAATCCCACGAATGTCTCCGGCGTCCGCCAGAGTGAGGCTTCCTTCCCTGTCGCGGAAGGGGATTTCCGCTCGGAAGGGGACTCACCCTCATACATGTACGTCATTCCGACCGGCATGAATGACCCGGAGCACCCGGACTGGGGCAGCTGGGGCGGACGCTATACGCGTGTGCGTGGAAATGTGTGGATGGACCCGGTGCCGGACAGCACCTGGACGTATCCCGAAGGCCGCATATCCAGCGCCAATACTTGGGGACGGCTGACGCTGAAGGGGGTGATTCCCGCGACGGAGGAGCAGGTGGCGGCCTATTTCCGGCCGATGGCCCGCTGGACGCAGGCCTTCCAGAATGACTTCGCGGCCCGCATGAGCTGGACCGTCCTGTCGCCGGAGGAGGCCAACCATCAGCCTGCCGTGCAGTTGGAAACACCCTTCAAGGTGACGGCGGAGCCGGGGGAGGGCGTCACAGTGCGTGTAGCGGCGACCGATCCTGACGGGGACGCGCTGTCCCTGCGCTGGTGGCAATACCGGGAAGCTGGTACTTGCCCGCTGGAGGCAGAGATCGCTGCGCCCGGACAGGCGGAGACGCAGATCCGCGTCCCGCAGGCGGCCGCCTCCGGGACGACCCTGCATTTCATCTGCGAGGTGACGGATGGCGGCGAGCCGGCCCTGACCCGCTACGCGCGGGTCGTCGTGACGGTCCGGTAGCGTAAGCGGATTCTTTGTATCTTCGCGGCTCAAATTATTCGCTTATGGCTATTTGGATTGTCCTGCCCATCCTGATCCTCCTGATGTTCGACCTCGGGCTTTCGCTCAGGTTCGACGATTTCGCCCGTGTCGTCAAGCAGCCGTGGCCGGTGGCCGTCGCGCTCTTCGGCCAGCTGGTGCTGCTCCCGCTCATCGCCCTGGGGCTCGCCTGGGCCTTCCGGCTGCCGCCGGTCTTCTTCATCGGACTGGTGCTCATCGCCTGCTGTCCGGGCGGCAGCTCGTCCAACGTGTTCTCGAAGCTGGCCGGAGGCGACGTCGCCCTGTCTGTGACGCTCACGGCGCTCAGCAGCGTCATCACACTGTTCACCATCCCCCTGATCATGAGCTGGGCCACGGACCTGGTCGGAGAGAGCGTGGGGATCAGCCTGCCGGTCGGCAACCTGATCAAGCAGAATCTGGTGCTGATGCTCCTCCCCGTCCTGCTGGGCATCGGGCTGAACTATGCCTGGCCCCAGGTGGCCAGGAAAACGGACAAGGTGCTCTCCAAACTTGCTTTTCCTTTGCTTCTTGTCCTCATCACCGTCTTCTATATCCAGCATCACCGGACCATCCTCGAAAACATCGGCGTGCTGGGCCTGTGCGTCACGGCCCTGATTCTCGTGGCCATCGGCTGCTCGTCGCTCCTGTCGCGGCTGGTGCGGACCGACAGCAGGCAGCGCCGGACGGTGATTATCGAGGTGGGCATGCAGAACGCCGCCCAGGCCATCGCGATCGCTTCCAGCCCGATTATCTTCGCCAACGAGCAGATGGCCATCCCGGCCATCCTCTATTCGCTGATGATGAATATCGTCCTGCTGATCTACGTCGGCATCGTCCGCAAGGCGCGCTGAAGATTTTGCCATACAAATTGAAGATGATGTGATTCCTTTTCGCGGAGGGTATTTTATTTTTGTCTTGCGAAATAGACAACAAAATATCTTCTGCATATGAAAAGATTGACAGCCATTCTCTTTGCAGCCCTCTTCGTAGCAGCGGCCTTCTCCGCCTGCTGGAGAGCAAATAAAACATTCGGAAATAACGAAAAATCAGTATATTTGTCTGAAACCAACTAACTGATTATGCCATGGATGATAAGATGACCCGCCGCGAAGCCCTTCGGGGCATGTTCCTGGCAGGAGTCGGACTTGCCGCCGGCGGCCCGCTCCTTCGCTCGCTCGGCACGCCTGCCGCTGCCGCAACGCTCCACGCCGCTCCTTGGGTGGAAGCCCCGGACGGCACCAAGATCGATACCCGGACCTGGGACAAGATGGGGGAGACCCTCGGCATGCTCGGCCTGGGCTGCATGCGCCTGCCCTCCCTGCCTGCACCTGCCGGTGCCGCCGGCGGCCGGGGCCGCGGCCGTCAGCCCCTGGACCAGGAAGCCGTCAATGCGATGGTCGACTACGCCATCGCCCATGGTGTGAATTATTTCGACACGGCTCCCGCTTACGGTGAGTCCGAGGTGGTCACGGGCCGGGCGCTGAGCCGCCATCCGCGCGAGGTCTACAAGATCGCGACCAAGATCTCCAACATGGGCGGCAATGCCACGCTGGAGGCCGGCCAGCGGATGTTCGAGACTTCCCTGAAGAACCTCCAGGTGGACTACATCGACTTCCTGCTGTTGCACAACCTCCAGAATGTCGCGGGCTACAACAGCCGCTTCCGCGACAACGGCCTGTTCGACTGGTTGCTGGAGCAGAAGAAGAAAGGCCGCATCAAGCACCTGGGCTTCTCCTTCCACGGGACCAACGCCGACCTGCCGGGCCTGGTGGACCTCTATGACTGGGACTTCGTACAGATCCAGCTCAACTACGCCGACTGGAAGGACATGTCCCGGGGCTGGGGCGGATCCGGCGGCACGACCAGTTCCGAATACCTGTACAACTACCTGGTCGGCAAGGGCATCCCGGTGCTCGTGATGGAGCCGGTCAAGGGCGGGGCCCTCGCGAATGTCAGTGACGGCGTCGCCAGCGTGCTGCGCGAGCGTCATCCCGACCTCACGCCGGCCGCGAACGCCCTCACCTTCGTGGGATCGCTCCCGGGCGTGATGGTGACCCTGAGCGGTATGTCCAACATGGAGCAGCTCAAGGAGAACGTCGCCCTGTTCACGGGCTTCAAGCCCTTCGACGATCAGGAGCATGCCTTCATGCTGACGGTCGCTGACCTCTACAAGTCCAAGGGTCAGATCCCCTGTACGGCCTGCGCCTACTGCATGCCGTGCCCGGCCGGCGTGGACATCCCCGGCAACTTCAAGATCTTCAACAGTGCCAGTGACGCCCTGCTCTCGTCCGATACCGCCCGCAAGGACATCAAGGACAAGCGCAAGGCCTTCCTCAAGCTCTACAAGGCGCAGCAGAAGGGTGTCAGCGCCGACGCCTGCGTCGCGTGCAACGCCTGCCTGCCGAAGTGTCCCCAGCACATCAGCATCCCGCAGCACATGCAGCGGATCAAGGACCTGGTCGCCAAGATTTAAATGGAAGGAAAAGATATCATGATGACCCGGCGCGAAGCGCTCAAGGGTCTCTTCTACACCGGAATGGGGCTCGCCGTCGGCGGGCCTCTCCTGCAGGCCTGCCGGCCGGGCGCCCAGGAAGCGCCAGCAGGCATCCCCTGGACAGAAGCCCCGGAGGGCTCGAAGATCGACATGCGCACCTGGAGCAGGATGGGGGAGACCGTGAGCCTGCTCGGTCTGGGCTGCATGCGCTTCCCCTCGAAGGACGGCCACCTGGACCAGGAGGCTGTCAACGAGATGATCGACTACGCCATCGCCCACGGCGTCAACTACTTCGATTCCGCCCCGCTCTATGGCGAATCGGAAGAAGTGACGGGCAAGGCGCTGTGCCGCCACCCGCGCGATTCCTATTTCATCGCGACCAAGATGTCCCATATGGGCGGACGCAATTTCACCCTCGAGGACGGGAAACGGATGTTCGAGAACTCCCTGAAGCGCCTCCAGGTGGACTACATCGACTTCTACCTGCTGCACAGCGTGCCCACCGTGGACGAGTTCAACGGTCGCTATGTCGAGAACGGCCTGTTCGACTGGCTGCTCGGGCAGCGGGCGGAAGGCCGGATCCGGCACCTGGGCTTCTCTTACCACGGCACCAATGCCGACCTGCCCCGGATGCTGGACCTCTATGACTGGGATTTCGTGCAGATCCAGGCCAACTACGTGGACTGGAAAGATATGCCCGTGGATTGGAACCCGGGCCAGGGCGCGACCAGCGCCGAAGTCCTCTACAAGTGCCTGGCCGACCGGGGCGTTCCCGCCGTGGTGATGGAACCTGTCAAGGGAGGGTCGCTCGCCCATGTCAGCGATGCCCTCGCCGCCGTGATGCGCGAGCGTCATCCCGAGCTCACGCCGGCCGCGAACGCCCTCACCTTTGTGGGTTCGCTTCCCGGCGTGATGGTGACCCTGAGTGGCATGTCCAATATGGAGCAACTCAAGGAGAATGTCTCCCTGTTCACGGGTTTCAAGCCGTTTGACGACCAGGATATGGCATTTATGCAGACCGTGGCCGAGCTCTATAAATCCAACGTCCACATTCCCTGCACGGCCTGTGCCTACTGCATGCCCTGCCCGAACGGTGTCAACATCCCCGGCAACTTCAGGGTGTTCAACTCCGCCAGCGATGCGCTCAGCATCCCGGATCCCGGCCATAAGGACAGGACCTATGCTGCCAAGCGCAAGGCTTTCCTCAAGCTATACAAGGGCTTGGAGGAAGGAACGACGGCGGATGCCTGCACCACCTGCAACGCCTGCCTGCCGAAGTGCCCGCAGCACATCCGCATTCCTGACCAGTTGAAGCGGATCTCCGACCTGGTCGCCCAGCTCTAGTCCTAGTCCGTTTTTTGAAAACGTCTGTCAGACAGATATTTACAGAATGACCCGCGTTGTTTTTGACGCGGGTCATTCTGTAAATAATTAGCAATCAGAAGGTTATGAGAAACAGTAACCTATTTCCCAGGGTCTGCGAGGTACGGCTGCAGGTACTCGTAGAGGTGGTCCAGCCAGTTGTAGCTGCCCGTGCCGGGCGAAGCTTCGCGCTGGAAGCAGTGCGTGCGCTTCGCGAGGGTATGGAGCTCGCTCTGGATGCCCATCGCGCGCATCTTCTCCCAGGTCTTGACGGAGAGCATCGAGGAGATGCTGTCGGCGTCGCCGTGCATGAAGAGCATCGGGCAGGTGTCGGGATCGAAGGTGAACTCCGGGGCCAGGTAGTCGGTGTCTTCGTTGCCGCCGTGGGCATTGCCTCCGTTGAGGCCGTCGGTCAGGCCGTAGGCCGGATAGATGCCGATGCCCCACTGCAGGTTGCAGGGCACGCGGTCGATCGCGTCGATCGCGAGGTAGGAGCGGTGGCGCGAGGAGGTGACGCCCATCAGGGTGAGGTGGCCGCCGGCGGAGGAGCCCATCAGGCCGATCCGGTTGGGATCGAGCCCGTGCGAGGCGGCCTCGCTGCGTACGATGCGGATGGTGCGCTGCAGGTCCTCCCAGGCCGTCGTGTGCTTGGCGAGGCCTTCCGGGCGCGGGGTGCGGTACTTGAGCGTCACGACGGCGACGCCGCGGGCGTTGAGGTAGCGGCGGGCGGCGCCGACCTCGAAGCCGTTCTCGTCCGTGGCCTTATAGGATCCGCCCGAGACGATGATTTGGATGGCGTGACTCTTCAGCTCCGCCGGGATGGACCATTCCAGGAAAGGCTTGCACTGGTTCTCGCGGAAGTCCGGCATCTTGCCTTCCGGCCAGACATCCTCACGGATCTTCGTGACGCCGGGGACTTCCTCCGGGAAGCGGGTCATCAGCGGGACCTGGGGCTCCAGCGGGCCGAGGAACTCCATCTGGCGCAGGAACTCGATCGCGCGGTCCAGGCCGTAGGCGCCGTGGCCCCGGTTGGGGTAGAGGTGCAGCTCGGCAGGGATGCCCATGCGGCGCAACTGCCTGTAGATCTGCGTGGAGCCGTTGGGGGAGTAGGGGTCCGCCCCGCCGTGGTGCAGGCTCATCGGACAGGTCTTCTCGTCGAACTTGAAGATCTTGCTCAGCCCCACGTCGGCGCCGTAGCCCTCGCGGGCGGCGGGGATGCCGAGTTCGTCGGCGTCCGTGGTGACGTACGCCGGGGCGTTGGCGATGGCGAAGTTGATGTGGCAGGGGATGTCGTCCAGTTTATCCACCCGCGCGTAGGCCGGGGTCAGGGAACTGGTGGCGAGCAGCACGGCGAGGTGCGAGCCGGCGGACATGCCGATCACACCGATCTTCTCGGGGTCGAAACCGCGCTTCTTCGCCTCGCTGCGCACCAGGCGCACGGCGCGCTGGCCGTCCTCCCAGGCGGTCTGCCAGTAGGGAAGACCCTCCGGGCGGGGGGTGCGGTAGACAAGGTTGACGCACTGGATGCCGACGGCGGTCAGTTCCTTGTGCCAGCGGTCGATGTGGCCCACGTCCACGGTGCCGTTGTAGGCACCGCCGGAAATCAGGATCATGCAGGTGCCGTTGCGCACGGAGGCGTTGGGCGTCTCATACCACTCGAGGTAGGGGGTCCGGTAGTTGTCGGGGTTGAAGCCCGGCGTGCGGATCTCGTTGGTCATCGCGGCGATCTGCCGCTCCTGGACATCGGGCATCTTGCCCTTGGGCCAGACGGCTTCGCGCTCGTAGGCCGAGAGCTGGAGCGCAGAAAATACAAGAAGGAGTCCGAGTAACTTTTTCATGATAGGGGGTCTTTCTCCTACAAATATAAGAAATCCCGGGCTTTTGTGTTTGGGTTTTGGGGGCATTTTGCCTATATTTGGGAATATGAGACCGATGATCGCCGTTATCTTTTCCCTGTTGCTGGCTGCCGGTGTGCAGGCGCAGGACTTCCAGGCAGCCTATGCCAAGACGGAGTACGCTTCTACCTATGGATCGAAAATCCACTACGGGACCGTCCAGCCGGTCTGGCTGGACGACGACACGTTCGTCTACCGGACGACCGGCCCGGACGGGGACGAATGGTACCGCGTGGACGGAGGGGGACGGACGGCGATCGGGCGCGAGGCGTTCGAGGCGGCCGCAGGCGGGACGCGCCGCGGCGCTGCCGCTCCGCGCGGCCCTTACGGGGAGCGCCGTGGCGTGCGCGCTGTCTCGCCGGACAGCACGCGGGTCGCCTTCGTGCGGGACAACAATGTCTGGATCAGTAAGATAGACGATTCGGACCCGCGCCAGCTCAGCTTCGACGGCACCGAAGGGGAGACCTACGTGCGTATCCTTTGGTCGCCGGACAGCCGGAAGATCGCGGCGCTGCGGCGCCAGGTCTTCCCGGAGCGCGAGGTGCTGCTGCGCGAGTCGCGTCCCGAAGACCAGATCCAGCCCCGCTATCGCCACCTGTCCTATGCCAAGCCCGGCGACCGCCTGCCGCAGGCCCAACCGGTGCTGTACGACGTGGAGACGGGCCGGCAGGTCCCGCTGGACCGGACAGTCCCGCAGGACCAGTATTCCCTGTCCCTGGGCCGCTGGTCGCCGGATTCGGAGTTTTTCACCTTCGAGTACAACCAGCGCGGGCACCAGCTCTACGAACTTAATGCCGTGGATGCGTCCACCGGCGCCGTGCGCACTTTAGCGCGCGAGACGAGCGACACCTTCGTTTACTACAACGACCTGTGGCGCTACTACTTCGCGGACGGGAAGCACTGCCTGTGGATCTCCGAGCGCGATGACTGGCGCCACCTCTACCTGATCGACACCCGGACCTGCGGGACTCGCCAGGTCACCCGGGGACCCTGGAACGTCCGCGAGATCCTCAAGGTGGATGAAGCGGGTGGCTGGATCCTGGCCTATGCCAACGGGCTTGCGGCGGCTGGAGGAGAGGATCCTTACAACAAGCATCTCATCAGGATCGACATCGCCTCGGGCCGGGTGACGGACCTCACACCCGAGAACGCCAACCATACGGTCAGCTTCAACCGAAACTTCACCGCTTTCGTGGATAACTACTCCCGGCCGGACCAGCCGAACGTGGCCGTGCTGCGCGCGGCCTCGGACGGGCGTGTGCTGCAGGAGCTCCAGCGGATGGACATCACGGCCCTCCAGAAAGATGGTTATACGTTGCCGGAAGTGTTCTGCGCCAAGGGCCGGGACGGCGTGACTGACATCTGGGGGACGATCTACCGTCCGTTCAAGTTCAACCCGCGCAAGAAGTACCCGGTAGTCGAGTACATTTATGCCGGCCCGCATGACTCGCATGTGGAGAAGAACTTCGCTTCCGCGCCGCCGCGCTTTGCGCGCCTGCTGGAGCTGGGCTTTATCGTCGTGACCATCGACGGCATGGGCACGGACAACCGCTCCAAGTCCTTCCAGGACGTGGCCTGGCGCGATCTCAAGGATGCCGGATTCCCGGACCGGATCCGCTGGATCCAGGCTGCTCAGGCGAAATATAAGTACATGGACACCAGCAAGATGGGGATCTACGGCTATTCCGCCGGCGGGCAGAATGCCATGGCGGCCCTGCTCTTCCATCCCGAGTTCTACAAGGTGGGCGTGGCCCTGTGCGGCTGCCACGACAACCGGATGGACAAGATCTGGTGGAACGAGCAGTGGATGGGCTATCCGATCGGGCCCTGGTACAGTGAGAGTTCCAACGTGGACAATGCCTGGCGGCTGGAAGGCAAGCTCTTCCTGATCAACGGCGAGATGGACGACAACGTGGATCCCGCCTCGACGCTGCAGGTCGTCTCCGAGCTGATCAAGCACGGCAAGGACTTCGAACAGCTATACCTGCCCGGCTATTCGCACAACCTCGGCGCGGCCTGGATCAACAGGCGCGTATTCGAATTCTTCTGGAATAATTGCCTATCTTTGATACGATGAAACGGATCATGTTGCTCTTGCTGCCGCTCCTGCTCCAGGGGATGGCCCTCAGTGCCCAGGTCGCCGACCGGGCCGGATATCTGTCTGAAATCGTGGCCGAACTCGGCAAGCGCTGGCCGGACAGCCGGACGGTGAACCTCGTGTTCCACGGCCACAGCGTTCCGGCCGGGTATGCCCGCACCCCGGCCGTCAACACGCTCCAGGCGTACCCCCACCGGGTCCTCTGCGGCCTCAAGGACCGCTTCGGGATGGCGGTGGTCAACGTGATCACCACTGCCATCGGCGGCGAACAGTCGGAGCAGGGCGCTGCCCGCTTCGAGGCGGAAGTGCTGACGCACCGTCCGGACGTGCTCTTCATCGACTATGCGCTCAATGACCGCTCGATCGGCCTCGAGCGCAGCGAGAAGGCATGGCGCTCGATGATCGAGGCCGCTCTGGCGAAGGGCGTCAAGGTCATCCTGCTGACGCCGACTCCCGATCTGAGTGAGGACATCCGCTCCGACCAGGCGCCCCTGCAGGCGTATGCGCAGATGATCCGACGCCTGGCCGCCGAGTATCACGTGGGACTGGCCGATTCCTATGCCGTGTTCCGCGCCAAAGCGGAGGCGGGGGAGAAGATGGCCTCATTTATGGCCCAGGTCAACCACCCTGACGCCCGCGGCCACGCCATCGTGGCGGAGGAGATCCTGCGCTGGTTCTATTGATCCGAGCCGTCGAATCCTCTTGTATGCTTGTGGATTTCCAGTAGGTCTTCTATAATATCAGGAAAGGGATTCATTTTAATGGGTCTGCCAGGTCTTCATCGTGATCGCACCATCGAATGGAACTTTAGGAAGTGAATTCTAATTTGAAGTGCAACACACTTCAAAAGTCAAATTTAAATAATTGTTTACAATATTTCATCGGAGTCCTGTACCCCAACGACTTATGGGACCTGTGAGACAGTGTGATTTGAATCATAAATTGAAGAATTTGCAACGGGACTTGAAGATTCGGAGAAGGGATTTCCGTTCGTCCCCCTTATCTTTGCAACCAGAAACGTTTACGGAAAAGGCTTACCGATACGATAGTAATTGGTTAAACGGTTAAGATAATTGGTTGATTTGGTTTTGCACCGGGGACCCTGTGACAGGATCCCCGGTTGTGCATTCTGGAATAATTGCCTATCTTTGATACGGAATGGCTGATACTTTCAAACAGACACTGACCCTGGGTGATGCGCAGAAGCTGACTGGGCCGCGGGCGTTCAACATCATGATGAAGCCCGCCGGGTCGCTCTGTAACCTCGACTGTGCCTACTGCTACTACCTCGACAAGGCGGAGATCTACGGCGGCCGGGAGCCCAGGATGAGTCTGGAGATGCTGGAGCAGGTGGTGAGGGACTACATCGCGGCCAATGACGTGCCGGAGGTGCAGTTCGTCTGGCACGGGGGCGAGCCGCTCGTGATGGACCTGGATTTCTACCGCAAGGCCCTGGAATTCCAGCACAGATACGCCGGCGGCAAGACGGTCCACAACAGCCTGCAGACCAACGGTACCCTCATCACGCGCGAATCGGCGCGCTTCTTCAAGGAGAACGATTTCCTGCTGGGGGTCTCGATCGACGGCCCGCAGGATGTCCATGACCGGTTCCGCCGCGACAAGGGCGGCGCGCCGACCTTCAATCGGGTCCTGCGCGGCATCGAGCAGCTCTATGCCGAGGGTGTACCGTTCAACACGATGTCCACGGTCAACGCCTGCTGCGAGGGACGCGGCCTGGAGGTCTATCATTTCCTGAAGGGCATCGGCAGCCACTACATGCAGTTCATGCCGGTGGTGGAGCACGTGAAATACCCCCTGGTGAACGGGAAGGAGAACCGCAAGGGCCGGCCCTGGATCGTGGATCCGGACACCCCGGGCGCGAGCCTCGCGCGCTGGTCGGTGAGCGACATCGCCTTCGGGAAGTTCATGTGCGACATCTTCGACGAGTGGGTCCGGCAGGACGTGGGGGAGTACTACGTCAACCTGTTCGATGCGACCCTCGCCGGCTGGTGCGGCGTGCGCCCCGGCCTGTGCGTCTACGGGGAGACCTGTGGCGACAATGCCAGCCTCGAGCACAACGGCGACCTGTATCCCTGCGACCATTTCGTGTATCCGAAGTACCTGCTGGGCAACATCCGCGAACGGAGCATCGCCGATATGATGGAGTCCGACGCCATGGTGCAGTTCGGCATCTCCAAGCGCACGGGCCTGCCGCGAAAGTGCCGCGCGTGCGAGTGGCTGCACCTCTGCCACGGCGAGTGCCCGAAGCACCGCTTCAACCGCACGGAGTCCGGCGAGACGGGGCTGAATGCCCTGTGCGGAGGCTACAGCCTCTTCTTCAAGCATACCGCTCCGTACATGCAGAAGATGCGCGAGCTCCTGGCGCAGGACCTGGCCCCAGCGCTCGTGATGCCCTGGGCGCGGCAAAAATGAAGATTCTGCACATTATTCAAAAAATAATGCAAAAGGATTGCAGACAGAACGGAATACCTTTGTCATAGCTGTAATTGCGACAAAAAACCACAAATCAGATATGATGAAGCATACACTCTCCATGACCGGCCGTGGTTCCGGAAAGGACGTCGAATGGTACGAAGATATCTCCGTGATCGCGGTCAGGCAGCCCGAAGGGCGCAGGAGCGCCGCCGAACTGGGGGCCGTCCTGACGTCCAGCGGCGGTTCTTTCTCCATCAGCCAGCTTACGGACGGCGACCTGCGTAACGGCAGCCTGCTTCCCGTCTCCCTGCCCGCCGGCGTGGAGGGAATCTTCCGCTGGGCCGGCCGGGAATACCCCCTGCACGGCGGCCGGAACGAGCTGAAAGCCCGCAATTGAACATCCGGAACAATTTGTGAACGGAAAGTAGATTCCGTCCCGCAAGAAACGAGTATATTTGCAAAAACACTATAAACCAATTTTTTCATGAAGAGAATATTCTTGATGGCAGCCGCCGGACTGATGACCTTGTCCGCCCTGGCCCAGCCGCAGCTCAGCAAGGACAACATCGACGAGGTCCTTGCCGCAATGACCCTCCAAGAGAAAGCCACCCTGCTGGTCGGCGGCGCCCGCGCCGCGATCGTCAACGGCGTGACCTCCGGCACGGCACACCAGGTGCCCGGCGCCGCCGGCAACACCCGCCCGATCGAGCGCCTCGGCATCCCCGGCACCGTCCTCG
>JAEEGL013586494.1_pt1 | contig 12080 bp, 11 predicted proteins | sample 9134231 | NCBI WGS metagenome assembly JAEEGL01 (sample SAMN16246548, study PRJNA631951) | gut metagenome | biome: gut microbiome; feature: rumen; material: fiber-attached | host: Bos | place: Iran: Karaj | collected 2018-10
CCCATTTCAGGTCTCAGCACCTTGTACTCAAATGTGTCGCCCACCTCATTATGTCTGAAGGCGAAGTTTTCACTCAGGAAGTCTTCAATGAGACGTACCTGTTCTGCAAGAGAAAGTTTTCCCATAGGTTTTTAAAGTTTAAATTAAAAGTAAAAAAAAGGATAATAATTATAACTCTCTTCTCAACTCGAAAGTGTCTGTTATCAGGCAGTCGATATTGAGGTTTGGCTCATGAAGAACCGAGGTGCAAAAGTAAGGAAAAAACATGAAATATCCAAATGAAATTTCAAAATATTTTTCATGATTTTTTTGATTATTTCTTGACCGAAATTGCTAACTTGTTGATATCGCCGTTCGGTACGTATTTCGGCATAAAGTAAAACTTTTTTGTGTAATACTGGTGTAATAGTTGGTGTAATACTATTTTTCAAAAAGTTTTCAATGCCGAGTATTACACCTTTGCTGTTTTAAGCGTGTTAAATATTTGTGTATCAATTCGTTTACCTTGGTGTAATACTCCCAAAAGTATTACACCACTATTACACCAAATCGCCCGAAATGGTGTAATACTTTCAAGGGTATTACACCGCATCTAACGCGCTGATAATCAACAAAAATATTACACATAACAACAAAAGGTGTAATACCCCCTTTAAAAACTTTTTATTTTTTTCATCGCAAGAGTATTACACCAAATCAATTACATCCTCCTTGCCCAGATTATCTCCTTTAAACCATCGCTTTCTTCATCGTTCGCTCTGCCTCCGTTATGCCTTCGCTCTACCTCCGTTCCAAGTCCGTTTCAGGTCCGTTGTAAATCCGTTCCTAGGAATGGGCGAAAAATGGGACTTACATAGGACTCACATAGGAACCACATAAGAGGCATAGAAATACTATTTTGTGCGAAAATGCGCAAAAACGAAGTTCCTAAAAGAAAAAAATGCATTAACCGAAGGTTATTTGCAAGAATTTATATATCTTTGTAGCCATTAAGACCTAATCCGTAAAAACAATATGGCAAAGAAGAAAGCTGCTGAGAAAGGTGAACATGAGGTTATCGCAAAATGTGATAACCTCTATGAGGTGACATATAGCCAATCCGATATAGAGAGAATGATTATCACTATCAGAGGGGTGCAAGTCATGATAGATCGTGATTTGGCAACTGTGTATGGAGTTACCACCAGTCAGCTGAATCAGCAAGTGAAACGTAACATTGCAAGGTTTCCAACAAACTTCCGTTTTCAACTTACCGAAGCAGAACGTGATGAGGTTGTCACAAATTGTGATAACCTTCGCTCTTTGAAATTCAATCCATCGCTACCATACGCTTTTACGGAGCCCGGAATAGCCCAACTATCATCAGTTCTTCATAGTGAAAGAGCCATAGAGACAAGTGTCAAGATAATGAGCGCATTTGTAGCCATGAGACATTTCATTATTCAAAATGCAGGAGTTTTAATGCGTATTACGAATCTTGAGCACCATCAGATAAAAACAGATGAGAAGATTGACCAAATCCTCGATAAAATGGAAAAGTTGTCTCCCAAGTTATTGCCAGAGCAGATTTTCCAGACGGGATGCGTTTGGGATGCGTGGTCTTTTATTTCAGACTTAGTGCGAAGTGCCCAACAAAGAATTGTGCTAATAGACAATTTTGTGGACGACCGTGTTTTATCATTGCTAACAAAGCGTGCAGATGGTGTAATAGCCACTATTCATACGCGTTACAGCGAACAATTCTTGACTGACTTAAAGAAGCACAACGAACAATATCCAGAGATTACGTTTGAGCAATTGCCACACAGAAATCATGATCGCTTCTTAATTATCGACAACAAGGCATATCTCCTTGGTGCCAGCGTAAAAGATATTGGTACAGGATTATGTGCTGTCACCGAACTAGCGGCATCACCTGAAACAATCTTAGAGATGTTGAAATAGTGCATAAAAGGAGGGTAAGCATTGTCTCTACAGAACTAATGCAATTTAGGAAGTGACTTTTCCGTTTATAACGAGTAAGTTTTGTATAAAAGAATCTATGAGTACAAGTGTAAATACGATTAAAAGGCTTTTCTGGATAATGTTAGGTGTTTTAGTCCTAACTTATCTAATATCTCTGAATATGGAGAATCATTTTTTCGTAGCCAATATAAAATGGCTATCAAATGAATTCTTGTTTGCAATTGCTGGTGGAGCTTTTGCGAGCCTTCTTATTGTATTGATATGTGAATTGATTAAATATAGGCAATTAAAATTTGCTACAGAGAATGCGTTGCTTGTAAATTTAGGAAGTCTTTATGGACAATTCCTATTGATAAGAAGCAGTTGCAAAAGAGTTTTGAATAACAAGGATCTTGTCTCTGATAATTTAATACAACCTACTTGCAATAATGCAACAATAGTTGTAGATTCAATTTATGGAATAGATTATGTCCTTTTGAGCAGAACTAATAAGGTAAAAGATTTATTAGATCAGTTTAAATCCCATAAGTTTCTTACCATTAAAAACATACTTACTAATTTTACATTTCTAAGAATAGCAATTTGCGAAGACAGGAAAATACTATTGGCACAAGGGAAACAGAATCCTGTGAATTCTGATAATCCCAATACAAATCTTGTATTAAACAAAGTTGTTAATCAGTCAACAATGATACTCACATACCTTGACCAAATCATTACACAGATAGACGATGAAACAGGGAATAAGTATCAGTGGCAGAATAGAAAGCAAACATTAATTTCCTACCAAGAGAATTATACAAGTCTGCAATTAGAAGATTATATTAAAGAAGATGTTATAGTATTTTAAAGTATAATGAATCTTCATAAAAATAGTGCAAGCATATGGATATTCAAAAAAGAAATAACGATAAAGAAATATTTGCTCCACTTAAGAACAAGTGGCTTGTTATGAAGCCAGAAGAAGAAGTACGTCAAAAGTACATCTGTCATCTAGTTGATAGTTATGGCTTTTCTCTTGATCATATGGATCAAGAATTGAAAGTGACGAACTCCCAGCGTGGTCAAGGTGCTGCACGTGCAGATATTGTTATTTGGAAACCTGCCAAAGAAAAAGCAAAGAACTTGCGATTACAAGCAATGAAAGATTTTGAAACTAAAATATTTGAGTAATATGACAGAAATAACATTAGATACACTTATTAAGGAGTTTAAGGAAAGAATTCCTACTTTAAAATACGTAGATAGTTTCATCCCATATTATACCTATAATGATATGGAAAACTACGAAAAATGGCTTGCCACTACAAAACGATATCTTTCAATTCATTTTCCCAATGACAAATATGTTATGGATTTTGAAAAGAAGTCTGAAGATTATTTGGCTCCAACTCAACAAAATGCATTGTTGGCTATACTTGAAGCCATTGCCTCTATGCCTACTATAGTCCCTGTTGAAAGCAAAGATAAAAATAAGAAAACTGAACCAATAACTATTAAAAATACAATTAACAACTCTAATAGCCAGACACAGAACCAAGAACAATCTTTTGCTATTGATATGTTCCTTGAAGCAATAAAAGATGATTTGACGGGTAAGCAGATAAAGGAATTAAAAGAAATTCTTGCTGAATCTGGAAATGATGAAGGGAAGGCCAGAAATGGGATTATAGAAAAGCTAAAGTCTTTTGGTTCAGATGTTGCTGCAAATATAGTGGCAAACATATTAACTAATCCTATTATTGGGGGAGGATTATAGCATCATGGGCAAAACAGTAACAATAAATATGATAGACTGAGATACAAAAGGGACTCAGTATTTTTCATCAGCAATAAGATTTGCTAGATGTATTTGATACCTCGCTAAACTTTATGATATAGAATAAGCGACTCAAAGTGCAAATCACGAAGCCAAAAGTGCAAAAGTTAGAGACGAACTGCCTCCAAAGTGCAATTTTTGCACTTTGGAAGAGGTTGCTGTGCTTCGTATAGTGCAAAAGAACCCATCAGCTACCCAAAAGGAGATTGCTGCGAAAATTGGAAAATCTGAGCGAACAGTCAAATCAATCACCATTGCTTTACAGGAGAAAAATATTATTCAAAGAGTAAATGGCAAGCGTAATGGTTATTGGAGTATTGTGGATGAGCGATTAAAGATTCAGTATATTGTGAACCTAAAAAAGAAACCCCTCGAATGCTGGTATCACTACCTACAAACGAGGGGAGCCAATATTTAACGTGAGTTCGACGAAAATAAACGCTGCGCTTGGCTACATGACTTGCGAAGCTTGATGAGCCTTGCGAATAATTTCCATGAATTATTATGAATTAATCATAAATCTTTATCTTAAAAAAGTATTAATGACAAATTCGTGGAAAATTCGCGGTAATTATTCGCTGAAGCTCATCAAGTAAAAGCAAGTCGTGTAGCCCCACGCAGTAGTTAAGGCAGCTTGCTGCCATTCGTAGAATTCGTCGAACTGACGTAATGTTTGGTTAAGACGAAGAAAGGATGTTTGTGGCAATCCCTATAGCATTAGGAGTAGAGATAAATCAAGAAAGAAAAAATATTTGCGAAAATATTTGGTAGTATGAATATTAATCCATATATTTGCACTCGGCAAATCGAAGACCGTGCGCCAGCCTTTAATGGCTGACACGCACTTTTTCCTTCGTGCGAGGATGCTATGCACGTTGCACTCGGCAAATCAAAAGACCGTGCGCCAGCCTTTAAGGTAAATCTAGGCTTACGCCGCTCTTTTATCAAAAGACGCTCAAATGTGCGAGGATGCTATACACGTTGCACTTGACAAATAATCTACATAAGAAATAATTTTATTAATAACTAAAAACAAAAACATTATGAAAAAGTATGTATGCGACACATGTGGTTGGGAGTATGATCCAGCAGTAGGAGATCCAGATAATGGCATAGAGCCAGGTACAGCATTCGAGGACCTTCCAGAGGATTTCGTTTGTCCAGTATGTGGTGTCGGAAAAGATGAGTTTTCTGAGGCATAATGCCATGTGTTTTTCTTCGGAAAAATAAATGTAATTCATGAATAGCAAGTACAGAATGGTCAGTAAGACGGTTCTGTACTTGTTTTCGTTATATTATGTGAATTTTACGCTTCCTTATAGTTCTTTAGTGAATACCAGATGCTAACGGCAATAAGAATTACGCCTATTGCCCAATAGCTCCAGCCTTCCAAAAGATAGCAAAGAGAATAGGTGACAAACATCAGCAGGAAGCCGAAAATGATCATGGACTTTGTCTTGGAAGGTAATGAAATCTTGTATTTCCACTTGGAAATAAACATTACCATCAGTACATCAATAAGGTTCTCACCAAACATAGCAATACCCATACCCATCAAACCGCCAAGCTCATAGCCGAGGATTATCCAGAAAGTATTCAAGGCACCTATCAAATTGAGGGCAAAATACACCTTTGAATCGCCGGCTGCAAGTGGGAGATAGGCATTTGGCAGATATATGGCACGGAAGATGAGACTTGCCGCAATAATCTGAGCCATAGGGATAATAGAACTGAATTCTCCACTTAGAAGTAACGGCACAATGATAGGCATCACGACAATGAATGCTACGAGCATAGGTGTGATTATCATCAGGGTTACATCCAACTGCTTGGTAAGAATGACGGTTCTATCAATCATATTCTTCACAACACCTGAGAGACGTGGGAAATAGTCCTGATCCATTGCTGAAAAAACCATTCCAGCGTATGTTAAAGTCATGGTACGACAAGCGTTGTAAAGTCCCACCATTTCAAGAGAGGCGATGTTATTGAGATAGCTCTGAACGGATAGTTTGGCGATATGGTCGATTATCTCACACACAACGAATGTGATACCTATGCCAAGTATAATGCTACTACCCTTCAACTGTCGGGATTTGGTAAAGAAACTGAAAGGATGAGCCTTGATACCGTATGCAAGGGCCGCCACAGCCCAAAGCAGAGTGCAGAGAACCAATGCCGGAAGGACTCCGCTCAAGCCCCAGAAATAGTAGATAGGAAGAGATACGACAATAGCAACAACCACATTGACTATTGACAAGGAAGCGAGCGATTTCAACTGTCGCAAGCCTTTGAGAACAGCCATTTCACCACAGGTGATAGTGCTGAAAGCCACAGCAGGTGAGAGAAATACGAAATCCCACGTGTGCGAGTAGTCATTGAAGGTAAACCAAGAAAGAGGCTGGGCGATAAGAGAGCAAAGGAGCGTGCCGAACAATGCAAACAGCAATACCAAGGTACGAAGCAAGGTGACCTGACGGTCGATCTCCGCAGCATCGTTTTGCTCAAAAGCCTGGGAGATGCCACGTACTCCGCTTATGTCAAGACCGAGGTTCGTAGTGGTATGAATAAGCTCGCGAGTCTCGTTGTAGATGCCATTCAAACCTACACCTGAAGGACCAAGCAATATGGCAATGGCTTTCGTGCGAAGTAGGTTGAGCAGAATGTTAATCATCTGAACACCACCCAAGAGACTTGTCGCCTTTAATATGCTGTTGTATTTATTGTTCTTTACCTTTATCACCCGATATATTTTTTTGTTTTAGAGCGCAAAGGTAATAAGAAAATCCCGAATTACGAAATTTAATGTGCTTTTCTTGTATGCATATTTGGAAAATATGGAAAATATAATTATATTTGTAGCCAGATAAATAAAAAATGAAAAGAATGAAAACCATATTGAATATAAAATATATCCTTGTATCTGGTATTTTGTTCTTCGTAATTCAAAATGTGTCTTGGTCGCAAAATCAAGGCAAGATGTCATCGTATGTTAGAAAAGCAGTAGCAGAGTTTCAATCCAGTCAAAAGGCGAAAGACACAAGATTAAAGTCAAAGAAGGCTCATGTACCTGAATTGACGGCTTTGGTAAAGACTTCTGATGTTCAATTGCTAAAGAAGAATGGCTGCAAGATATACGCAAACTGGGATGATATATATATTGCGAGTATTCCTCTTGACAAAATATCTTCACTTTGCTCACACCCTTCAATTCACAGGATAGAGGCAGGGGAAAGCTGCTCGATTACAAATGATAACTCAGCCGCAATAGTACGTGCGAAAGACGTATGGCATAGTCCTGCCCCATTATCGGCAACAGGCAAGGGAGTAATTGTTGGTATAATGGATGTTGGTTTTGACTTAACGCATCCAAACTGGTATTCAACTGATACACAGGAATATCGCATAAAGCAAGTATGGGATATGCTTGACTATTCAGGAGAAGGTGAGCCTGTAGTGGGTAAAGATACAATATATGTTGGACGGCAATACATAGGCGAAGAAGCCATTCTCAACAAGAGACATTCGGCTGACGGACAAACACAATATCATGGAACTCACACTTTGGGAACAGCAACAGGTTCAGGTGGAGAGGGCAATGGTGCTTTCTGCCAATACGTTGGCATGGCTCCTGATGCAGAAATATGTGTGGTGTCAAATTATGTCATTAATAATAAGGATATTGTACCAGAAGACGATCAATACAAATACACTATGGCAACTGATCTGCTTGGCTTTAAGTATATCTTCGACTATGCGGAAAGCGTTGGCAAGCCTTGTGTAATAAATTTCTCCGAAGGTGAATATGCAGATTTGCATGACGGTAAACTATATCATGAGGTAATAAACAAAATGGTTGGCTCTGGACGTATAATATGCGCTTCTGTGGGTAATGATGGTATATGGGGCACCTACATACATAAAGCAATGGGAGAGAGCAAGAAAGGAGCTTTCCTGTTCAGCAGTTCGAATGATGCAGCCTATATTATGCGCTCAACAAAGCCTGTGAAGATGCAGATTTCTTTCTATCAGAATGATGAAAGTGAGAATAAAGTGGAAAGGGTAAAGTGGGAATACGATATGACGGAGCTTTCTGCATTTCCTGATAGTGTTATGCAAGATACGTTATATGTTGGAGATAAGCGTTTTCCAATAAGTCTGTGCGTATATCCTGAATGTTATGATAAGACTTTGTATGCTTCGGAGTTTATGATTTCCGATATTGACAATGTTAGTTTCGGAAAGAATACCGATATATCATTTACGGTTTTTGGAGACGACAACGACATAGAGGTTTTCTGTGCTGGAGGAGGTTTCAAAAGCAGCGATATCGACAATAATCTATGTGATTTCGAATCATCGCATAGCATAATGTTCCCCGGTTGTGCCGAAAGGGTAATAGGAGTAGGCGCAACAGCACACATAACGGAGGTGCCACTTCATTATGGGGGAATCAGTGGCGATAACTATGGAACAGGTGGCGTAAGGGCAGCTTTTAGTGGTGTGGGACCAACCATCGACAACCGCATAAAACCCGATGTTATGGCTCCCGGGGTGAATGTCGTTTCATCTATGAACAGTTACAAGCAAGATCTTCATCTGGAGGATAAATACGGTTCACGCGTATTTGAATATGAAGGAAGAAAGCATTATTGGGCTTTGGCAAAGGGTACGTCTATGTCATGTCCGATGGTATCAGGCGTTATAGCTCTCTGGCTTCAGGTCTGCCCAACCTTGACACCAGAGCAGATAAAGGATGTATTTGCCCATACTTGTACCCATTATGACGAGTCACTTGACTATCCAAACAACTACTATGGATGGGGTGAGATAGATGCGCTTGCGGGAATAGAATATATCAATCGCGTTTATACAGGCATAGAAGATAATATTATAAATGAGGAAAAGAAAGCTATTTATGATATCAATGGAATGAAGATTAATGATATTAAGCATCATGGCATTTATATCATTTCTGATGGAAAAACCACAAGGAAATATGTAAGGTGAATCTTTACACCTTATACTTTACTCTTTCTACTTTACACTTTCCCATAGTACACTTTTATACTCTTGTCTCTACTTACCTCCGGCATAAACATCATACGTTGGACGATTATATCATTATTCTCTATTGCCTTGCGTATTTTTGATAGCATAGGGCGACGTATTCCAGCATCTGTAATATCAGGTGCCGTATCTCTGTTGCAGAGAGAGAAATATGTTTGCTCAAAGCGTTTCTGAGCTTCAGAAAGATAGGCTAAATCCTCTTTCGTCTGCATATCAGTTCTGAACCCTCCATACTCTTGTGTCTCTTTTATTAGAAAGACATAGAAGGCCGATTCCTTCGGGCCAAGATCCAAAGGTTGTTCTGTTTCTGATTCTGATGTTGTGGTACGGATGGAAAGCACATTCTTTCTACTATATGGACTTACCACAAGCTCGCATTGTGCCCCCTTGCGATATGTGAGGAGGTCGAATAGCGTGCGGTAGAAACCATTATAGATAAAAGAGTCTTGTCTTATGGATATATTGTTTATAGTCAGCGTGTTATCGTTTTGTAGTTTTTGGAGTTCTGATACAATTCCCTCAAGCTGCATAAGCATATCGCTATCAGTATTGATAAGTGCATAGTTTGCCATTCTCTGACCGTTGACTACCGAGAATGATACTCTGAACAATAAGGATGGATTAGTTACATCCATACGGAATCCCATTTTCCCGACAAGCAATTCACGATATACCATAGAGGTTGTGACATTACATAGATTATCGGCAATGTATTGTGCCTCCTCTATTGTGCTTGTAGGCGAGAAATAGAAGAAAAGGTCACTAGTCATTGACTGTGAGGCAAATACTTTTGCAAGCTTTGGAATATACACAAAGTCGAAACCTCCGACCTTACAGGTATTCACAATCGTGTTATAGTGTGCCTCTATATAATCGTTTACATCCTCGTCAAAACCCTCTTCTATAAATAGGAGTTGGGAGTTATCCATCATTATCTCGCCCCACGGAACGCTTACCACCTCGCATTTTCCGTCAATAGCTTTCATTATGGCAAACAGAAGAAGAGCCTCCTCACGTTGGGTGGTCTCATCAGCAAGAATCAGTTGGCTAATATCCTTGCGCAATTCCTCAACCTGACCTATTGTCAGACTTTGCACCTCTTTCACGGCTTCTGCAAGCGAAAGATTCATAGACGCAATTCTGTGCTTGGGCGTTATTCCGTATTTGTCACAAAGTTGTTTTACGGCATCTATCTCTCGGCGCACAATAATGCTGTCAGCCTTGATGATGTCATATATAATACGGTATATTCCCTGTCGGGCGAGATCTCTCATACTAAGGTGGCCTCTCCCCCCGCCCTCCCCCGTAGGGAGGGAGCCGGAGGACTTGTGGAGGCTAATTTATTGTGAATAATTAATAATTAAATTACTTTTTCGCCTTCCGGCTCCCTCCCTACGGGGGAGGGCGGGGGGAGAGGCCATTCTTTTTTTCGCAACAAAGATACGAGTTTTTCCTTACTTTTCCAATATTTTACCCGATTCATTGCGATAATTTCATGTTTTTATGCTATTATCGTACCTTTGCAACATCAAAACAAACAAATAACATTATTAATCACATCAATTAAAAGAAAGGAAATCATTATGTTACTCTCAACAACTCCAACAATCGAAGGTCGCCCAATTCAGCAGTATTTCGGAATAGTATCAGGCGAAGTAATCATTGGTGCTAACTTCTTCAAGGATTTCACAGCTTCTCTTCACGACATCTTTGGCGGACGCGCTTCAAGTTATGAGAACACGCTCTGCGAGGCTAAGGAAAAGGCTCTTAATGAGATGCGTCAACGTGCAGAAAACATGGGTGCTAATGCTATCGTAGGTATAGACCTCGACTATGAGACAATAGGCCAGTCAGGCAGTATGCTGATGGTTAGCTGTAGCGGTACGGCTGTGAGGATATAAGAGACTCTATAACCCCTAACCCCAACCCTTCCCCCGTAATGGGGAAGGGAGTTGGAAGGCGAAAAGCTTAGCCCTAATTTCTAAACCTTAAACTATACCCCCAAAACTCTAAACTCAGAAAAAATGGCAAACTTCAATAACAAAAAATTCAGTAATTCAGAATTCAACATATCAGTTTCACAAGTGAAATGGGCATTTATATCTGTAGCTGCCGCCCTTGTTTTCACTATCCTGTTATCCAAATCCTGTACGGTAGTTGATTCAGGTGAGATAGGTATCAAGTTCCACAAGTGGGATTCTTCAAAGGAGAAATATGGTGGGGTGGAAGGAACCTGTAAGGGATGGGTGTTCTACAACCCTATAACGACAAAGGTTTTCACCTACCCTACCTATCTCCAGCGTAAGAACTACGAGCCATTCAACGTGAATGCGAAGGACGCTTCTACCTTCCAGATGGATCCTACTATTGCCTACCGCATAGATCCAGCCAAGGCTTGTGATATCTTCGTAAAGTATCGTGAGGGTGTTCATGAACTGGAGAACGGCTATATCCGCACTTGTATCTATGAGGCTTACCGCACTTGTGCCAACCGCTATACGAGCGATTCTCTGATGTCCAGTCGTGCAAATTTCGAGAGCGATGTCCGCCATCGTCTTGAGTCTTCTCTCCAAAAGGAAGGTTTCATAGTAGAGGAGTTTACCTCGCAGATCACCCCTCCACAATCTCTTGCTCAGATGATTAACGAGAAAAATGCTGCTGTTCAGTCAGCTCTCAAAGCTAAGAACAAGGTTGCTGAGGCTGAGGCAGAAGCAAAAATCAAGATTGCTGAGGCTAAAGGTGCAGCTGAGGCTATGCAGATAAAGGCAGATGCTGAGGCATACTACAACTCAAAGATTGCTGCCAGCCTCTCTCAGTACATCGTACAGGAAGACTGGATTGAGAAATGGGATGGCCATTTGCCAACTGTTGCAAGTGGTGGTGGTATGATTCTAGATCTCAAGGATTTGAAGAAGTAGCTCCGAACTACCTCCCAAGTAAGTCCCTTGTGACTCCCATGTAAGTCCCATTTTCCTCCCATTCTAAGGAACGGACCTAGAACGGTTTTGAAACGGATTTGAAGCGAAGGAGAAGCGGACCTGAAGTAAGTGAAAAGTGAAAAATAATTTTTAAACGCAGAGACACAAAGGCGCTAAGATTATTTGAACATAGAAAAAACTTTGCGACTCCACGTCTTAGCGTTCTAAAAATATTTTTTGAGAAGGATTTTGAATAGGGGGTTTCACCCTATGTAAGTTATTGATAATCAATACGTAAAAGCCTAAAA
>JAEEGL013730700.1_pt1 | contig 12080 bp, 15 predicted proteins | sample 9134231 | NCBI WGS metagenome assembly JAEEGL01 (sample SAMN16246548, study PRJNA631951) | gut metagenome | biome: gut microbiome; feature: rumen; material: fiber-attached | host: Bos | place: Iran: Karaj | collected 2018-10
ATACCCAATGCGAAAGAAAATGCAGTTTATTGGTTAGAGAAGCGATAAGAATGTAGTTTCGATTTATTTCGAGATTTGTAAGTTGCTGCGAATAATTTATTAAATAATGATAAATTTAGGCGAAAAAAGAAAAAAAACGCAACAATTTGTTGTTATTTAAAAAATTCTTTGTATATTCGCAGCAACTTAATATACTACATTCGAACTATCTCTAAACAATAATGGTTGATTTCGGTCAGTTATACGACAAACATGTAGATAACCTCTTTGCCTTCGGATCTCGTTTTACGAATGACAGAGAGATGATAAAGGACTGTATCCAAGATGTTTTTGTAAAGTTGTACACCAAGAAAAATATCTTAGACAGCGTCAATAATATTGACAGCTACCTATATGTATCCCTGAAGAACAGAATCAATGATGAGTTCCGCCGTAATGTCCGTTTGTGCGACAATGAGATAGACGACAGTATGATGCGCGGTATTGCCGAGACGGATGAGTATAACCGTGAGCGGATGGAACGTGAGCAGTCACTGACAGCCTTTGTACAGAAATCCTTTGATCAGTTGTCTCCCCGCCAGCGTCAGATTATCCGTCTGTATTACCTTGAGCAACGGAAATATGATGAGATCTGTCGTATCATGGGTATCAGTTATCAGAGTGTTCGTAACCTGATGCATCGTAGTATTTTGCGTTTACGTAATTTTTCCACGAAAACAAACATTTTTATTTGAGTACATAAGGGGGAGTATGGCGTCTTTATAATAAAGATCCCATTATGTCAAGTGAAAAAGAGAACTTAACCCACGGTAACAATAATTACGTAAGAAGATATATTTGTAAAGATATCTTTCCATTGACTGTCACTGAGAAAAAGAAGCTCAAGACAGACATCCGGATAGCTATACGAAAAGCGGATAACTGAAAAGTATTAAATAAAAAAAGAGCACTCGAAAGTGCTCTTTTTATGTGTTTAGATGAACCAGTCGATTAGTCAAGCAGACTCTTCTTTCCTTTCAGCGTATCGTGGTTGTTACGCAGGTCGGTCCAATCCACCTTCTGGGTAGTGCTGATACCATTGATGTACTTCTCAATGTTGGTGTATCCGTCACCGGTACAGTCTTTATTGGCATCTGAAGGATCGTTCGGGTTCAGACCGTTCTTCTTCTCCCATGCGTCGGGCATACCGTCACCGTCAGAATCTTTATATGCCTTTCCTTTATAAGTTGGATAGCCACCCATCTGACGAGGATCAGTAATGATACCCTTCTTGTAACTGTCTTTCGGCAGACGACGATACTTGAAGAATCCTTCGTCGTTCATAGTCTTTGGAGACAGACCCCACATATCACCGTAAGGATTGTCTTTCGGCAGTTCCTTCACGTAGTATGCCTGACCGGTCTTTACCTCTTCGATAATACGCTGGTCAACGATATCACGGATAGGCAGGGTAGCACCTACATTCTCCATGACGTAATTGAAGGTCTTGTCACTGTCGATAATAGTGAGGGGAGGCATGGCAAACGGCTCGTTGCTACGCATCACGGCAGCTTCTGTCGGGGTGAGTTTACCATCACCGTCAGATGTCTGAACACCACCGTCCCAGTTGTTCCTGGTTACTCGCTCATTGCCTTCCATGATGTTTCCTACAGCATAGACACGTCCGAACTGTCTGTATGGGAACAGTTTCTGACTACGGCTCTCTGCCTTGATGATACGATGGCCTACAGGAGAATCTTTCGGAGTCAGAGGACCTGGCTTGTAGTAGTTGTTGATGAAGTTAGACATCGTGCTGTACTCACCACCGTCGGCTGTACGGTGTACCCAGTTATAGACCACGTTGTTGATGAAGTTGAACACACCACCCCAACCGATAGAGGGGTTACGTCCGGTGTTGTCAGCCCACAGGTTACGCATGAAGGTAGAGTTCTCACCACCGATGGTTGATCCGAAAGAGTGGTTCCAGGTATCCAAAGCCTTTGCAGAGATAGTATTCTGTATGGTCACGTTCACGGTCGGACTCTTACGAGAGGCTTTTCCGTCGTGCATATCATACATATGACGATAGAAAGAAATGTTCTCATCCAAACCCCACTCACAAGAACAGTGGTCGATCATGATGTTTCCTACAGGGTTACCGCCGAAGGAATCCTCACGGTCCCATACCAAGGTCTCACCTCTACGGAAACGCATGTGACGTACAATCACATCGTGGGTATCCACCTGGAAAGAACCACCGGCAATGCAGACACCGTCACCGGGAGCTGTCTGGCCAGCTATCGTGATATAAGGAGCACGAACATAGATAGGTGATTTAAGACGGATAATACCGCATACATTGAATACCACAATGCGGGCACCGCCTTGTTCGCAAGCCCAACGGAAAGAACCGGGACCGGAATCGTTGAGGTTGGTAACTACCAATACCTTACCGCCACGACCGCCGAAGGTGTACATACCGCCACCCTCTGCACCGGGGAATGCAGGAATCTTAGCCTGACGCAAATCATATGGACGGCTGGCCCAGGGCACGTATGGACGTCCTTCCATCGCTTCCTTTACAACAATCGGGAATGCGACTTCCCAAGCAGAGTCGGCATGGTTTTTCCAAGCTTGTTTCAAAGAGCCCACCAATTGAGCTGCTTCATCGGTCAACGAAGGATATTGTGCGAAGGAAACAGCACTGAATCCTACCAAAAAAACAAATAGTAAACCTATTTTCTTCATAATTTAATAATATAATGTGTAATCTATTTTCAAGACGTAGATTAGTGCGAAATGTACTTACATGTAAAATAAATACAATAATTAGATGGAGAAAAAAGCTTTTTGTCTAATAACAAAAACGGTTTGTAATACAATTGTAACATCATTTACCTATGCCAAAGTACTTTTTATCTATATCTTTACCAAAAATTATCAATTACTACGATGACAGAAAACAATTATAATACCGTCGATTCGCAGAATCAAAACGACAGTAAGACAAGGAAAAATCCTAAAGTGGCTATTGTCATGCCTTGTTACAATGAAGAGGAGGTACTCCCCCTTACCTATGATCGTCTGCAGAAAATCGTTGTAGAACTCAGTAAAGAGGATGTGCAGACCAGTCTGGTATTCGTTGACGACGGCAGTAAGGACACTACCTGGCAGCTTATCGAACAGATGTGTAAGAAGGATAGTCATGTGTGTGGTATCAAACTGTCGCGTAACGTGGGTCACCAACGTTGTGTGTGGGCAGGACTTTCTGAGACGGTGGAGAAGTTTGATGCTATGATCTCTATCGATGCTGATCTGCAGGATGATGAATACACGATCATCGATATGGTACATCAGTATAAAGACGGATGTGATGTGGTGTATGGCGTGAGGAAACAACGTACCACCGACAGTTTCTTCAAGCGTTGGTCAGCACAGATGTTCTACAAGCTGATGCGCCAGGCCGACAGTGATATCATCTATAACCATGCTGATTACAGACTGATGAGCCGGCGAGCTGTAAAAGCCTTGATGGAGTATCCGGAGCGTAACCTCTTCCTGAGGGGGATGGTCAGGAAAATAGGCTTTAAGGAAGGATTTGTGTACTACGACCGTAAGGAGCGTGAGGCAGGAACCACAAAATATCCGCTCTCGAAGATGATCCGTCTGTCGTTCGACGGTATCACCTCCTTCTCTGTAGCGCCCTTGCAGTTTATCACGGTGGTAGGACTTGCGATGATGTTCATCTCTGCCATCGCCATTATCTGGGCGATCTATGAGTATGTCAAAGACCATACCATTCAAGGATGGACTTCCATACTCGTATCTTTGTGGTTCATCGGTGGGGTGGTAACGACAGCACTCGGTGTTATCGGAACCTATATCGGAAAGATTTATGCGGAGGTGAAGCGACGTCCGCATTATTTCGTGGACCGCTCCCTGAACCTGTAGAAAAAGATTCTCGACTTTTGTTCGGTCATCTTTTTGACAGTGTGGGATATGGGAACAAGCTGATACTTGTTTCCATATTTCTCTTTAAAGGCTTCTTGTTCTTTCTCCGCTATCATCAGGATGCCTGATGCAGGCGTCTCCACATGCTTCCTCTGTTCTGCGGTCTGTCTCTTCTTCTCAAACGACAGGATGCGGTCACGCAGGTAGTAGTTCGTACAGTAGAAATGCAGGAAGGGATCTGAGATGTAAGAATAGATATCCTCGTTGGGGAAAGCGGCGGTGATGTAGTTGGCCAGCGGTCGGTCGTATTTCTTCTTCACAGACAGAGGGACGATGAGGCCGTCAACCAACAGATAGATGGCTATCACACACACGAATGCCCACTTTACTTTTGTCCGTAAACTTGGGATGACCTCCATGATATATATAAGGTATTCTGCCAACAGGTAGGCCATGAAGGGATAGCAGGGCAACAGATAGGTACTGCGCTTGCTGGCTGGGATACAATAGAAGAAGAGGATGAGCAGGAATGCCAACCAGGAATAACATCTGATGGAAGGTTGGGGGAGTTTCTTTTTCGTGATGGCATTTTTGGCACGTTGCAGGGAAAGGGTTCCTTTAGGTAGGAAGAACAGGGAGGCAAGGAGTGCTGCTGTCCATGGCAGCCATCCCCATGCCAGTGTCATGAAGTTATACCATAGGGGCTTCTCATGTGAGGAATAAGTCATCTGTCCGGTGAATCTGCCGAAGTTCTCTTCCATAACCAACTGTAGGAAGATGTCCCCTCCTGTCTGATACGCTGACCAATACCAAAGGGCGGGCAGGACAAGTGCGAGGAGGGTGCATATCGCCACTTTGACAATCGGCAGGAACCTCAGTCTGTACAGTAATAAATAGACACCGATGACCATCGTCGGCAGGATAATCCCCACAGGACCTTTCGTCAGGGTGGCGGCACTCATGCATAACACGGCCCATAGCGGCAACCCTTTACAGCCACGTGCAAACCAGTTGTAGTAGAGGTAGATGGCAGCAACGACAAAGGTGGTCAGCAGCATATCCACCCTGCACACATTACCGGCTCTGTGCAACTCAAAGGCGGTCAGGGCAAGCAAGGCTGTCAACAGTCCCTTGCGCCGGTCACTGTGCCTTGTGAAGAAAAAGAACGTAGCAACGATCAGGGCAATGAAAGCTATTGCTGAGGGCAGTCGTGAGAGATATTCATTCATCACGCCCGTCACCTTATACAGCGAGGCGATGCACCAGTGTAACATTGGGGGCTTATAGGCTAAGTCACCACCGTTGTTCATCGGCAGTATCCAGTTGCCGTCCTGCAGCATTGTCACAGCAACGATGGCTTCTCTCGGTTCTCCCTTGGTATAGAACTCCGTAGCTCCTAGGAAAGGGAGCATGGTGAGGGCAGCAATCAGTGCCACGATGAGTCCTGTCTTTCGAATATCGCGATTCTTCATTCCTTTTTACTATTAAGAGTTATCTCATTGTGCAAAGATACGGATAAGCGAGAGAAATGCAAAGGAAAGCGCAGACTTTCTTTGCATTTCAGAGCGTGAGTATCTTCGGCGAAGCCAAAGTTACAGGATAAGCGAGAGAAATGCAAAGGAAAGCGCAGATTTTCTTTGCATTTCAGAGCGTGAGTATCTTCGGCGAAGCCAAAGGAACAATTAAGTGAGCGAAATACAAAATAAACTTGTCATTTTTGGCCATCTCGATGTTGGCATTGCCTGTGGTGATGAGCATCTTTTAATATCATACTTTGATGGGGTATGAAAATCATACTAGAATTTGTACCTATAACCTATTCAATCGGGCAACTACAAGTTTTTCATACGCTTGTTTCTGCTCTTCGCTGAGAAAGGACTCTTTGATGAGTTGTTGCCATCGGGGAAGTGCCTTGTGAAGGCTTTTGACGAGACGCTGCACCACATTTTCTTCCAGTCCCATTGTTTTTGCAGCATACAGGAAGTCGTTCATACGAAGTTTTGTCTTCTTTCCTGAAAGAGTGAGCGCCAGTTCCTCCTTGTCCTTCGGATTAGCAATGGCAACATTAAGAAGGTCATAAGCAGGAGTTAGCTGATATCCCTCTGATGGGCGGTAGAGTGAGAAATTCTTTAGGTGCATATCATTATTGCCTGTGACAAAACAGAAGAGCAGTATTTGCATGTAATTCGTAAGGTCGAGTTTGGGTGTATTGCTGTACTGTGAGATAGTCTTCGCTATCTGTTCATGCGATCCTTTGTATTTATATTCTGTAGGGTGCAATGTTAGCTGGCACAAATCCTCCATGTCAATCTTCTCGCCATTCTTGGTACGGTCAATACGTTTTGTGATGTATCCCAATTTTCCATCAGCCAGACGGATAAGGCTATGTGGCACGACACTTATCTTTACGGCTTCGGCGAGGTGCATCGTTAGGTCTTCATTTTCTGGCAGCTGTTCGTAAATATCTGTCTGAGGTTTGAATATATAGTCGCCCCATAGTCCCACGATGGTCAGACGGCTACAACCTTCGTGTTTGCTGAGGTTAAGCGAGAGTTTGGGCTGAACGCCTGTCAGCGATGTTTGGGCACGGATTATTTGCTCGGCCAGTTGGTCGAGTTCCTCATGTCGATACTCCAATAAAGGCACATCCTTTGTTCCGAAAAACTTTCGTGCACAACCTGGATGAAAGTCTTTCTGACCCTCTTCCAATTCTTTGTAACAATACAGACATTTACACACGGTCACCTCCTTCTTTGTTTATGGGCACAACACTGATTGAACCTATACACTCTTTACAACATAGCAGCAGTAACGACATACGGTCAAGAATGCTGATGTCGGTGTTGCGAAGTGCCACATCAAGCAACCAACCTTCTGGTATCAAACCGTCAAAGAATGGGAATAGTACAGGACTTACAAATGGCTCTGTTTGTAATGGGAGTGTCAGACTGACAGGCTGCGCACCTTCATGTGCAAGATACGCTTTGTCGTAGCAGAATCGGTACTCGCCACCATCTTCTGTCAAGATGCCAGCAAAGATTCCCTTTCGATAAATCTCAGCTTGTCTCATTGCTTTTTGGTTGCTGTTAGTTCGTAGTTAAACAAATCAAGTAGCTGGTTGACCTTGTCCATCCTTAACGTTGGCTTTCCCTGTTCAAGATTGCGCACAAAACACAAGCCTACCCCAGACTTCATAGCAAGGTCCTCCTGCGTAAGTCCATATTCCTTGCGCAGCGCCTTAACTACCACTGATAATTTTGTCTTTTCCATACAAATTATATTATTTCGAATGCAAAATTACAATAATATTTGTAAATTACATCACTTCTAATATAAAATGTATGTATTTTAACACTTTTATATGGTTTCTGCTATAGTTTTTCTATTTCGGCGGATCGCATAATCACTATTAAGGACATCAGGATGACATATCCCGATGAACGGGTACCGACCCACGGCTATTGAGCGGTAACCGCTTTGCGGTTATTACCAACATGCCTGTGCCATTTGCTATATCATTGCCAAAATAAATATTGTTTTTTCCCATTCCATATTTTTTTGCTTAAAATGGAGTTTGCCTTCATATTTTGTTTAATGCATTTATAATCATTGTGTTATGCTTATGAAGGCAAAAATTTTGCCTTCATAAGCCTTCATAAAACCAAAACAACTTGTTTTACTTTAGAAAAGTGACTATTCTCAAGGGATTTTATCACCTTCATAAGACCAAAACAACTTGTTTTGCTCTCAGGATAGTGATCACTTTCATGCAAAATGCTAATCAATCTGCGTGTCTGTGATAGTCATACCCTGTCTCCACAATCTGCATCGAAAACAAAGGATTTAGCTTGAAATTATGAAGGCAAAATTTTTGCCTTCATAATTGTAATATACTGAATGGCAAATTGTTATGGGAGTAATGAAGGCAAAACGGTTTTTTGATCTTTTTATGTGAACAGGCGTCAGATGCCGTAGGACAGTCCGGCATGTACTCCCACACTTGGCAAAATAGCCGGTCCCAGGAAGATCTTTGCATTTTTAAACAGGCGGAAGGCTATTCCCGGTTGCCAACTGATGGCAAAGTCAATATCTCCTTTCTTAGCCATGTCGGTTTTCGCCGTTACCTTATAATAATAAGCTCCACCTATCATGATGTCGCTGTACAGAGAGAAACGACTCCTCTTTATCTGTTTGCCATAGTGATAATATGCCATAATATGCCAATGATAATAGTCGGCAGGAACAGCATCGTCGTATCCGCTACCATGCCCTAATGCCAATCCCAGCACGCTCTTGTCGGTCAGGTGGTAACCAATCGTCAAGTCGGTATAAGTCATACCGAACTGTGGGGATATTCTGACGGAGGCTCCTATTTTCCCTTTCATGGAATTCTGTTCAGCAGATGTTGTTGAGGCTGATGACTGCGCCATAGCTGTCATTGCCAATAACAGGATGGCAGTCATCAAGATACATTTTTTCATTTTTCGTTTTACTTATTGTGTAGGGGTTCATGTAAATTCATAGGCAAAGTTAACCTTATTTTTTTTAATCTCCAAATGATTATTCTAATATAATAATCACATCATAGTTCCGATTAGAAACTCAGTGTTAGACCAATGCGAAAAATACCAAGACAGCCATATCCTAATTCTCCGAAACAGCTGAGTCCTCCCGTTCCAACCTGTAATCCAATGGCTGAGACATGGTATGCCAAACGGTATCCAACCTTATCCAAAGAATGATGGACGATAGGGACGGGGTCTGATAAAGGATCCTCTGTCGGTGGATAGTCATTATAGTAGTAGTCAAGGTGTCTTCGCATAAACCCCAGTGCGATTCCGGAATAACAGCGCCCTAACAACTCTTCACCCCATGTATATCTCACAGAGGGTAGAACGGCGAAATAGCGGCAACTTTTATAGGCATGGATACTCCCATAGGTACTGCGGTCATCGTATATGAAATCACCGAAGGAATAATCTGCGTCATTGTCATCTTTAAAGATACCCCATGCGGCAGTGGCACCCACTTCCCATTTCCTGTTCAGTCGGTAGTGGTAAGAGATGTCTGCGAATAGGAGTGATGCACCTATGATGTCACCACATTCCCAGTAACGGTCGTAGTCGTAGTTTCGCTGATCCTCGGGAAATACCAAGGAGGGTGTATTGCCAACCACATGGTTGTCGCCGATACCCACTCCTACGCTCAACGTATGTCGTTTCATGGGGGGTAATGGCTTGCGTATTTGCTTGTGTACATGGTTTCGTCGGGCATACCTGATGGAGTCAATTCTGTGTATGGAATCCTCTTTCTCAATGCCTGCCACAGGTCTGATATAATAATGTGACATCGATGGTTTTACCACTGCATTAGTAATTAGATCGATCGCCACTGGATATAGAAGAATGAGACTTCCCAAGGCTGTAGGATTGAAGGCTGTTTCCAACTCAATATCATGGAATGCGTGTGAGGGAGAGGTTATCCGTATGTGCTGACCGCCAAGATGTTTCCTGCTGACCAAAACTTGTGTTGGGAGATTTACATCCTTATAGGTATCTTTACTGGTTACAATAGTCACCGGCTCGTCTATGTCTCCATCTATAGTCACTTTTGCTGAAGTACCAGAAAGTATTGTGGCGCACGATGAGAATAAAGTGACAAGTAATCCTGTAATAGCACAATGACAGATAGTTCTGAGAAGTATGTCCCCTTTTATTTTTTCCATAGAAAAAGTGGTTAGTGCGGTTCGTTTATCAAAAAACGAGGACATAGCAAAACCTTGCAAGTTGAAATAAGAGATTTAACATTAATTACAGTTTTCCCGTTCCGCCGATAGCATATCATGATGAACGGGTCTTTCAAGCTTTTCTTTCCACTTGATATAGAGACTCAGCGAGTTTAGATAATCGGTATAAATCTTTATATACCTAACACTCGAGAATTTTATTTTCATTTTCCCGTCATCATTCGTCTCTGCATCTATGCTATTGATGACAAAGGATTTCTGAAAAACGTCACAAATAGTCCCAACAAAGATGGCATCATTCCAGTGTAAACCTATTACAATGAGTTGACCTAATCTTTTTATACTTTTGAAGAATTCTTGATGGTCTTCTATGTTAATTATGTTAACCAGTTCTATATCCTTATTGTAATCCACATATTTAAGTGGAATGATTTTGGATTTCATTGACTCTCTGTCGACTTCTTTCAAGTCTTTGACAAAATGCTTGTTTATAAAACAAAATCCATCAAGTTGATAATCTGTTTCATTGTTTTTTGTCACTATCCATTGATGACTCTCACCAAGAAGTACTCCATTAAAAGGGGTATTTCCGTACCTGTTGATTTTGTATTCTACTAGCTTCATATTTTCCATCTCATCTCATGTTACTCAGTGTTTTATATACCGAGAGTTAAAAAATACAATATTATTTGTTAGAAGCCTTTTCCTTTCCAATTGATATAAAGACTCAGTGATTTAACGTATTCGGTATTGATCTTTATATACCTTACTTTTGAATAGGCAATTCTCCTTTTACCCTCGTCATTTGCATCAGGGTCTATACTGTTAATAATAAAGGATTTTTCGAGTACATCACTTATTACACCTACAAAAAAGGTCTCATTTTTATGTAAGCCTATTTCTATGAGTTGGCCCAACGTTTTTAGACTTTTGAAGAAACCTTGGTAGTTTTCTATGTTAAGTTTGTTTATCAGTTCTATATCTTTATCATAATCCACATATTTAAGTGGGATGATTTTGGATTTCATAGACCCTCTATCTATCTCTTTCAAATCTTTCAAGAAATGCTTGTTTACGAAACAGATTCCGTCAAGTTCGTAATCAGTAATATTGTATTTTAATGAAAGCCATTGCCGTCCTTCATGAAGAATGACACCGAAGAATGGTTTCTTACCGTATTTGTTTATTTTATATTCTATTAGTTTCATAGTTTCTTAAAAAAATAATATTATTTATATCTTTTTCTTCTTTTGTCTCCTTTTTCTCCACCATTCTTATCCCTCTTTTTTCTTGCTTTTCCGTACTGATGCTTATTTTCATTGGCTTTATTGCGGTTTGTACTATGCTCTTTGTATGTCTTCAAATAATCATAGCTGTCATTTAGCAAATCTATGGTAGTATCAGATCAACCGGGGTCGGTTCTGAAATGATCCGTTTTTCCATCCGCCATAACTTCATATCTCCTCCTTTCTTGGTTGATACAATATTGTTGACTTTGACTTTTAGATTTTACTTAGCATTTGTATATCCTTGGCAAATATAGAGAATCTTTTACATCCTGCAAAGAGAATCACGTTTTATTTTGGTTCATCATTTGCTGTGAATAAGATAACTTCAATGATTATCCAAAGGAACGGATCATTTCAGCTCCGTCCCCATTTGATCCCGAGAATGTCAAGTTGAAGGAAGGCGAGAACAGCGTTGAGGTACGTAGCGGCAAACTCTCTGACAGTTGTACCTGGACGTATGATCCTAACGCGAAGGATGACAAGAATAAGAATTCCGGTGGCAGACTGGATGGGGCCGTGTAGTTATAAAAGGTGACCAATTCGATGAGAAAAGGTCACCTTTTTCGTTAGGAAAGACCACCTTTTTCGTTAGGAAAGACCACCTTTTCTTTTCAATTCTCGAGAGAATTCCCGGCAAAAGTGTACCTTTGGCCGGGCTTGTGGTACCCTTTTCTCTCCAATTCCTCTGTGCTCCAATCATGACAACCTTGTGACAACCTGTGACAGCCTCTGACAGGTTGCACGCCCTTTGCCACAGCGGGATGTGTCAACCTGACAACCTTTTTTGCAAAAAAACTATAGTAGATAAAAAAATGGGGTCTGGTCTGCGAAGACTGTCCCCCAATATGAAATTGTCTTGAAATACTTTCATCCACTCTTGACTTTTCATCGATGCGCTCTTGACTTTTATCCGATAATAGCTAAGAGTCATTGCGCTCTTTTCAAGGCGTTCTTGCATGAATTTCTCTGATATATTGCCAAATGTGCTAAAATACCTTAAATCTGTTTGCAATTTTTAAATTATTCAACTATATTTGCGGAAGAAAGTGTTGAAACGCAAATAAAAACAATCTACATGGAGCAACAAGCGGTAATAAAGACAGTTGGGGGACAGA
>JAEEGL013746684.1_pt1 | contig 12080 bp, 16 predicted proteins | sample 9134231 | NCBI WGS metagenome assembly JAEEGL01 (sample SAMN16246548, study PRJNA631951) | gut metagenome | biome: gut microbiome; feature: rumen; material: fiber-attached | host: Bos | place: Iran: Karaj | collected 2018-10
TAAGATCTTCTTTTATTTCATCATCTAAGAATTCTTTTTCTTTATATCTTTTTATTTTAGCAATGATATTTGATGGAAATGCATTACATAAGTGATTATAAATAATTAAGTTATCATTATAGTATTTCTTTCCACCATTAATTGTAATATTAATCTCACTTATTTCTTTGTTAATATTAGCAATAGCTTCATTTTTAAGTAGTTTTTCATTATTATCCATGATTCTATTAATATAATTAGTTATATTTTCGATTTCTTTATTAGATTTAATTATTGATTGATGAAGATTAAATAATTTGTATTTCTCATAATTATCAATTGGAATATCAATTTTATTATCTTTTAAGATATCTAAATAACGAATTAGAATATCATGTTTTTTATTAAAGGCATTCTCTAAGTTTGTTTCACCTTTATCGATTAAGACATTAGTCCATTGAAACTTATTATATTGATTAATAAAGATTATTAAGATAATTCCAATTATGGCAACTACTATTCCAATTATTGCAAGTATATTCATATTATCACCATAATAATTGTACTAAAAAAAAGAGAATATTGCAATAATATGATTTAGTATTATTTAATTATATAAAACTATGTTATAATTATCTTGGTGATAATATGAAAGTAAGTGTAGGTGTTTCTAATCGTCATGTACACCTTAATAATGATGATTATAAATTATTATTTGGAGATGCTCCATTAACAAAACGGAATGATTTAACTCAACCAAATACTTTTGCTAGTGAATTAACAGTAACTATAACTGGACCTAAAAGAAGTATCGAAAATGTACGAGTACTTGGTCCAAATCGCAGTTATACTCAAGTAGAAGTATCTAAAACTGATGCATATTCATTAGGTATTGATCCTCCAGTTAGAAACTCAGGTGATTTACTTGATGCGGTTGAAATAACTATTACAGGTCCTCTTGGATCGATTACAAGAAATGCGGCAATTATTGCGTCAAGACACATTCATGTTGATAAAAATATTAGACATGAACATAATCTTGAAGGAGTAGATGTTGTTAGTGTCAAGATTAGTGGTGAAAAAGGTGGAATAATAAATAATGTTCATCTTAAAGATAGTGAAGAAGCTTATTTTGAATTACACTTAGATACCGACGATGCAAATGCTCACCTATTAAAACAAGGTGATGAAGTAGAAATAATAATTTAGAAGATAATAAATCTTCTTTTTTATTGTGTTATTTTTTTAAAATATGTATTGCATTATTTACTGAGTATGCTATAATCTATCGCGTGATGTTATGAAAGAAACAAAAATTAATGTTTTTACTAAATTAAATAATATTGAAGAAAATAATGAATTTTTAGCTGTTAAAAGTGATTGTTCTATTAAATATATTGATCTAGAAAATAACAAAATGATTATTGATTTAGAAAAGAATACAATTACGAGAGAAAATATTGATTATTTGTTTAATATGGATTTTAATAATAATATTATTTCAATTACTATGAAAAAATTAAATAAAATAATTGAAAAAGAAATAAAAACCATGGCTCTTGTTAATAATAAAAAGGAGTTTATGGTTAGATACTTATTAACTGATGATGAAATAATTAATGAGTATTATGTTAAATTTTAAAGAAATATATTGCATTATATTAAATAAAATGATATAAGTTTAATGATAATTAGTTGTGGAGGCATTATGAAAAGTATAAAGAAAGAAGAAGTAAAGGATTTATCTTATAAAGATATAACTAATATAATATTAGAAAATAATAAGAAGGGGATGAATACCCTAGATTTATTTACGATGATTGTTGATTTATTAGAATTACCTAAGGATACTATTGATAATAAAATAGGTGATTATTACACATCTTTAACGACAGATAAGAGATTTTTATTAGTAGATGGATTATGGGATTTAAGAAGTCGTCATACGTCAGATAAAGTATTAGTTGATGCAACAGAAGATGAACTTGATGAAGAAGAGTTTGAAGAAACTGATGAAATAGAAGATGAGATGGAAGAAGAATCATATGAAGATGATATTGATAATGATAATTCATATGATGAAGATGATGATGGTTTAGGCGATTTAGTTGTTTTAGATGAAGATGAATTAGATATCGAAAACAGTTAAAAAGTAGAGTGATAAAATGATAGAAAGATTAGATTTATTAGAAAAAAGATATGAAGAAATAAATAGCCTTTTAATGCAAAATGATGTTATTAGTGATGTGAAAAAATCACGTGAATTATCTATTGAATTAAAAGGTATTGAAGAAACGGTTAATGTATATCGTAAATATAAAAAAGTACTTAGTGATATTGATGAATCTCGTGAGATGACACATGATCCAGAAATAGCTGATTTTGCTAAAGAAGAGTTAACAAGACTTAATGAAGAAAAAAATAGTCTTGAAGAAGAACTTAAGATACTATTACTTCCAAAAGATGAAAATGATGGCAAAAATGTTATTATGGAAATACGTGGTGCTGCTGGTGGAGATGAAGCTAATATTTTTGCTGGTGATTTGTTTAGAATGTATCAGAAATACTGTGAAAATAATGGCTGGAAATTAGAGATAGTAGATTATACCGAAGGTACTGCTGGTGGTTTTGCCCAAATAGAATTTATGATTAAAGGTGATAATGTTTATTCAAAACTTAAATATGAAAATGGATCACATCGAGTTCAACGTGTACCAGTAACCGAAGCTAATGGAAGAATACAAACATCAACAGCTACAGTACTTGTTATGCCAGAAGTAGAAGATGTTAGTATTGATATTAATCCAAATGATTTAAGAATAGATGTTTACTGTGCATCAGGTCATGGTGGACAAGGAGTTAATACCACACCAAGTGCCGTTAGAATTACACATTTACCTACTAATACAGTAGTTACATGTCAAAATGAAAGAAGTCAAATACAAAATAAAGAACAAGCGATGAAAGTATTAAGAGCTCGTCTTTATGAAGCAAAACAAAGAGAACAAGATGAAAGCGTTGGTAGTGAAAGAAAGAGTAAGATTGGTACGGGAGATCGTAGTGAAAAGATAAGAACATATAATTATCCACAAAACAGAGTAACAGATCATCGTATTGGTTATACAACTAATAATCTTGATCGTGTAATGAATGGAGCCCTTGAAGATATTATTGAAGCTCTAATTACGGAAGATCAAAAAAGAAAATTAATGGGCGAAGAATAATGACTGTTGATGAATTATTAGTTTTTGGTAAAAAACATATTCATAAAACACAAGCAGAGATGCTTTTGGCAATTCTTCTTAATGTTAATAGTTTAGAACTATTATTGATGTTAGATAAAATAGTTGATGATATAATAGCAAAGAAATATCAAGAGGAAGTATTAATGGTAAAAGATAATGTACCAATTCAATATGTTATTGGTAATGTTAACTTCTATGGTAATACATTTATCGTTAATAAAAATGTCTTAATCCCTCGTTTTGAAACAGAAGAATTAGTTGAAAATACTATAAAGATGATTAAAGAATATTTTGACTATCCAGTTAATATAATTGATTTAGGATGTGGTAGTGGATGTATTGGATTGTCTCTTAAAAAGAAAGTTGATGATTCAATGGTGACTCTTTTAGATATCAGTGAAGATGCTTTATTGGTTGCTAAAGAAAATGCTAATAATCTTAACTTAGATGTTAATTTTATCCATAGTGATATGTGGGATAATGTTACTCCTAAATACGATGTAATTATTAGTAATCCACCTTATATTAGAAATGATGAAGAAATAGAAGAGATAGTTTATAATAATGAACCACACTTAGCTTTATATGGTGGCATTGATGGACTTGATTTATATCGCAAAATTCGAAAAGACTTACTAAATCATGTTAATGAGAAATATTTAGTAGCTTTAGAAATAGGTGACTTACAAAAAGATGATGTTGTTAAGATATTTAGTGATATTGAAAATGTTGAGATTATTACTAAGAAGGATTTATCCGGAAGAGATAGAATGGTATTTATAAAAGGTTGTATTAATTGATAATATAACCTTTTTTATGGTTGAAAAGCTATATTAGATTGACATTTTTTTACAAATATGGTAATATATTGGCGAATTTGTGAGAAAATATGCTTTAATTATGATAAAATGAAAGTGTAACATGGTAAGGGAGTGTTTATATGATTAATGTAATTGATGATGCTTTAATTAGTGCAATTGACAAAATTAATGTTTATTTAAATAATAAAGGAGCATTACGTGCTGATTTATTAGATGCAGCAGGTAATTATTTACCATCTGGTAAGGGTATACCATTAACGGATTTAAATAAGATACTTGATGCTATTTATGCAAAATTTCCTGTTTCTATGCAAACATTATTTAATTCACATGCATTAGAAGTAACAGATGCAAATGTTAGTAGAGAATATGTAGTAAATGGTAATCATTTTACTAAATTAAAAGCGGTTACTAAAGATGTTGCTGATAATTTAGATGTTGCTACAATTGATTCTGCTGAATTATTCTTAGATGATAAAAAGAATATTGCATGTAGTGTTAAAACTAATTCTGGTAAAGTATTAGTTAAAGATATGGATGCAATTAATGGTATATTAGATCGTTTATATGCAACTGGTTATAATTCTTTAATAAATCTAACTACTGCTCATAAATTAGTTGTTAGTTCTGATGTATTATCTGAATATGAATTTAAAGATAATAAACATTTATCTAAATTAGTAGTTTTAACTGATATAGATAAGATTACTAAAGTAGAAATTGATCTTAAAAAAGATGGTACAATTGATGCAAAAATTAAGTATAATGATAATACAGAAAAGCCATTAACTACATTAGATGAAGTAAATGATACTATTGATAAATTATCACAAGCTAAAGGTAAGAACCTTACAGAATTAATGAGTGAAGGAATTGTTGTTTGCTCAAATAATTTTAAAAAGAAATATGTAATTAAAGACTCTAAGAGTTATGAAGCAAAACCTAAGAAAAAAGCAGTAATTAATTTAAAAAATGTTAATTGGAAAAAAGTTGGTATAATAGGTGGTTCTGTTCTTGGTGTTGGATTAGCTACTTTGATTGCTTTCTTAATTGGTAGAGGAATCGGTGGTAAGACTACTGATGATAATTCAGAAAAAAATACTGGTAAAACAGACTTTACTGTAGATATTAATCTTGATGGTGAAACTACAACATTTACTCTTACTGATGAAGATGTATATCGTTTAGCTCAAACTGATTATTATCAAGAAGATTATACAAACTATAGATATAGTAGTGTTGGTAGTAACGTTGAAGATATTGATCTTAGTACACAATTAGATCGTATTGATAATGATGCACTAAGAAGAGAGTCTTTCTTATTTGAAACATTAGTTGTATCAGAGGATTATGATCCAGTTAAAATTATTAGTGATATGAGAAATCAAGTAATGAATGGAACACTTAGTTCTAAAGATTTCTTAGATAGTGTTTGCCCTTACATATATGAAGGTATAAATACAATAAAAGGTAAGACAGTTAAATCATTCCAGGATATATTACCATTTGGTAAATATACAATTTATAGAATGACTCAAGGTGTATTACAAGAAGATAGAAAAGATAATTACTATAACAGTACACCAGTAAGTGTAAATTATACATTTGATTTGTTAGCACCTACATTAGATAATTGTGCTAATGATGAACGTCAAGTAATGGATTCTTATACAAGAACAAGATAGACTAGATTATCTAGTCTTTTTTTTGACTTTCTTTGGTGTTTGTATTATGATAATAATGGTGATTAAATTATGTTAGTTAATGGAAATAAAATGTTAAGAGAAGCTCGAAACAATAAAGGAGTTGTTTATCACTTTAATATTAATAACTTAGAGTGGGCTCGTATTATTCTTGAGGAGTGTAATAAATTAAATGTTCCAGTTATCTTAGGAGCTAGTGAAGGAGCTATTAAATATATGGGAGGTTATCATGTGGTAGTAGAAATGGTAAAAGCCCTAATATATGATTTAAAGATTAATAATGATGTTTGTTTGCATTTAGATCATGGAAGTAGTTTTGATAGTTGTAAATTAGCTATTGATGCAGGTTTTACATCAGTTATGATTGATGCATCAAAATTAGAACTTGAAGATAATATTCGTGAAACAAAGAAAGTAGTTGACTATGCACATAAGTTTGGTGTATCTGTTGAAGCGGAAATAGGTCATGTTGGTGGTGTTGAAGATGATGTCGCTGGTAACGTATTATTAGCGGATTATGATGAATGTGTCAGATTTGTAAATGAAACAGGACTTGATTCATTAGCACCTGCTATTGGTACTGTTCATGGTATATATAAAGGTGAATTAAATATAGATTTTGATTTAATTGAAAGATTAAGAGATAATATAGATATTCCCCTTGTTATGCATGGAGGTAGTGGACTTGATCATAGTATTCTTAAAAAAGCAATTTTATGTGGTATTAGTAAGATAAATGTTAACTCTGATATTCAAGATGTATGGCATCAAGAAGTAGTTAAATTTATTAATGAAAATCCTAAAGTATATGATCCTAGAAAAGTAATTATGAGTGGTGCAGATGCAATGAAAGAGTTTATCGATCATAAAATTAACATTTTAAAGGAAGAATAATAAAATATTGAGGTGTTTATGAAAATATTAGAAGTAGAAGGAAATGTACCATTATTAGGTAGTGTACCAATTAGTGGAGCTAAAAATAGTGCAGTAGCACTAATACCGGCAGCAATTCTTTCTAATAATAAAACAACAATAACTAATGTTCCAGATATAACGGATATTGATGTATTATGTGATATATTGGAATTTATGCATGTTAAAGTAACACGTGCAAGCGGAAGTATAGTAATTGATCCTAGTGAAATGGAAAATGCCATTATACCTGATGAATTATCTAATAAATTAAGAGCTTCCTATTATTTTATGTCTAGTTTATTAGCTAAATATAAACATGTATGTATTAATTTCCCTGGTGGATGTAATATAGGAACTCGACCAATTGATCAAACACTTAAGGTATTTAAAGCCTTAGGAGCTACTATCAAAGAAGAAGAGTATTTATTTACTATCGAAGCTAATGATTTAATTGGTAGTGAAATAAATCTTGATATGCCGAGTGTTGGAGCAACAGTAAATGCAATTATTGTAGCTAGTAAAGCTAAAGGAACTACTGTAGTTACAAATGCTGCAAGAGAACCGGAAATCGTAGATCTTGCAAATATGCTTAATAAAATGGGAGCAAAGATAACCGGTGCAGGTACTAGTACTGTTAAAATAGTAGGTGTAGAAAAACTTGATGGATGTTTTCATAATGTAATACCTGATCGTATTGAAGCTGGTACATATATTATTTTAGGTGCTTTAATGGGAACTTATATGTCTATTGAAAATATTATTCCAGAGCATTTAACTGCATTACTTGATAAATTACATGATATGGGAGTAGACTTGGAAGTAAATGAAGATAGTGTTATTGTTAATGCTCATGATAACTTAACAGCAGTAAATATAGAAACAAAGGGTTATCCAGGATTTCCTACAGATCTACAACAACCATTAGTAACATTACTTACTCAGGCAAGAGGAAAAAGTGAAGTAGTTGAAAATATCTATGAAAATCGTTTTATGAACATCACATATTTAAATAAAATGGGAGCTAATATCTCAGTAAAGGATCGTTGTGCTACGATTCTAGGACCTAATAAATTGCATGGTGAAGTTGTTGAAGCAACAGATTTACGTGGTGCTGCATCACTACTTCTTGCAGCTCTTAAAGCAGAAGGAAAGACTACTATTAAAAATGTTGGTTATCTGTTACGTGGTTATGCAGATATAATAGAAAAATTATCTAATCTTGGAGCTAAGATAGAATTAAAAGAAATAGAAGAATAACTATTTCTTTTTTAGTAAAAAACTCTTGATTTTAATAATTATTATTGCTATAATATCTTGGTAATTTGTATTACTATGATTAAGTTCATGGCGAAAGGAGAATATTATGGCTAAAGAAGCTAAGAAAGTAGAGTATGTTGATTGTACAGTTACATGTGCATGTGGTAATACTTTTAAAACTAAATCAACAAAGAGTGAAATAAATGTAGAAATTTGTTCAAATTGTCATCCTTATTATACAGGAAAACAAGCTCGTGGATCTAAAACTGGTCGTGTTGATAAATTCAATAAAAAATATGGTTTTGAAAATTAGTCTTTATGACTTTTTTTTTTGCTTAAAACTTGTTATAATTTAACTGGTGATATTATGATATTAGGTTTTGCAAGTGATCATCGAGGTTACAAGCTAAAAGAAGAATTAATTAAATATTTTACTGATAATGGTTACACCATAGTTGATTATGGTACAAATAGTGAAGAGTCATGTGATTATCCTGATTTTGCTTATAAATTAGGTTGTGGTGTACTTAATAATGAAGTTGACTATGGAGTTGCCATATGTGGTTCTGGTATAGGTATTAGTATTGCACTAAATAAAATGAAAGGTATATATTGTGCTAAGGTAAGTGAACCTGATGAAGCAGTGCATACAAGACTTGATAATAATACTAATGTTATTGCATTTGGTGAGAAAATATCTTTAAATGATGCAATATTATCTGTTGAACAGTTTATTAATACCGAATACTCTTATTTAGAAAAACATGATCGACGTAATAAAAAAGTAAGACAAATAGAAAGTGGCGAATATAATGGTTAAATTTGCTGTATACATATTAGCAGCCATTATTGTTATTTTTGCTATGGATGCAGTTAATATTAATGTAATATTTAAAAAAAATAAAGTTATTCAAGCAAGAGTATTTTATCTGGTTTTAATATTTATCTTTACATATTTATTAGCTAGTTTTCTATATGATTTTATTTATTTGAAACTTGTATAATATCAAGTTTCTTTTTGACATTTTTGGTAGTAATGATTTTTTGGTTGTGATACAATTTATTTGAGGTAGATTATGAAAGAAGAAATAGAATATAGTTTATTAATTGTTGGAGTTTGTTTAATTATTGTAGCTTTAATAATTCCTTTTGTTAAAAAAATTGCTATTCATATTGGAGCTATTGATATTCCAAATGAAAGAAAGGTTCATACTAAACCTATTCCTAGATTGGGTGGTTTAGGTATTTTCGTTGGCTTTTTAGTTGGATATATGATTTTTGGTCATAGTAATATACAAATGAATTCTATTTTAATAGGTAGTTTTATTATTTTATTAACTGGTATATTTGATGATATTAAGCCAATAAAAGCAAAATCAAAATTATTGGGGCAAATATTTGCTAGTTGTATAATAGTTTTCTATGGTAATATTTTGCTTAATAATATTACTGTATTTGGATTAGATATCAATTTTGGTATATTTGCTTATCCAATTACTATTTTATTTATAGTGGCTTGTACTAATATTATTAATTTAATTGATGGATTAGATGGATTAGCTGGTGGTATATCAAGTATTTTCTATTTATCAACTATAGTTATCTGTTTCTTTCAAGGAAGATACATGGAACTTGAATTTATATTAGCTCTTCTTTTATTAGGATCTACTTTAGGTTTCTTGGTTCATAATTTTCATCCAGCTAAGATATTTGCTGGAGATTCTGGAGCTTTATTTATGGGATTTTCGATTGCGGTTATATCATTATTAGGATTTAAAACAACGGCAATAACCTCAATCTTTATTCCACTTGCGATACTTGCAGTACCTATACTTGATACTTTATTTGCAATAATTAGAAGATTATTAAAACATCAAAGTATTAGTACACCAGATAAACAACACTTACATCATCAATTACTTAAGATGAAGTTTTCTCATCGCAACACAGTATTAATTATTTATTTGATAACTATTTTATTTTCAACAGCTTCTATTTTATATACATTAAATGATACAAGTGATGTCTTTATTGGACGTATTATATATGGTCTATTAATGATTGTTGTAGTTATCTTTGTATTTAAAACAGATATTATAACAACAAGAAAAGAAAAAAATGATATTAAAAAAGCAAAAAAATCATAAAAATAATTGCAATTAATTTATGGCTTTGATATGATGATATGGTGCGTAAATAATTGGGTAGCTTAACTAAAAGATGAAAGAGAGAAATAAAAGTGGTTAAAGGTATAGTTAAGTGGTTCAATAATGAAAAAGGTTATGGATTTATAAAGTATTTAGATAATGAAGATATATTTGTCCATTACTCTGCAATTAGACAAAAAGGTTTTAAAACATTAATTGAGGGTCAATCTGTAGAATTTACATTATTGGATACTCCAAAGGGTTATCAAGCTAAAAATGTTATTGTGATTGATAATTAGTAGAGATAAACTTACATATGATATGTAAGTTTTTTATTGACTTTTTAAGTTTCTTTTATATAATAAATAACTAAGGAGAGGTTTATGGTTGTCGATTATAAGAAAATGAAGATGGGGAGAATATATCGTATCTATCGTGATTTAGAAGAGGGATATAGTGTTTATATGACAAGATTTAAAGATAAACACTTAATATCAAAGAAACCAATGGTTGCTTTATATACTCTTAGTAAAGAAGGAAAGATAGAGCGTTATTTTGTCGGTTATTTAGATAAAAGAGAATGGGGAGAACCTAATATTTCAGTTGATGGATGGTCAATTGACAAGAATACAAGTAGTGAGGATGTGTTAACTCATATTGGAGATCCTGAATCTATTCAGAGTTTATATTTTAGATTTAGTTCATTAAAGGATATATCTCCTATTGAATATGATCATTTAATTGGAGAATTATTAACTTTTTTTAGTGATCCAGTAGAATACTTTAAAAGTGGGCAAACGAAGTAGGTGTATTATGAATATTAAATTCAGTAAAATTGCCTATTTACAAGTGTATAAGTTTAATAATGTTGAAGATGGAACGTGGTATATTAGTAAATATTTATTAATAGAGAAGAATAAACGTTTACCAAGAGATATGTTTATTGCAACTAAATTTAATGATGAAAATAGAATAATTGAATCATATTTTGGAAAAATTGTTGATGATAAGTATGGAAATGATGAATTTACAATAATTGGTTGGAAAATAAGTAGTGATAACTGTGATAGTATTCAAGAAATAAAGAAACAAAAAAGAGAAACATATATTTTCCCATGTAAAAATATAGAAGAAGAAGGGTATGAAACTGCTTATAAATTAAATAATGAGATATGGTGTCTATTTTTAAATCCAAAATTATACTTTGAAAAATATAAGGTAGCACGCAAATAAAACTTACATTATGTAAGTTTTTATTATGTCAACTATTTGTAATTTAATCTTCATTTAATGGCATTTTAATAAAAAATATGGTATATTTAAATTGAGGGGATATAGATGCAATTATTAGGAAAAAATCTAGAACTTGATAAAGTTTATAAATTTGATGAAAATAGATATATTGTTAAACATAGAACATATCATAAAAATGCTAGTTCTTATGTAATTAGTAATCAAGAAGAGTATTTTTATATATATGAGTTTGATACTTGTCGAATAGTTAATATGGAGTATGGTCGTATAGTTGATACAACTGAACATATTAATGGATTTAGATTAGTACTACATGATACTGAAGATATAATTGATTATGAAGTTAATATGCCAGTAAGAGAAATAAATGGGGAAGAAAAAAAGATTATTACTGAGGAAATAAACTTGTATAATTCTAATCCAAAAGAATATAATAAAAATATAAAAAGATAGATTAATATTAAGATAAAGGAGGATGTTATGGAAATATTAATTAGAGGTTCAAAGTTAGAAATAACTGATTCAATGAAGGATTATGTTAGGGAGAAACTAAGTAAACTTGATAAGTACTTAGTAGATCAAAAAACTAAAGCTAATGTTTTAGTTAAAGTACATAATTACTTACAAAAAGTAGAGGTTACTATTCCACTTAAAACACTTATTTTAAGAGCAGAAGAAGAACAACAAGACTTTTATGCAGCTGTTGATTTAGTTATCAATAAACTTGAAAGACAAAAAAGAAAAAATAAAGCTAAATTA
>JAEEGL016673557.1_pt1 | contig 12080 bp, 14 predicted proteins | sample 9134231 | NCBI WGS metagenome assembly JAEEGL01 (sample SAMN16246548, study PRJNA631951) | gut metagenome | biome: gut microbiome; feature: rumen; material: fiber-attached | host: Bos | place: Iran: Karaj | collected 2018-10
ATTTCAGTTTTACGTATAGATATGTATGTTTCACCGATTCTATTGCATATATGCGGTTTCCGTGCTATTATACAAGTACAAGGTAGTGCGTGAACTACAAGGGCTGGTCGATAGACCCGGGTCCAACGATTTGGTGTGGGTGTCCCACACCTTTTTCTTTGTCGCGGAGATTACATGAAAGAATTAAGCATTTTCATTGACGAATCCGGGGACTTCGGTGAATATAACAAGATATCCCCATATTATATTGTCACAATGGTATTCCATGATCAGGATAATGACTTAACTGCCTGCCTAGATTCACTAGAGCAGGAATTGACTTATCTTGGGTATCCTAATCATTGTCTCCATGCCGGTCCCATAATCCGTAAGGAAGCTGAGTTCAAGAACGAAGATATCGTTGTCAGGCGTAAGCTTCTCACGAAGCTGATGGGTTTTATCCGAAAGGTTAAAATCAAGCATAAATCGTTTTTCATAGAAAAGCGCCAAATTGAAAATATAACTGATGCCACCGGAAAGCTGTCAAAACATATTGGCACATGGGTCAAAAACAACTATGAAACTCTTCTGACATATGATATCGTCAAAATCTACTATGACAATGGTCAGGTGGAATTATCCAGAATTCTAGCATCCGTGTTCAGTGTTCTGCTTCCTTCGGTGGAAACGAAAAAAGTTATCCCATCTGATTACCGTCTCTTTCAGGTAGCAGATTTTATATGTACGATGAAGCTTACGGAATTGAAGATTCATAACCATACAATGTCTGTTCAAGAGCAGCGGTTCTTCGGTGGTGAAGATGGTGTCACAAAGAATTACCTAAAAGATCTTAAAAAGTACGAACTCGAATAATCACGAAAAAAGAAGGCTCTAATATATGCTCGAACAACTGTTCGTTAAACTTGTCTTTCGCGAATAGTTATATCTATATTGATACCGCAATTCTCTTCTTTAGAAGCCAAAAATTAATCCTTAGTGCCAAAAAGAATCCTTATATAGTCACGCTTTCTGAAAAGGATTCTATCCACAAGCATTTTGTTATCTTCAAGTCTGTAAAATGACAAATACTCCTTAAATCTTACATAATAATAGCCGGTAAACAGATCTTCATAGTACAAAGGCGTGCCGGTTTTGGGATGCGTTACTAATGATTCGATTTCATCCTGCAGTTCATCAAGATATTTATGTGTTACTTCAAGGCTGCTCGATGCTGTAAGTACATCATTAAAAACATCGTTCAGATCCCTAATAGCCTCGGGTGAGTACTCAAGTATAAAATCCATCATTTCTGTTTGTCATGGAAATGTGTCCTAACATCAGCTGCAGAAACATATCCTTCTTCCTCTCCGGAACGTCGTCCTTTATTAAGTTCACACATAAGACGAAGCATCGCTTTTGTTTTCTCGATTTCTTCGTCTTCCTCAATATCACGAATTGTGTACTTGCCTCGACCATTGACAGTCAGATATACAGGGGATCCGTATTCTACTTTTTCCAGTATTGTATTATAATTTCGCAAATCTGAAACAGGACTAATAACCGCCATAGCAATACCTCACTTTCAATAATATTATATCTCTGTAAGTATTGTTGTGCAATATTTTAAGTAATATTTTACGCAGCTTTACGCAGCCGACCATTATCTGATTATATGTATCATATGTCATAACAAATCAATCCGGTAACTTCTCATAATAGTCCTTTTCGAAAAAGTGTCCCTGACGCATATTCCATAAACTTTCATTCATCATTGTTGGATTTTTGAATTTGTTCATATTTCTTTCTTGCTTTCATTATAGTATTAGGCAAATCCTGCCAATGCCTATACACATCTTCAATCACTTTTTTTATCATTTCACTGGTTACAGGTGTGATTATCCCATAGCATACAGACAGATTGTTTTGCAGAGCTTCTTCAGGTTTTAAAGTATGCATTGATATGTGCTTTAACCACATGTCTTCAGCAATTTCATATTGACCGGTTATTCCGTACCGTTTATTCTTTAGATTGATTATCATATATTAGCCTCTTAAATCAAGGTAGCCAGACCCACTATTCCGAAAAGGGACAAACAAAATTGCAAAAGGTTACATTTTTATCCTTATATATTCACGATTGTTTCTTTCTGGCCGGTTTCGATTTTGGGAATCCAAATTTACGAACAGCTTCAACCGTCAATTTATATTGTTTCTTCAAATCTTCTGCATCTAAGTGAAGATTTGGAGCTATTACCTCCAAAGTTTGTTTATAAAGCGGATTATTAGTTGCCGTATATCTGCCAATGAGCTCTACCACATTATCTATCAGGCCTTTCGCACATAATCCGATCGTTATTTCTTTCGCTGCTTTATCGTCTTCTCCGGCACTTAAATAATAATTGTATATCACTGTATCACAGCCATAAAAAGCACCTTCTCCGATATTCTTCACACTATCGGGGATTACTAAGCACTGAAGATTTTTGCAGCCGAAAAATGCGCATTTGCCTATTTTATCAACACTGCTGGGTATAACAATATTAGAGAGGTTCTCACGGAATAAAAACGCCGAATCGCCTATTTCTTTGACACCATCCCGGATTATTACATTAGTAACATCTAAAGGAACCTCATTTTTCCCGTCCCATATAAAAGTTTTTGTTTCAATCATTTTATACATGTCCTTTCTTTAGTTTTTGTTTCAACTTTTCTAATACTCTTATTCACCTCTACGGCAGTCTTTTTCAATTTCGTATGCATTCCATTTTAATATATTCTCAGCGTTTCTTCAACTTCGTTCACTACAGATGTAACGTACGAAGTGAACGTATTATTTTTTGCAAACGCTCTGAGAAGATACATAAAATTGCTTACGCAATAACCAATATCCATGCGCTCCTCTTCGCCGAGCTTACAGATAAAATCATCAAAAGAATCATCATATTCATGCATCTTGCGGAAAGAATCGGCCGATCTCCCGGCTATTTCACGATATATACTTTCATTATATATTGAAAAATCAACCAAGAGATCGTTGTCTGACCTGCCTTCTCCATCGCCGGACATTTCTTTACGCAGCTTATTAACCAAAGCCTCCTCCTTATTCTCCAATTCCATTTCAATAGATACGGCCTTAATAAATACTTCCCGAAAATCATCATTCGAAATCAAACCTAAAATGATCGTTGCCAGATGATCCGTAAGAAAATCGGCAAGATCTGATGGGAAAAGCCTGTCCTCTACCGGCATGCCCGAATCAGTCCCCTGTTCCAGATTATGGATCACTGTATCTGGGTCCAAAAATGCAATACTGAAAAATAGATCATTCAACAGTGTTGCAACTGCAGCTTTTGCCTGCTTATTTACTTTTACACATTTTTCCATTTGCTGGTCTCCTTTTAATGAATTGTTGTTATACTCCCGGCATATCATGCCGTAATGAGGTCGTTCTTATCGCAATATACATAAGCCGGTCTTTTCCTGAGTTTATCGGTGGCCGGTTCTGACAGTCTGAATATCAGGTTATCAATGTATTCAGACACTGTGGTAAGCGCAGGACGCGCACCCAGTCTTTCTTCATATGACCTGTCTGTCAGGTATTCAAGCGTTTTATCATCAAGTTCGGCGGCTATGAGCTTCCTAGCTGTGGCACCAAGAGAATCAAGATTTAACAGGGATACCTCTCTTTTATACACATCCGCAAGTATCTTTGAATAAACTGCTTTAGTAATACTCCGAAATGTATATCTGTGGCTGAACCTGTTGATGAGTTCAATGTCAAAATAGCCGCCAAGGTCATTGACCGACAGCTTGTCATCCTTTTGGGATGCACCAAAACCTATACCGTAATTTCTGTCGGTACATCCTGCGTTTGTTGTTGCCACTACAATCGCTTTGGAAAAATCAATGGTCGTACCCCTGTTGGTCCTTAACCTTCCTTCATCAAAAACCGACATGAACAGCCTTTGGACAGAAGGGGCGCATTTATCAAATTCATCAAGAAGGATAAGCTGATGCGGATTCGTTTCAAGATCATCAAACGGTAATTCCGCGTTAGAATCACACCCCGCAAATCCGCTCGGCGAACCTATTATCCTGTTTATCGAGGCGGATGAGTGGTATTCCGTCATATTTAAGATGATCGGCTGCTCGTTAAAATAGCTCCTTGCGAGTATTTTTGTAACCTCGCTTTTTCCTACACCCGATGCTCCCGCAAACAGAAAGGTCAAAGGTTTGACCCGGGGCCTTAAATGCATGTCGTATAACTTTATGACCCTTACAATGTCGTCAAGGATATCCTCCTGACCTTTGATCTCCGAAAGATCCTTACGTAACTGTTCCTCGTCAAACCGCTTTACTTCACTGTTTCCCGAAGCCATACGAAATGCGGTATCCTTTATGAGTTGGGAAGTGAGCCTGATCATACCCTGCTTTTGCCTAAGCACCGCATTCGCCACGGATCTGTCAAGAAGGGTAAGTGCGTTATCGGGCCTGTGTACACCGGCCTGACAAAATTCATCGGCTGTGTTCACCAAAATCCTTATATCGTTATCATTTATGGAAAGCTTTCGTTTGTAATGCTTTTCAAGCGAACTTACGGAAGAGGCCAGAATATGTTCCGTCTGCTCTTTTGTCAGTTCGTCTGCGAGGATCCTGGTGAATCTTCGATTGAAGGCCGGATCGGAATCTATTATCCTGACTTCCTGTGTTGTTGTGGCACCGATAACTTTGATCGTCCCACGGCTTAATGCCGGCTTTAGTATCTGCGCAATCTTTTTGTAGGATTCATTGGAAAGAATCATATGTATCTCGTCAAGGAACAGGATCGCTCTGTTTTCCGGTTCCTCAAAATAAGCCTTGATATCCATTATCTTTGATTCAAGATCACCCACGAGACCGCATCCGGATACAATATCCCCGAGATTGACCGAGTATATCCTATGGTCTTTGAGCATATCGGGGACAGATGGATCGTTTTCGGCTATCCTGTGCGCCAGTTCTTCAACGATCTTCGTTTTTCCGCCGCCCGCCGGGCCTACGATCATCGCGTTCGGTTTATCTCTGCTGATAAGTACGGCCATAAGCTGGTCTATCACAGCTTCCCTGTACAGAGTAGGCGAATGCCATTTTTTTGAAAGGTCTGCTATCATTTCTTCCACAGGAGTGACCTCCCTGTCCGGAGGGCTGAAATCAATCGGAAATGGCATAAGATCTTCATCACATGTATTCAAATCATACCACCTGCCTTTCGGTATATAGAATCACTCTTCATAACAGATTGGGTCCTCATCTCCGTAATAGATGTCATCATAACCATCGTCGTCATCCGTACATAGCCGATAACGCTCCTTTACTTCGTCGGCGTTATCCTTTTGCGGATATATCAGAAGCAGGGATTTAATGAGCACCCAGGCTTCAAGATAGTATGCATTCCTGATATTGCTTATATAATCCGGAGGAAGCATACTTCCCGGATACCATGGTTTAGAGACTACGTCCCGACATGCATCAAGAATATCCTTTACATTCAGGTCTTTGCCTTCGAATTCATCGTCTGTTATTTTTTTGATATTCTTGTATCTTTTGATAAAGTTGGGCCATAAACCGGCGATACCGAAAACTTCGTACATACGATAGAGCGGAAGTGCCATAAATTTTCGGATGATCGTGCTTTGGTCACATGCAACATAGAAATATGTAGCAAGGGCAAATGTGTAAAAGAGAAAGTTCTCGACACTTCCCATATGAATCTCGGTATTTGGATATGCAAAGTTATAATTGCGATCATACTGCGAATTATCAAGAATACACATAAGTTCAAGATATGTCATGTTTTCGCATATTTCCTTATCGAACTCCTCGAACTTAATTACATCATCCGCAAATATCTTGATACGGGGCTTTTCACCCGTATCAAGCAGCCTGAGCTGACCAAGTGTCAGGGATGCAACCTTATTTACTGTATCCCTGACATTTCCGTCATCAGCGAAATATCCTTTTAATACATCGGTATTATTATCCACAGGCACATTCCCCCTTTTCTTTTCCTATATAATCCGCGCACGTGCTATAGGGCCTGATCTTCTTGACAAGTCTTGCCCGTTCACCGGATCTTATAAGGTAGGCACTGTCCCTTGGCATACGCATCACCTTTTCAATAGTGGTTTCCGCGCGATAAGCGACATATTCTGCAGTCTCCTGATCGTTAGTACCGAGGAAAAGGAGATTGTCGCAGTTATTGATTATGGTGATCGCAGTATCATGGGAATACATTGACTCTAACTGAGTCATTGACTGTATAATGAGGCTCGCGGCGATGTCCCTGCTTCGCATTACGGATATGACCTTGTCAAAATCCGGCATTCTTGTCGAAGCCCCGAAATCATCCAGGATAAGCCTTACCGGAACATCAAGCATTCCATCCGGATTTGCGTCTGCCTGCGAACAAAGCGTCTGCATTATCTGAACCTGCAGCAGGTTTACAACACGGTCAAAAGCCCTGTCCGTATCGCTCTGATTAATGAACAGTACCGTTTTCTCCCGCCCCAGGTCATTTATATCGAAGCAGTCCTTATCTTCCCGTGCGAAGATATGCAGCATCTCGCGACAGTAAAAAGGTTCAAGATGGCATGAGATAAACGCCTCGACACTTGCCCACGTCTTATCGGCAATACGGTATGCCATTAATTCGTGAAACTTCTTGGCTGTCAGGCTGTCGTGATGCTCATACACCCAGTCTGTAAACAAAAGATCTCCGTTGGGCTGCGAGAACTGACTTCGCAGTTCACCGATCCTTTTCAGGTTCTGATCCTTAGGATCATCTGTCGCCATGCAGTATCCTATGAGAAATGCCATATAACCTGCCGCACAGCAATCCCAAAACGGATCACGATTGTCCAGCCTCGGACATATCAACTTTGCCACCGAGAGTATGTCCTGTTCCTTTATAGTACCATCATCAAGTCTCCGGATATACTTCAATGGGTTATATCCACAGGATCTTGTGGGATTAACAAAATCGATGACTCTGACTTTATAACCCTTCTTAATAAGTTCGTCCCTAAACCTGCGCTCAAGAAGTCCCTTTGTGTCGGAGACCACAAGACTCCCGTCTATGTTTTGGATCAACGGGATCACATAGCCACCCGTTTTGCCCGACCCGGTCGAACCCAAAACCACGTCATGGTTTGCCAATCCGCTCACCCTGGTATCATTGGTGATGGATTCGCCCACAGCAAAAAATCTGCTGCCATATCTTTTCGTTTTCCTGTTATTGTTCTTTACCGTTTTCTTCATATTGAAAGTCCTCCCTTCTTTGTGATGATCCCGGTGGCAAGTTTAAAATCCTTTGCTTCTTTAGCTGTAAAATACGAATCCTTTTCCGTAACCTTATACACCTCCTCAATATCCTTACCCGTCCGATCTGCTATTATCTTTGCAAGGACCTCCCTGCAGCTGTTAAGATCATCAAGCTCGGCCTGAATTTCATGGGGCTTCTTACCGCCCACATTGTGTTCCCCTCCAAAGGCCGGATCATGTATCATCAGGCGGCTGGAAGGCAGCATCAGCCGCTGCTTTCCGGCCAAAAAGATGATCGCCCCCATACTCATGCACACACCGGTACATATGGTCTTTATCGGTGCCTTAAGGAGCATCATCACATCAAAAAGAGCGAGCCCTGCCGAAACAGAGCCCCCCGGTGAATTGATGTACATTATGATCTCTTTTGCATGGTCTTCTTTTTCGAGAAACATTAGCTGCTTGATCACCTCATTGCAGCTCCTGTCAGTGATGTCATCACTGAGGAAGATCTGACGATCTTTTAAGAAAAGATCTTCGATTGGGACCGGTTGCAGTCCACGAGCACTTTCTAGAATTATATTTGCCATATTAGGCTCCTTTCATTGAAATGTTAGTTAGACTTGTTTTCCTGTGCGTTGTAGTATTCCAACACTTTTAAAACTTCTGTTTCTATTTTGTAATCTGTCAGAGACCAGGCACTTGTAGCCTCATCATAATATGCTTCCTTAAGATTACCGTATACGATCTCGGGAATATTCACTTTACCGGAGAAACGTGGCTGTGTAGATCCTGCAAGTCTTTCTACACACAGCACGATCTCTTCGTATATGCATACATCATGTGTCTCCAACCAATGCCAAACATCCATACTTAATTCCTTTCTGCCCTTTTGGGGCTGAATCGAGTTAATAGTGCCATTTACTGTTTACCGATACCAATCCAACACACGTATAACTTCGTTTTCTATTTCAGGGTCCCCCATATTCCATAATTGTGTATCCTCATCATAGTATGCTTCCTTAAGATTATCGTAGATTATGTTGTAGGCTCCGAATTCCTCAATAAAACTTGGCCATGTGTTTCCGACCTGATTGCTGATATGCCAGTCGATCAGATCGCAAATCGATAGATCATGCGTCCTTTCCCACTCCACCTCGGCTTTGAAAGCCTCCTCATCTATTTCGTTCTCCGGGAAGCTGCTGCCGGATGCTCCATAAGAGTAATCTCTGAGCTGTTCGGATCTTTCATCGTCTCCGATGAAATCCCAATAATAGTCTTCATAAGCTAATTGTGTAAATAAATCGTCCATTTTTTTGAGCCTTTCTTCCCATCAGGGATGAAACCAAATTAGTAAGTGACATTTTGTTTCCTTTCTACCTGTCAGGGCTGAATCTTAATATAGTTACATTGGAACCCGAATACTGTGTATATTATCATTCCATATAGCTTTTTGGCCGGCATAAAAAAGCACTGCAGAAACCGCATAAACAGGAGTTTCGGCAATGCACACCTTGATTTCGTCGGGATATAATCCGGAAATATGGTCATTTTATGGATTTATATGATTAGCAACTTCTTTGCCGCTTTTGGGAATTCCCAAAGCTCCTCAATTTCAGCTGCATATAGATGTTTATCCTTCGGAATAACAGGGTAGAAAGGTCTTATGATAACAGGAACATTTAGATGCTGCTTTTTCAATTCTTTCTCGAGCAGAGCTTTCACATCCTTTTCTTTCCCGCTTTTATCGGCTTTTCTTTCTATATATATGGCGAACAGATTATCATTTGTGAATTCGAGCATCTCCTCGTTATATATAGTTGTATGATGTCCCCAGTTATTAATAAAGCCCCTCTTCTTTTCGTCCTTGATCGCCTGGCTCAATTCTTCCGTTGAAGCGAAGAACAGATCGTCGTATGTCATGCCCTTTTTAGACCCGGTTCCGGCAGGATTTACTTTGGTAATCCTTACTTCCTTTTCCGATATGGAACAGGGATTAAATACAAACATGACAGGTCCATAAGCACTGGTTTTATATGGGGCATGATATACTATATCAGAGTTATCAAAAAAGATATCATTATAAATATTCAGACGCTTATCAAGGTCGTCACTTTTTTGAGGCGTCTGAAGCTTGTTGTTTTCTCCGTATTGCCTGGAGAACAACCCACCTTTTCTGATAAAGTTGACAGCGGTCGCCACACTGTTGGCATGGAACAGCTTCCCATATGTCGGCCAATTTTTTCCATTGCTATCTTTCCAGGTTTTCGTCTCCCAAAGCTGTTTGAATTTGCTGCCGTTCAAAACTTTGATCATATACCTTGAAGTCGTGGTGTTCCCATAACGGCAAAAATAATACCTTTGTATAAACCGCTTGCTTCCATCGTCCAAGTTTTCCAATGGAGTAGTCATGATTTTGGCTACATTATATTTTGTTCCTGTTTTATTAATTTTTGTTTTTTGCATTTAGAATGCTCCTTTCGATATTATTTTGAATTCTATCTTATCCGGTGTCATCTGATAACTGGTTTTCCCGTTATGATCGTTGACTTCCGGATTATGCATCAGACCACTAATATGTACCATTTTATCCTCATGTCCTTTTAGAAGTTTGCGTATCTTATTTCCCTTTCGCCACATAAGTATCCATATGTCCTGCCCGTCAGCAGACTTATCCTTAAGCAGCAATTTGGCATGCATGCCATCTGACATATAGATTATTCCATTATCTGATGGATCAACATCTGCTTCGAGGTATATGACAGGTTTTCTAAATCCCTCGCCAAACGGCTGCAGGTTCTCAATTGCTTTGTTCAGCTTTTGTATGTATGATCTGTTTAGCAGCGATGCTTCGATCGTAAAATCACAGTCTGCTGTGCTTATTTCTTTTCTTATAAGATCTTTCGCAACACAGGCTGTCATTCTCTTCCTGAATTCCTCGATATTCTCTTCCTTTATACTGAGCCCGGCAGCTTTCGGGTGCCCGCCGAAGTTTTCCAGAATATCTGAGCATTGGCAGAGTTTTTCATATATGTTTACACTGTCTACTGATCGTGCACTGCCTTTAAGCACCCCGGGTATCTTCGATCTGCCAAGAACTATAGAAGGTACGCCGTAGTTTTTGGTTATTTCGCCTGCGGAAAGCCCGTTGATGCCCTCACGCAATCTACTATCAGCGATAAGTATGAACGGGTCGGCTCCATAATCGTTCTCTTTGATCATATGCTCGCATCGTTGCTTGTCCTGTTCGGTCCATTCCTTTCGGATGCTATTGATATCATTCATCTTAACTATAAGATCTGCCAGAACATCCGTATCTGCATCATCACTCAGAAATACTTTCATAGGTATATCCACATTTCCTTTAACCCTGCTGCATGCATTTATGGCAGGAGCATAATAAAATCCAAATGTGTCTCCATCAATTTCAGACTGTTTTACCCTTCCGTTTGTGATGATGCTGTTGAATAACTGCCAGAACCCCTTATCAGACCTGATAATGTCAACAGCCGCACGGGCGACGCAGTGATTGGACGCATTTAGGGAAATGACATCTGCGATTGTGGCAATTCCTGCATAAGCAAGCAGACTATCAAGGAATTTCCTGTTTTGTCCGACAATCCCTCTTATCTCGTATAGTTCAACAATAAGACGCCTTGCAAGTTCGGCACCACAAAATCCTTCGGCATTCCTGCTTTCCTGCTTGAATTTCTTGAGCTGTTCAATGCTGTTTTCGCAAACGATCGGGATAGATGGATCAGGTACCCTTGCGATATCCTGTTCGTGGTGATCCGTAACGAATACTTTTATCCCCCTGCTCAAGGCTTCTTCCCATGCCTCAACAGCTCCTATACCGTTATCGCAGGTAATGATGACATCGGTGTTTGGGAATTTGTTAAGCATACATTCGAGGCTGTTCACGGTAATTGAATAACCGTTTATGAACCGGTCGTTTGCGAACCAGTTGATCTTGCCCGAGGCAAGACGGGAAAGGCCTTTATGCAAAATAGTCATGGCCATGACCCCATCACAATCATAGTCTCCGTATATTGTGATCTCCAGCCCATCATCAAGCGCCTTGCTTATGCCGCCAAGGATCGCACTTCCATTATGCAGTGAACTGAATTTAGGAAGTTCCTCTGGATTTTTGTTTAGGAATGCTAGCATTTCCTTCTTGGATGCGAATCCGCGATTTTTCATTATTTTGTTTTCGAAATCTGTTATTTGTTTCAAATTTTGTTGCTCCTTGTTTTTTTATTTGGAAAGAAACACAGCTGTACGATTTGGAATTGTATATCTTTTTCTTTCCATATAGCTTTTTAATGCGTATAAAAAAAATACTGCAAAACCGCTTATTTATGCGGCTTTGCAGTACATGACATTTTTCGTCTGTGGATATTTTCCGGAAAATTGGCCATTTTATGAGCTGTATATCTTTTTCTTTCCATATAGCTTTTTAATGAGTATAAAAAAAAACTGCAAAACCGTTTATTTATGCGGCTTTGCAGTGTGCAGCATTTTTATCCGTGGATATTTTACGGAATATCGGCTATTTTATGGGCCGTATAATGGGTTCTGTTTCCTGTGGCTTGTAGAAATACCAGTCCTCGCCCCACAGATCAACCGCTTCCCATTCTGTCTTTTCAGTAGCCTCAAGCCTGTCATATACATTTTGAGTGATAAGTTCTTTTCGACAAAATCCTGAATGGGTTAAAAACGAAGGCGGTTTGGCTTTATCGTCTTCCAAAGCAAATAGTAACCCAAGAGACCTGCTTTTTACAGTCTTATCATACATTTCGGAC
>JAEEGL010168934.1_pt1 | contig 12079 bp, 11 predicted proteins | sample 9134231 | NCBI WGS metagenome assembly JAEEGL01 (sample SAMN16246548, study PRJNA631951) | gut metagenome | biome: gut microbiome; feature: rumen; material: fiber-attached | host: Bos | place: Iran: Karaj | collected 2018-10
ATCCGTGCCATGGAGCAGTCTGTCAACCCCGCTATCGGCGGAAACATTGACCTTTACGCTTGAAGTGTGGACAAAAGATAAAAGCAGTCGGGAGACCGGCTGCTTTTATTGTGCGAAATATTCAGATCAAAATGTTAGAAAAAACTATTCGGAAAACTCCACGACACTGTGGGCTGCAACATTTCCTTCACCCACTGCCTTCGCATACTGATAGGGGCGTCCGGTGCAGTCGCCTGCGGCAAACACGCCGGGGATGCTGGTGGACATGTCACGGTTTACTTTTATATGTCCGTTTTCTGTTTCAAGACCGGGCAGAAGTGCGGACATTGCGATGGAATCCCTCAATATGAATACACCGTCAACAGGTATTTCTTCATCTTCTGTTTTTACGGCTCCTACACGGCCTTCGCCGGAGATCTCTTTTACATGATCTTTGTGAAAGACAATGTTTTCGTTGCCTGAAAGAGTTGTGTTATCGGTTTTGTACTGAGGAAAATAATGTATGTTTTCCGCAAGGTCTGCCAAAAATTTTACCTCACTCTCAAATCGCGGGTTGTTGCAGAGCACGGCTATGGTCCTGCCTTTGTAGAGCCTGCCGTCGCAGGTTGCGCAGTAGCTTACGCCGCTGCCCAAAAGTCTGTCTTCGCCCGGAATGGTCGCGTTAAAAGAGACACCGGTTGCCAGTATGACAGTCTTTGCCTCGTAGAAAGCTTCTCCTGCCATGAGCGCAAAATGATCCCCCATGGGCATGATGCTGTTTACCATGTGGGATTCAATCTCTATTCCAATATCTTCGATCTGCTTGCGAAATGCCTCGTTAAGGTTCGCACCTGTTGTGTTGCCGATGCCGGGATAGTTTAGTATTTTCTCGGCCTTTTCCACCTTGTCGCTTAAGTTGGGACTTCCGATCCAAACAAAAGACTTGTTTCTGGCGTGTAATGTCAGCGCGGCGGAAACACCGGCCGGTCCCGTGCCTGTTATGGCTGCATCATAGATCATAACTGTCCTCCCGAAAATATCATACCATCTCGACTATCGTCTCGATGGGGATACTCGTCAAACATCCATTCATGCAAGCATGATGGCTGTTTTCCTCGTTATCATACCACAAAGTTGAACGTGCTCTTTGCTCCGTCGCCGATGTCTGCTGGTTCAAAGATCTGCTCGTCTTTTTTCTTTTTGGCTGCCTTTTTTCTTGCGTGTTCGCGTTCGCGTCTGTTATGGCGCAGAGTCGGAGACGTCATTGTCACTGATTGTACCTTATATTCCATATCTCTGTCAAAGTAAAGATTATCCATCATGGCCGTCTCCTTTCTTATATAATATATTGTTTTCTATCTTATATATCGGCTGTGAATAGTAACGATATAAGGGAAAGTGCACAAAAAAATCCAAATATGTGCTTTTGTTTTTGGAAAAAATGTGGTATTATAGGAACGGTTAGTGCAAACTGACAGATCCGGAGGATGGTTCATCATGGGGATAAAAAGGGATAAACACGAACGAAATACCATTGAAAATACTATAGAAAGCCTTTCCAAGCGACATAATACACCGATCTTTATGTTTTATGTGCTGCTGGCACTTTATTTTCTCGCAACGTTTCTTGTGAGTTCATCAGCGGGAGCGGATGGGGCTCTCAATATAGGAAATCTGAGTTTGCCGACATATACGCTTGCCGGAGTTTTCTCGGCGCTTGCTAACATCTGTCTCATGCTGTTGGCGATTCTTTATGACAGGGTAGGTTTTTTCACATCCTTTGTGGTACTTGTTGTTCAGATCCCTGTTATACTGATGGGGGTTGCGAGGGGCAATATCACCAGCATTCCCGGTATTTTCAGTAATATCCTGGCGCTGGTCGCTATCGGTGTTATCCATCTCAAAAATGTAGACATGAAAAAATATCAGGATACGCTCAGACATCAGGCGGTGACCGATATGCTGACGGGGCTTCCGAACGGCTTTGCGGGAACGGAACTTCTGGTGGATCTCGTCAGGAGGAAAGAGCGGTTCGCACTTGTGGCTATAGATATAAACGGTTTTAAGAACATCAATGATACCATGGGATTTTCTTTTGGTGACAAGGTTCTGAAGGAGGTGGCTTCCAAGTGGAGGACCGTTGCTGATTCGGGAGTGACCGGAACCAATGACTTTATCATACGATCCAACGGTGACGAGTTCGGCCTTATGATACGCGGATACAAGACCGAAGAGGATGTATTGAATACAATCAGGGAATACGAAGCGGTACTTGAGAAACGTCTTACGGTGGAAGATTACGATTTCTTTATAAATGCAAGCTTCGGATATTCTCTGTATCCTGAAGATGCCGATAATATAGACTCTCTGTTATCGTACGCCACTGCAGCCATGAAGGAGATAAAACGCGCAAACAGCAGCAATCATATCCTTCATTTCACGCCGGATCTTTTGAGGACCGAGAAGACTCTCGAGGTTGAGAATAAGATCAGATATGCTCTTGAAAATGACCTTATCTTCTGCAATCTACAGCCGCAGTACGATATGGACCACAAACTCAGGGGCTTTGAGGCTCTGGCCCGTATGAAAGACAAGGACGGCACCGTCATAAGCCCTGCGGATTTTATTCCCGTGGCAGAAGAAGTGGGTCTGATAGATAAGATCGACAGTCATGTTTTCAGGATTGCGGCAAAATTCCTGGGTGATCAGGTTAAAAAGTCCGGAACCAAGGCTACCATGAGCGTCAATGTTTCCGCAAGACACATGATGAAAAACGACTTCGTTCAGGAAGTGAAAGATATCATCGCATCCAGCGGAGTTCCGGCAGGGCAGATCGAGATAGAGATCACGGAGTCTGTCATGATAGATTCTGCGGAGAAAGCGTTAGGTGTCATAGACGAGCTGAAAGCATTCGGCGTCATGATAGCCATAGATGATTTCGGAACGGGATATTCTTCTCTGAGTTACCTCAACAAATTCCCGGCCAATCTGCTGAAGGTCGACAAATCTTTTATCGACAGGATGAACTTAAGCGACTCTTCAAAGCAGTACGTTGCCGCTATCATCTCCATCGGACATATCCTCGGATTCGAAGTTATTTCCGAGGGTGCGGAGGAAGAGGAACAGCTTATAACACTGCGCGAGATCGGCTGCGATTACATACAGGGATTTGTATGGGGAAGGCCGCTGCCGTTGGAAGAGGCTGAAAAAATCGTGTCAGCAGCATAAAAATGTGCTGATTGTACAAAAAATACTTTATTTTTTTACGGTTTTGCGTTATCATTACAAGTGTTTTTGTGAAAAATACACATATGTTTTCGAGGGGGATTGAAAACATTTGTGTTTTAGGGGTCAGGGTTTTATATCGGATGACGGGACATTAAGATCGTTTCGCTGTCGAATAAACATGGAGGAGGCACATATGATCTCAAATCAGATATTACAGAGTACTATCGACGGTATGTCGGAGATCTCGGGGGTTGATTTTTGCGTAGTGGATACGAGCGGTAATGCGCTTGTTGCGACAGGTGAAAAGATCAATGTCGATCTTGCCCAGTTTATCGCGTCGGGCGATATGGCCAAGACGGTAAAAGACAGACATTTTTTCAAGATATATGATGAACACCAGCTCGAGTATGTTCTGGTTTCTATAGGCGGAAGAGATGCTTTCATTGCCGGCAAGATGACGGCATTTGATATAGAGGGCCTTCTGGTTGCCTACAAGGAGCGTTTTGACAGAGATAACTTTATCAAAAATCTTCTGTTGGACAACCTCCTGTTGATCGATATCTACAACAGAGCAAAAAAACTGCATGTAGCTACCGATGTCAACCGCTGTGTTTTCATAGTTGAGACCAGCAATGAAAAGGACACTACCGATCTTGAGACCGTTAAAGGCTTCTTCAGCGGCAAGTCCAAGGATTTTGTCACCGCGGTCGATGAGCGCAACATCATAATAGTAAAAGAACTCGCGCCGGGCGAAGGTTATGCGGAGCTGGACAAGGTTGCCAGAACCGTGCTGGATCTGTTTTCAAACTATCCGCCGGGAGATGTGCATATCGCATACGGTACCATCGTGGGCGACATCAAAGAGGTTTCTCACTCCTACAAAGAAGCGCGCATGGCGCTTGACGTAGGCAAGATCTTTTACAATGAAAAATACGTTATCGCTTATTCCGCACTGGGTATCGGCCGTCTTATCTATCAGCTTCCGATACCGCTGTGCAAGATGTTCATAAAAGAGATTTTGGACGGAAAGACACCGGACGATTTTGATGAGGAGACTTTGGTCACCATCAGCAAGTTCTTTGAGAACAACCTTAATGTGTCCGAGACGAGCCGTCAGCTCTACATTCACAGAAACACACTGGTTTACAGACTGGATAAACTCCAGAAGAGCACAGGTCTTGATCTGCGCGTCTTTGAGGACGCCATAACCTTCAAGATTGCGCTCATGGTCGTGAAGTACATGAAATACATGGAGTCAATGGATTATTGACCTCCTGACAGTAAAAGGGAAAAAATATGATACAGCTTGAAAATGTGAGTAAGTCTTACGTCGAGGGCATTCCGGCCTTAGACGACGTGAGCCTTTCCATAGAAGACGGGGAATTTGTCTTCATAGTGGGCGATTCCGGTTCCGGAAAGTCCACCCTTATCAAGCTTCTGATGAAGGAGCTTGAGCCCAGTGAGGGCGTTATCACTGTCAACGACAGGGATATCAGCACCATAACACACAAAAACATACCTTATTTCCGCAGAGAGATAGGCGTTGTTTTTCAGGATTTCCGCCTTTTGAAAGACCGCAACGTATATGAGAACGTTGCTTTTGCCATGAGAGTCGTGGGCGAATCCAACCGTAATATCCGAAAGAGAGTGCCGGTCATGCTGTCTCTTGTGGGCCTTGCTGCAAAATATAAATCTTTCCCCAAGCAGCTCTCCGGTGGTGAGCAGCAGCGTGTGGCTATTGCAAGAGCCCTGGTCAACAATCCGGGTATCCTGTTGGCGGACGAGCCTACCGGAAACCTTGACAATAACAACGCATGGGAGATCATGAAGCTTCTGGAAGAGATCAATGCCAGAGGCACGACCGTGGTTGTGGTGACTCATAATATGGAGATCGTCCGCGCCATGAACAAACGTGTTATCACCATACAGAAAGGCAACCTGGTAGGGGACGCCGGAGGGGAGGTACTGTCATGAAATTCAGCACCTTCATTTACTCCATCAAACAGGGCGTCATCAACATCGGCCGAAACAAGATGTTTTCGATCGCGTCAATCGCTACCATGGGTGCGTGTATTTTTTTGTTCGGCATCTTTTATTCGCTGGTATCGAATTTCAGCAACATGGTGACGAACGTGGAAAAGGGTGTTGCGGTCACGGTATTTTTCAAGGAAGGCATCTCCGATGAGGAGATCGATGCCATAGGCGCCGCGATCCGAATGCGTCCCGAGGTCAAGGATTGTATATTCAAATCCGCCGACGAGGCCTGGGAAGAATACAAGGCTGTATATTTTGAGGGATCGGAAGAACTGGCCGAGGGCTTTGCGGACGATAATCCGTTAAAAGATGACGCCAGCTATGAGATATATCTTAACGATGTTTCCATGCAGAAAGTCCTGGTGACTTATCTTGAAAACCTTGAAGGCATACGTACCGTTAATCAGTCCGAGGTCGTTGCCAATACCCTGACGGATTTCAACAGGCTTATAAGTTATATTTCAATAGCCATAATTCTGATACTGTTGTGTGTTGCGATCTTTTTGATCAACAATACGGTTGCGGTTGGTATCTCTGTCCGCAAGGATGAGATCGGCATCATGAAATACATCGGTGCCACGGATTTCTTCGTACGTGCGCCTTTCGTGGTGGAAGGTATTCTGATCGGATTTGTGGGCGCGCTGATACCGCTGGTGATCCTGTATCTGATGTACAGCCGCATCATAGTATACATTGCGGAAAAGTTTAATTTCCTTTCCGGGATCATGACATTTATTCCGGTGGAGACAGTGTTTGCCACACTGGTGCCGGTTGCACTTCTTTTGGGTGTGGGTATCGGCTTTATAGGCAGTTTTGCGACCACCAAAAAGCACCTCAAGGTGTGATCGCTTTTATGTGAGATTTTTTGATATGGATCTTGAACATGATAATACTGAACAGCAAAACATAGAGACCGGGGAAAACAGAACGGAACCCGTGCCGGAAAGCCCGGATCCGGAGTTTTTCAGACATGCCGGGACATACAATTCCGTGCCGGATGACGCGCAGGCGATCATCCGTGAGATGCGCGACGAGAAGAGAAAGACGATATACACGTTTATATACGGTGCGCTGACGGGATGCCTGATATTTATGGTGGCATTCACGATAGCAAATTATGTGGCGGCGCGTCGAAGTTCGCAAACCGTTCCTCAGGATAACGATCAGGAAGCCGCAGGAACTCTGGTGACGGATTCCGTTGCCACCAAGATAAATGAACTGGCGGCTTTACTGGCGGTATATTATTACGAAGATGTGGATATTGAGGATATAAAGACCGGACTTTACAGGGGCGTGCTGGAGGCAGCAGGTGACAAATACACCACCTACTACACCCCGGAAGAATACGAATCCATGATGACCGGTGCATCCGCTACTTACTACGGCATTGGTGCCGTGCTGTCGCAGGCTCGCGACACCATGGTGGTGACCGTGCTGCATGTTTACGAGAACTCTCCCGCATTTGAAGCAGGTCTTTTGTCGGGCGACGTCATCGTAAGCGCTGATGACATAGAAGCAACTTCCGTTACACTTTCGGAACTTGTGCAGACTATAAGAGGCGATGCCGGCACAAAGGTCAACCTCAGGGTTTACAGGGAGAGTACGGGCGAATATCACGATTATTCGATAGCACGCCGCAAGGTGGATATCCCCACAGTGGCGGGAAATATGCTGGAAGACGAAGAGGACATAGGTTATATACAGATCGTTGAGTTCGGAGACAACACGGCGGACGAGTTCATCAAGGCATATAAAGAACTTGAGAAAAAAGGCATGAAAAAACTGATCATAGATGTCCGTGACAATCCGGGCGGCATGCTGAAATCAGTTGTGAGCCTGTGCGATTACATTCTGCCGGAAGGCCTTGTGGTATATACGGAAGACAAATACGAGAATCGCAGTGAGTACACTTCCGAGGCATCCTGCATAGATATTCCCATGGCAGTTCTGATAAACGGCAATTCGGCGTCCAGCTCGGAGATCTTCGCCGGAGCTATCAGGGATTATGAATACGGAACTCTCATAGGGACCACGACATACGGCAAAGGCATAGTCCAGACTATCAAAAAACTGTCTGACGGCAGCGCTGTCAAGATGACAACTTCAAGATATTTTACCCCCAAGGGTGAGAATATCCATGGCGTCGGCATTTCGCCGGATATAGAACTTGAGTATGAGTACACAGGATCTGCAGACGAGGAATACGATTATCATTACGACAATCAGATGCAGAAGGCGATAGAAGTATTGACAAAGTAAGACATTTTTAATCATAAGAAAGAGGGTGATTCTGTGGTAGAATTAGATCAGACTAAGGTCCTGCTCAATTCATGGAGCAAACCGCTACAGGAAGTGAGGGATTCACTTTGACCTCGCTAATAAGACGAGGAAGATAGAAGAGCTGGAGCGAGAGATGGAAGCTCCGGATTTTTGGGACAACGCTGAGGTTTCCCAAAAGAAAATGAAAGACTTAAAGTCCATGAAGGATGATGTGGAGACCTATTCTGCTTTAGAGCAGAAAAAATCGGACATCGAAGCTCTTATCGAGATGGCTGAGGAGTTTGAAGACAGGTCTTTGCTGGAGGAGATAGACGAAGCGGTGGCTTCTTACGAGAAATCATTTGAAGCGATCCGTATCAAGACACTTCTTTCCGGAGAGTTTGACGCCGATAACGCCATCGTGTCACTGAATGCGGGCGCCGGCGGCACTGAGTCCTGCGACTGGGCGGGCATGCTGTACCGAATGTATACACGTTGGGCGGCTGATAAGGGCTTTACGGTAGAAGAACTCGATTTCCATGAAGGAGACGAGGCGGGCGTCAAGAGCGTCACTTTCCAGGTGAACGGTGAGAATGCCTACGGTTATCTCAAATCCGAAAAAGGAGTTCACAGACTTGTGCGTATCTCGCCCTTTAATGCGGCGGGCAAGCGTCAGACATCTTTTGTGTCCTGCGATGTAATGCCGGACATAGAGGAAGATATAGATATAGAAGTCAGGGACGAAGACATCCGTGTGGATACATATCGTTCCAGCGGTGCCGGCGGTCAGCACATCAATAAGACCAGTTCGGCCATACGTATAACGCATTTCCCAACAGGCATAGTGGTAACCTGTCAGAATGAGCGTTCACAGCATATGAACAAAGACAAGGCCATGCAGATGCTGAAGGCGAAGCTCCTTATGCTGCGTCGTGAGGAAAATGCCGCAAAAGAGGCTGCCATCCGCGGTGAAGTGACCGATATCGGATGGGGCAACCAGATCCGTTCCTATGTTATGCAGCCGTATACTATGGTAAAAGATCATCGTACGGGCGAGGAGACGGGAAACGTCGGAGCAGTATTGGACGGTAATCTCGATCAGTTCATGAACGGATACTTAAAATGGGTTTCTCTCGGATGTCCCAAGAGAAACGCAGGGGAGGACTGAGTAATATGATAAAAGCAGCAGTTATGGGATATGGTACGATAGGCTCGGGCGTTGTGGAGATACTGCAGCGCAATTCAGCCCGTGTTGCCAAAAACGCAGGTGAACCCATAGAAGTAAAATATGTTTTGGACCTTCGGGATTTTCCCGGAGATCCGGTTGAAAAGATACTGGTTCGCGATTATAAAGAGATCGCTGCAGATCCCGAGGTAAAGATCGTTGTTGAGACAATGGGCGGAGTGGAGCCTGCTTTCACATTTGTGAAGGCAATGCTCGAAGCCGGCAAGAATGTCTGCACTTCCAACAAGGCGCTGGTAGCGGACAAAGGTGCTGAACTCATAGCTCTCGCAAAGGAAAAAAATGTAAACTTCCTGTTCGAAGCATCTGTCGGCGGTGGTATTCCCATCATAAGACCTTTGCTCACATCGATAACGGGAGACGAGATTGACGAGATAAGCGGTATCATAAACGGTACGACGAACTTTATACTGTCAAAGATGACCTACGAAGGGCTTGCTTTTGATGAGGTTTTAAAAGAAGCGCAGGCGCTTGGCTATGCGGAAAAGGATCCGACTGCAGATGTGGAAGGACATGATGTTTGCCGTAAGATAGCGATACTCACTTCTATTGTGCTGGGGCAGCAGGTTAATTATACGGATATCCACACGGAAGGTATCACGGGTATAACGCCGACGGATATCAAATATGCCGATGCAATGGATTGCGTGATAAAGCTCATCGCAAAGAGCGTTAGGACAGAAAACGGCTATGTTGCAATTGTTTCTCCGCAGCTTATCGCAAAGGGACATCCTCTTTATCAGGTCAATGACGTATTCAACGCCATCTTTGTAAAGGGCAATATGCTGGGAGACTCTATGTTTTACGGGTCGGGAGCCGGAAAGCTTCCCACAGCGTCGGCTGTCGTAGGCGATATCATAGATATGGCAAGACATATCGACGAACACATCCGTCTTGACTGGGAGCCGGAGGCTTACCGGTTAGTGGATTACATGGATAATGTAGTGAGCTTCTTTGTGAGGACACAAAAATCTTCCGATGAGATAAAAAGTGTATTCGGTGATGTGGAATTCGTAGAAGTTTCCGGCATTGAAGGCGAGTGTGGATTTAAGACTGCGCCCATGACAGAGCGCGAGTTTGCCGAAAAAGTCGATAAGCTTGGAATCATAAGCAGGATACGTTTTAACTGACCTGTGTAAAAAATCGAGAGTTGCTTGGCAAAGTCGTTATTAGTGATATCAGTCAGAGCAAAAAGAGAAAGGTGGATCGTGCCTGCAAGAACGATCCACCTTTTGATCTTATATTATATGTCTTCGGGGTACATCCGCATGATCTCCAAAGCCTCATTGATATTGGCTTCATTCTGCCAGTATTCGCACACGGTTATTCGCTTTTCAATGACTTCGGCGCCTCTTAAGTGAGCTTTCGCATCAGCGACCTCCAAGGCCATAAGTTCCTTAAACTGGGTGCGCGGTATGTCGAGATACGGGCGCAGATTCTTTGGTCGTTCGGATATCCTGTCGTCGTGGTGCTCCACAAACCACAGAAAGAGTTCCCTGTCTGCCGGTGTCTTGCAAAACGGAAGCTCTGTTTTTTCCATTAGTTCTCTGCTTTTGGCCGGATGGTCGTAGTAGTGAGCCTGTATGGAATTATGTTTTTCGGAGAAGCTTTTTGTCTTTGTATATATCTTTCCGATATCGTGAAAGATGGCGGCCCAGCGGCATATTACGGAGACATCTGTAAGCCCCTCGTTTAGCGCCGCACACACACGGACACAGTGTTCCCAAAGAGTATACGGATGCGACCAGTTTTCCTGGTCGAAACCTACTGCTTTTTCCAATATGGGAAACATTTTGGTAAAATCGGAGGTGTGCTCTAATATTTCTTCAGGATTACCGTTTATAATGAGTTTTTCTAATTTTTCGATCATGGGGACTCCTAAGTGACTGTGAATAGTAACGATACCAGGGTATAGAGTTAACATGTTCTTAAAAATAATAACATAGAATAGGAGAAAAAACAATGTCAAAGAAAGCAGCGATTTTTTTCGCACCGGGATATGAAGAGTGCGAGGCACTTATAGTTGTGGATATCGCAAGGCGTGCAGGCATAGAGATATCAACTGTTTCCATCACCGGAGAAAAGACAGTGACGAGTTCACATAATGTACCGGTCGTTATGGATAAACTGTTTGATGAGCTGGATTTTGCGGAACTCGATATGATGATACTTCCGGGTGGAATGCCGGGAACGAAGAATCTTGAAGCATATCAGCCGCTGATGGATAAATTGGATGATTTTTATAATAACGGACGTAAGATCTCGGCAATCTGCGCTGCTCCGTCGATATTCGGACACAGAGGTTATCTGAAGGGAAAAACTGCCTGCATATATCCCGGCATGGAAGGCGAACTTTCGGGAGCAGATGTGAAGTATGACCCGGCAGTAACCGACGGCAACATCATAACAGGCCGCGGAATGGGTGCAGCGATAGACTTTGCACTTGCCATAGTTACTTCTTTGGAGGGAAAAGAGAAGGCGGACGCCATTTCAAAAGCGATCGTGTACAGGTGATAGTACGGAAATCCCGGTTGTTCAAAGCCAGGCTTGGACAGCCGGGATTTTTTGTGGTTTGTCCGGGACAGAAAAAAGGCACAAAAAAAGAGACCCCGTGTCTCTTGCTTAGGCTGTGATGCCGGCTACGGCCTGTTTCTGTTATCTTCTTTCGGCAGTGACCGCGTATTTTACGTCAGCCGCCACTGAAATTGCGATAATGAGACAGGCTATGTAGCCGGATGCAGCCTTTCTTTAACTCCTGACATCGCTATTCTCCTTTCACGATAGGGAGCGTGTGATCCGCAATCAAAGAAATTGATCCCGGATCCTGGTCTTGCCGGTCTTGGCGATCCGATGTTTACGGGTTCGTTGCAGGTTCCTGTCCGGGTACTTCGGGTGTCCGCGTGATTTACACCTTCGGCTCCGGCATCGGATCGACCGGTTTCTCGTTCCTTGTTCTCTTGTTATTATATACGGACGAAAGTCAAAAAAATTTAGGGGAAATCATAGATTTAAATGTATACTTGTCTATTCACAATTGATATCCGACATTCAGTATGGGTGACTGACAGCCGGCAAATTTGACAGAATATCGGATATTTGCCGAAATCGATTATCTGTTTGAAATGATGAAAAACCGGACCGAATTTTGTATGCCTTGCATATTGTATAGAAATTGCGTGGGTTGTAAAATGGCAGACGGAAGGATCTTTTGACGTGATGCCGAAAGACGGTGTCGCACACATATTAGAAGGAGGACATTGAATGAAGAGTAAGATCAAACCGATAGTGTTCTTTACTCTGTTGTTTGCCGTATTCATGCTGCCTTTTGGCATGAAG
>JAEEGL010226433.1_pt1 | contig 12079 bp, 15 predicted proteins | sample 9134231 | NCBI WGS metagenome assembly JAEEGL01 (sample SAMN16246548, study PRJNA631951) | gut metagenome | biome: gut microbiome; feature: rumen; material: fiber-attached | host: Bos | place: Iran: Karaj | collected 2018-10
TGGAGCCTGTCACATGAACTATGACCACTTCCACCACGAGATGATTGCCCGTGGTGTAACGGATGAAACGCTCGACACCATCCGTAAGTGTGGCATAGACCTCGACCAGTGGTTGGAGGGATTCAAAGACACGCCAACCTCCGTCCGTAAAACCGTTGAGACCATCAAGACCCATCCGCTGGTGCCGAAGGATATTGTGGTTCGTGGGTTTGTCATTGATTCAGAGACAGGAGCATTAGAAGAAATCCACTAATGGCCATTGATACCACCAATATGTGTTCTCACCTGCAGAAGAAGCTATTCGAAGAGTATGGCATTTATCACCGTCTTTGGATTGCTATGCAGGATGATCCAGAGCTGACAGCCGTAGTTCGTTCCCGTCAGCTACATATCTACCGCAATGGGAAGAAGGTGCTGGTGCTGGCAGGAAAGGCAGAACCGATAATTATCAGAGAAGACAGTCTCTGCGAAATGATATGAACATAGAGGACTATCGTGACTATTGCCTGTCATTAGGCGCAGACGTGGAAGAGAAACTGCCTTTCACGGCGTTCCACTATGCGAGTGGAGTGCTGGTGTTCTACGTCTGCGGCCACATGTTCTCGTTCTTTGATTGCGATAATTATGGCGTCATTACGTTGAAGTGCCAGACGGAGCGCATCGAGGAACTGAAGGTAGAACACAGCAGCATCGGCAGGCCGTTCAATATGTCGCCCAAACATTGGATCGGCATTGATGCGGCCACCGCACCCGATGACCTCCTTCGTGAACTGACGCGCAACTCATACGAGATAGTCAAGGCAAAGTATAAAAAGAAATAGCAGCCAATGTCCGACCGTACTTACATAGCCATAGACCTGAGTCGTTCTACGCATCGGTGCATACGCAATGCCATAAGTATTGGCGGAGACTCTGATACCATCGGATGTATTTCCGGAGCTTTCGCCGAAGCTCTTTTTGGTATTCCTAATACCATCAGAGCAAAAGGTAAAAGTTATCTTCCTAACCTACTACTAAAAGTCGTGGAGGATTTTGAACAAAAATATGGATGCAAATAATTAAAAGTAGTTTTAACTAAGTATTGATGATGGACAACAAATGAACTTTCTTGAAGAAAAAATACTTAAAGACGGAGTTATCAAACAGGGCAATGTACTGAAGATTGATAATTTCCTGAACCATCAGATTGATATCAACATCATCCGGCAAATAGCCAGTGAACTGAAGCGCCGTTTTCACGATGCAGAGGTCAACAAGATATTGACCATTGAGGCCAGTGGTATCGCCATCGCAACTATGCTGGGCCATCTTTACGACGTGCCTGTGGTGTTCGCCAAGAAAGGAGAAACAGCCAATAGCACCGATGACAAATACATGAGCCATGCTTATTCGTTCACGCACAAACAGATGAACAATGTATTCGTATCTAAGCCCTATCTGCAGCCCACAGATAAGGTGCTGATCGTTGATGACTTCCTGGCTGATGGTCAGGCGGCTCTCGCTCTCATCGATATCGTTCATCAAGCGGGTGCCCAAGTGATGGGAATTGGGATGGCTGTGGAAAAAGGCCAGCAGAGAGGAGGGAGCATCCTGCGCAACGAGGGCTTCCATGTGGAATCCATTGCCATCATCGAGGAAATGGATTATGAGAAACAGTCCATCCATTTTCGTGAACAAGATGTTTCTGCAAAGTATAAAAGGAAATAGCAGAGAATGTCCGACCGCACTTACATTGCCATAGACCTGAAGTCGTTCTACGCTTCGGTGGAATGTGTGGCCAGAGGACTGGATCCGCTGACCACGAACCTCGTGGTGGCTGACAAGAGCAGGACGGAGAAGACAATCTGCCTGGCTGTATCACCGTCCCTGAAGGCGTATGGCATCGGCGGAAGGGCACGCCTCTTTGAAGTGGTACAGCGGGTGCGGGAGGTAAACTATGAAAGGAAGAGGAAGGCGGGATGGAACTTCACGGGCAAGTCCGCAAACGATACAGAACTGAAAGCGCATCCGGACTGGGAACTGGATTATATCGCAGCGCCCCCTCGCATGGCTCACTACATCGAGGTGAGCACAAAGGTGTATCAGACGTATCTGAAATATATAGCGCCTGAGGATATTCACGTTTATAGTATCGATGAGGTGTTCATGGATGTGACTGCTTACCTCGGCACCTATAAGACAACACCGCATGAGTTGGCCATCCGCATGATACGTGATGTGCTGGCCACCACAGGCATCACGGCCACCGCGGGCATCGGCACGAATATGTACCTGGCGAAGGTGGCAATGGATATCGTGGCGAAGCACGTACCGGCTGACAAGGATGGAGTACGCATCGCGGAGCTGGACGAAATGTCATACCGGCGCAAGCTATGGACCCATCGCCCGCTGACCGCTTTCTGGCGTTTTGGGCGTGGAATCGCAACGAAACTGGCTGAGTATGGCATTACCACGATGGGGCAGATTGCCCGAAAGTCTCTGCAGAACGAGGATTTCTTCTACAATCTGTTCGGCGTGAATGCAGAACTGCTCATTGATCATGCATGGGGATGGGAGCCGTGCACCATCGACTATGTGAAGGCTTACCGGCCAGAAACGAACTCCTTCAGTAGTGGGCAGGTGCTGCAGGAGCCTTACACCTGGGAGAAGGCGAAAGTCGTGGTGCATGAGATGGCAGATGCCATGTCGCTGGATCTGTTCGCTAAGCGCCTCGTAACAGACCAGTTGGTACTGACCATCAACTACGACACGGAGAACCTGACCGACCCGGAGCGACGAGCACGATACACAGGTCCTGTGACAACGGACTATTATGGTCGCACCGTGCCGAAGCACGCACATGGCACAGAAAACCTGTCACGGCAGACATCTTCTTCCTCCATGATTGCGGAAGCTGCCGTGCGACTGTACGAGCGTATCACCGACTCGAATTTGCTTGTCCGTCGCATCATCTTGGTCACGAACCATGTGATGCCTGAGTCTCAGGTTCGGAAGGCGTCTGCGCCCGCACAGCTTGACCTCTTCACGGATTACGAAGCTGAGGAACAAAAGCGCAAAGAGGAGGAAGAGGCATTGGCGAAAGAACGCCGGTTGCAGGCAGCGCAACTGGCCATCAAGTCGCGCTTCGGCAAGAATGCCATCCTTCGGGGTATGAGCTACACCGAAGGGGCAACGGCCAAGGACAGAAACGAACAAATAGGAGGACACAAGGCATGACACAAGACAACTACGACGATATTATCAACCTACCACATCCTGTTTCAAAGAAACATACGCAGATGTCGATGATGCAAAGGGCCGCTCAATTTGCTCCTTTTGCGGCATTGACGGACTACGATGCTGCCATCAATGAGGCGGCAAGGAAGAATGGCGAACCTGAAAGTCATCAATCAGACGAAGAGACTGCTGAGTATTATGAATAATTGGCCCCAAAAGCGTAGACATTGGCGCTTATTCATTGGCTCTGTCTTTGAAACTTGCTCGGTTCTGACGCTCAGAATAAAAGCAGGCTCCCAAATGTACCTGTAATCTTAAATAGGTAATCAAATTTATTTTATATTATTTCCAGTAATTGTGTTTATGTATTTTATCACTCTCTGGCTCATCTTTTCCTCTTCACCTCAGTTACAGAGCTCGCTCTGTTCCTTCGACGAAAAGAAAAATCTGCATCCAAATAGAAGATAAAATACATTAAACTAATTTTGATTACCTACTTATGTTGTCGAATCCTTCATTTTTTCGGAGTGTATCGGAGTGTTCGGAGTGTTTTTGCGTCAACTTTTTGCACGAAATCATCAAGCGGCATGATCGGGCGCACGTTCGAAGCACTCGTTCTGGTCTATATCTGAGCGGAGAAGTTCTTCAAATGTGAAGCGGCAGAACCGAGCGCTCGCAACATGACATCAACTATCTATCTGGTGGGAGGGGTGGCGTAAATGAACATTGTGATACATTTGGAGTCGTTTTGCATCGTTTTAGCACTTTCAAGGGTATAAAAACAGCCTTTTTGCCCTGTTTTAACCTTTTTTCTCGCGCACGTACCTTGACAAATAAAATATTTTGTTTAAGTTTGTCCTCAGTTAGGGAAAAAAAGGGCTTTTCCAGCTTGATTTACGCCCCGATTGTTTGTGAATATTTGCCCAAGATGACAATGATAGAAGCATTAGTCAACGAGTGGAAATCACTCCAGCCGCTTAAAGAAGACGCAAGCCGTCTTCGCCGGCATCATACCGTGGCCTCTGCATCGTAATTTTGGTTGGATCTAAGGGAATGACTACGCGCAAGATTATACATATTGATATGGATGCGTTCTTCGTTTCGGTCGAAGAGCACGATAATCCTGCGCTCAAAGGGCATCCTGTGGTCGTGGGGTACGACGGTCCGCGAGGTGTGGTGGCAACGGCGAATTATGAGGCACGCAAATATGGCGTACACTCGGCAATGGCTATGGCAACAGCCCACCGGCTCTGTCCTAACCTCATCGTTGTGGAAGGCCATTACAGCCGCTACAAGGAGGTCTCAGCACAGATTCACGCCATCTTCCGCGACTATACCGACCTCATTGAACCGCTTAGTCTGGACGAGGCGTATCTGGATGTGACGACGAACAAGAAATCCATCCCCTTGGCGATGGACATTGCCAAAGAAATCAAACAACGCATCTTTGAAACGACAGGGCTGACGGCTTCGGCTGGCGTCAGCTACTGCAAGTTCCTGGCCAAGGTGGCCAGCGACTACCGCAAGCCCAATGGCCTCTGCATCGTCCATCCTGACAGAGCCATCGCCTTCATCGACGATCTCAAGGTGGAGCGTTTTTGGGGCGTGGGCGAGAAGACGGCGGAAAAGATGCACGCTTTAGGGGTTGCCAATGGCAAACAGTTGCGTGCCCAATCTCTTGCGACGTTGACGCACGAGTTCGGCAAGATGGGACGTGTGTTCTATGACTTCGCCCGCGGCATTGACCATCGTCCTGTTATCACAGAATGGGTGCGTAAGTCTGTGGGGTGTGAACGCACATTCGCCGAGGACCTCACTACCCATGAGGAGATGGCGTTTCAACTTACGCCACTCGCCACGGAACTCCTTCGCCGTCTGGAGAAGAACCACTTCAAGGGCCGCTCACTCGTGCTCAAAGTCAAGTACAACGATTTCCGCCAGACAACCCACAGCCACGCCGGCACCGCTGCCATCGAGGATATGGATGAGATTCTGCAGATCGCAATGCAGTTGTTGGATGAAGTGGATATGAACGGACGAACTGTCCGCTTGTTGGGTCTGACTGTCACAAGTCCCATCGTGCCAGAAGGCGCTCAAAGAGAATTGCAATTAACTTTTGATTGGTAAACATTATAAAACGAACAACAATTATGAAGTACCCATGTGAGAACTGCAAGCTGCGTGCGCAGTATGATAAGAATCCTAAGTCGCTTGTCGGACGCTTCTGGCGTTGGCAAATTAACTTTTGCCCCAGCTGGCGAGGCTATTTCAAGTCACTACCTCCTGAGAAGCAAGAAGAACTGAGAAAGAAATATAATTTCAACAAGTATTGAATGGCACTGCCGAAGTTTATCATAACGATGGACGGCTACCTACGCCTGGGCATGGTGAATCAGCATAAGGATTTGCTGATGGGCGATGACCAGTGCATCGGTGGCGGGTACTACCAGTTCGACTGGACGAGCAACCGCCTGCTGCTGGACCGTGCATCGTATGATTTTGGACGGCCACGCTGGCACTTGCTCGAAACCTTGAAGGTGCCGGCATCATACCGTGGTCTCCGCATCGTCTATCTCTACGATGATGACCATGAGGACTATATCGTGAGTGATGAGCTACAGATTCTTTATGTGTAAAGAGTCGCAAGCGCCGAGCGGAGTATTACGATTGATGATGAACGCAGAGGACTATCGAGACTATTGCCTAACTCTGGGTGCAGACGTGGAGGAGAAGAGGCACTTCTTGATAAGTATGCAGCCGTTTTGATGCGTTTTAGTGATAAATACCCCCATCCGGCACTCACGGCCTAATGGGTGGTCATCACAAAAGGGACTCAACCTATATGAATTTTTAATTATGGATTTCTATAAGAAATACGGCTTATCTGGCGAGAATCGCAGGGAAGAGCTGATAAGGAAGATTGAAGCGGCAGTGAACAACCTCACGCTGGAAGAGCTGGAGGCACTGCACTATGATATGATGACAAAGAATTTTATTAACGATTAACAATATGAAGTACGTAAGACTGATTTTTCGCTTGCTCTTAGGAGCATTTATGACTTACGCTGGCGTTAGTCATCTGACCTTTGCACGTCAGGAGTTTGTGGCACAAGTACCCACATGGTTACAGTTCAGTCCTGGTTTCACAGACTTTGTGGTGCTGGCATCGGGTGTCGTGGAAATTGCATTGGGCCTCAGCATCGTCTTCCTCACAGCGAAGAAAAGAGCAATCGCGGGTGCGCTGCTGGCTCTCTTCTATGTGGCCATCTTCCCTGGTAACATTAACCAGTATGTAAACCATATCGATGCCTTCGGGTTGAATACAGATCAGGCTCGTCTCATCCGATTGTTCTTCCAGCCCGTGCTGATCTTCCTTGCACTCTGGTCAACAGGCGGCTGGAAGTGTTGGAAACGGTGGGCTAAAGGCAAGTTCAAGGAGTAAATATCCAACGACTGATTGAAGAATGATGCAGACTGACAGGATTATACTGCGGTCTTGGTCGGATTGTGATGCAGAGACGCTATTCAAGTATGCGAGCGACCCCGAAGTGGGACCGTGTGCTGGTTGGCTCGCCCGCTCGGCCCGAGGGGACGCTCCACACTTGGAGAACCCGTAGCCTTTCGTGACTGAGTTCGGCGAAGCCAGTGAGACATAAAAGACATAACGTCACCTATCATTACAAATCTGTTACCTTTCTAATATAAAAAATAAGGAACGTGGGCGAAAGGACATCATTTTCCAACTTTCGTTTTTTCATTTTATCATTTTTCACGCTTTCGTTTATTGTTTTCCATTATTAATTCGTACCTTTGTGCCGTAAAACAAGAAAAGAATGGCGAAATCCTTGTCCTCGCGGCTCACTTATCGCATCATGGCGGTGGTACTGGCTATGTTGATAGTTATCACCACGGTGGTGCATTTCTTCGTCAAGGAGTATATGCTCGACGAGGCCAGAGAGCGGTATCTGCGTGTGATGCTGGAGGGTAAGCAGGAAGTGAGCCGATGGCTGTCGGACGTGTATGTGGCAATGGAGAATAACGTACACGACATCGAACGTGACATTGACAACCCCGATGCGATGTTAGGGCACATGGAGCGTATCCTGACGCAGAATCCCGGCATAGCCTGTTGCGCTCTTTTGGTTGAGCCAAGCTACTATCCTGCCAAAGGACGTGTTTTCATACCCTATGCAAGAAGGGACACAAGTTGGGTCGTGAGAGTGGCAGCCGCCGACAGTACGTACCACAGCGACTTCTATGACGAATGGTTCGGGCAGTTGGTGCAGAAAGAAGAGGGTGGCTGGACGAAGGCATACTATGAGAATGAGCAGGTGGCCGGAGACCGGGAACCGCGCCTGCTCACCACTTATACCGTGCCGATTCATAATCGCGAGGGAAGACCTGTGGCCCTGCTCTGTGCCGACCTTTCGTTGGGGGGGCTGAGAGAACGCATCTTGGAGAATGTGAAGGAGGTTAACGACCAATACGAGCAGGGATTGCGGCAGCAGACATACTTTTTCATCATCGACCTCAAAGGTAACTATATCATGCATCCCGACAGGCAACGTATGTTGACGCAGTGTGACAAGGGCGTATCTAATATGATGAAGACACAGCGGGGCACCTGCATGATGGAGGTTGACGGCGTGATGTCGCGCCTGTACTATCGCACCATAAACGAAATCGGGTGGGTCATGGTCATCGTGACTCCTGAAGACGTCATCCTCTTCAAGGCTCGAAGGTTGAATATCATTATCTTAATGGTGATGCTCTCGGGCCTTTTGGCTATCTATCTATTCTGCCGACACCAGATTAAGGGGATTGCTGATCCCTTCGCCATGCAGAAGGCCACCCTCGATCATGAGCTGAAGATTGCGAATGGTATTCAGATGGCCATGCTCCCCAAGATGCTCAACCCTCAAGAGCCCTCGTCTCCCACCCCCTTGTCCTACGATTTCTACGCCTCTCTCATCCCAGCCCGCGAAGTCGGCGGCGACCTTTATGACTTCTTTCTGCGTAACAACCGTCTCTTCTTCTGCATCGGTGATGTCTGTGGCAAGGGTGTTCCGGCTGCATTGATGATGGCGGTGATGAGGGCGATGTTCCGTAGCGAGACACGACGCTCGAATACTGCCGCAGATATCGTGAACACCTTGAACCGTAACCTCAGCGAAGAATACACGGCGGGATACTTCATCACGATGTTCGTAGGTGTGCTCGACCTCACAACCGGGCTACTTAACTACTGCAATGCAGGTCACGAGCCTGCAATCTTAAGTGGGGCCCTCCTGCCCGTCAAGCCTAACCTCCCTGTAGGCGCTTTGCCCGACTGGAATTATGAGGATCAGCATGCGCAATTGCAGCGAGATGACATGCTGTTTCTCTATACCGATGGAATCAGCGAGGCCATGAATACGGAGGGAAAGCAATTTGGCAGGGCACATGTGCTGCAACTCGTCAACGAACGCAGTTGCAACACTTCACGGCAGTTGGTGGAGTTCATGCAGGATGAAGTGCACCACTATGTGGGCGATGCTGCTCAAAGCGATGATATCACCCTATTGGCCATCAAATGGTTGGCTCCGCTTTCAGGGCATCCGACAATTTCATTGTTGGATAATAATATTCTGACCCTGAAGTCCTCGATGGATGACATAGCACAGCTGGAACCTTTCATAGCGAATATCGCACAACGGGCAGGGATGGGAAGCCGTGAAGCCAAGCGCCTGCGTCTGGCTGTGGAGGAGGCTGTGGCCAATATCATCCACTATGGCGAGGCCACAAGCATCACTCTGAAGGCAGAGGCGCAACCAACTGCACCCTCCCAGGCCGAGGTGCAAACGACTACATCTTCCCAGGTAGGAATGTGCCTGCTACTCACCATCGATGACGACGGAAAACCTTTCGATCCCACAGCTGCCTCTCCCACAGATTTCTCAGTGCCTGCTGATCAGCGTCCTTCTGGCGGTTTGGGAATTATGTTTCTCCACCAGATGGCCGATGGACTGGAATACCAACGCATCGACGGACACAACATATTAAGAATCGAAATGTCGTATAATCATGAAATCGTTCAATCTATATAATCGTCTAATCAAATTATGTTAAACATCACCATTAACGATCAAGGAGAAATACTCGTTGTCGCCATCCGCGGAGACCTCGACAATGCAGCCAGTTCGCAGGCAGAATCCAGCCTTGCACCAGTTTTTGAGCGTACAGACTGCGATGTTATCATTAATTGCGCGGAACTCAACTACATTTCCAGTAGTGGCTTACGCATACTCCTCAACATCTACAAGCATACGCGCAGCAATGGACACCAAGCCATCTTGAAAGCCCTGAACGAGGATCTGAAGGAGGTGTTCCAACTCTGCGGCTTCCTCCAGCTGTTTAAAGAACTGTGAACTTTTCCTGATGTTCACACGTCATCTGTAATCGGAATTATTTAAGAATCGTATGAAGGACTTGAGCGAAAAGAAAGTGGCTGCATTGCTCAGTGGCGGCGTCGACAGCTCCGTGGCTGTGGCGCTACTGGTGGAGCAGGGCGTGAGGCCGGACCTCTGGTATATACAGATTGGACCCGACCGCGATACGACGGACTTCACCTGCACCATAGAAGAGGACTTGGAAATGGCGAGGGCTGTGGCCGTCAAATATCAATTGCCGCTTGAGGTCATAGACCTCCATAAGGACTATTGGGAGCGGGTGGTGGACTACACCATCTCGCAGGTGCGACAGGGGTTGACGCCGAATCCCGACGTGATGTGCAACCGCCTTATTAAATTTGGCGTCTTTGAGGAGAGGGTGGGGAAGGACTACGACATCATCGCCACCGGCCATTATGCTCAGACGGAGGAGGATGAAAAAGGGCGTACGTGGCTGTGTACCAGTCCAGATCCCGTCAAGGACCAGACGGACTTCCTGGCGCAGTTGCTGCCAGTGCAATTGCAGAAGGCATGTTTCCCCATCGGTCATCTGCCGAAAGCTGACGTGAGGGCTATTGCTGAACGAGAACACCTGTCGGCGGCCCACCGTAAGGACAGCCAGGGGATTTGTTTCCTGGGAAAGATTGACTACAACGATTACATCCGCAAATACCTTGGAGAGCAACCGGGACAGGTCATCGACCGTGAGACGGGACGGGTGCTGGGACTGCATCGCGGCCTATGGTTCCATACCATCGGTCAGCGTAAGGGACTGGGATTCAGTGGAGGCCCTTGGTATGTGGTGGAGAAGGATGTGCGGAGGAACATACTTTGGGTGGCTCACGGCTATGATCCTATTGCGGCCTATTCAGATCACTTCCGCGTGACGGCTCCGCACTGGCTGACTATCAGTCCCTTTGAACTTACGGAATCCGCGACCGGAGCGATTAGTGTTACCCTGAAGATTAGGCACACACCAGACTTCTGTCCGGCAGAAATAAGTTTGCTGACAGACGGTTGTCTGGAGGTTCACACGGAGCGACCTCTGCAGGGCGTAGCGCCTGGACAGTTCTGCGTCATCTATGATATACAGAAGCACCGCTGCTACGGCTCTGGTGAGATACGTCTGGCGTAGCTGACGGCAAAACCGTTATTCTATGAACAAATAGTTACTTGGCAGGAAACAAATAGTTACTTGGCTGGAGGGCATTCGGTTGGAGGCAATGGGTTTTTAATCTCAATGCCGTCGCCCTTTATGATTTCCAGAAGGCTGTTGGCCCAGATTTCGGCCAGACGTTGTGCGCCGTGGACATTGGGGTGTAGGTAGAAGTCGCCGCTGTTGCCGGCTTCTTTGGTGAACAGCACCTTGTTGTCTTCGAAGTATTCCCAGACACCGCGGTTGCCGGCGAAGACTTGGTCGTATTCTTCAACGATGGCATCGAGGATGGGGTAGTAGCTGCGCAGGCGGTTCAGGCCTTCCTGAAGATACTTAGCGCCGTTGTGGGTGTTGGGGCTGTACCAGATGGGATAGTTCAGCAGAATCTTGCAGCCGGGCACTTGGGCAATGAGCTCCTCGATTATCTTTTTGATATTATCTCGGTAGGTAGCGGTTGAGACAGGAGCGCCTTCCGTGGTGGTGCAAGCGCTATCGTTGGTGCCGAGCATGATGGAAATGTAAACCAGACCTCCATTTTGTTTCTGATAGGATTGGGCTTTGTTGACGATGCGGGTGAGGTCATCGCGACCTGGTAGGTAGCCCCAAGTGGTGATACCAGAATGCCCGCCGTTATAGACGTTGGTGTTCACTCCTGTGGCCTGCTTCACAAGTTTTCCGCAGACGATGGGCGGAGCCTGTGTTGAGGCTTTGGAGAGTGTGGCGCCAGCAGTGATACTGTTGCCGATGAACAGCAGGTTGATGTTGTCTTTCGGGTTGATGGGGGCGGGATCATCGGCTCTTGCTGGTAGTACTGCGACACCAAACAGGGTGGCGAGTGCAATCAGAATCGAATAAAGAGGTTTCATAGCATAAGTTTGATAATAGAATGAGTGGTTTTGTTTATGATTCTATAGGGCTTTTCTGTTAATTGCGCTGCAAAGGTAGTAAAAAATTGATTTCGTTGTTCTCGTTTTGTCATTTATTTACGGTGGAAGCATCGAAAAAGTTGCTGTTTGCTCTTTTTTAGATGTCGTCTTCCGGCTCCAAGAGTGCCGAGGAAGTTTGTGATTTCTTCGGGCCTTTTATTACATATACCAGTCTTGTGCATCTCGCAATGATGTTTTCGTGCCCGCCCGCGTTATATAAATAATGTACGCGCGCGAGGTTGTTGACCCTTATCAACAATCTTGCATTTTTTTGCGGTTTTGCGGTAAAAAAGTTGCGAAAACGTTTGGCGTTTCGGAAAAATCGCCGTACCTTTGCACCCGCAAACGAGAAA
>JAEEGL011860438.1_pt1 | contig 12079 bp, 9 predicted proteins | sample 9134231 | NCBI WGS metagenome assembly JAEEGL01 (sample SAMN16246548, study PRJNA631951) | gut metagenome | biome: gut microbiome; feature: rumen; material: fiber-attached | host: Bos | place: Iran: Karaj | collected 2018-10
GAAACGAAGGGCATACGCAACATACGCATGTCTTTATCTGCTTCTCGTCATCTGTGCGTGTTTCCTCGATAAAGAAACAGTTTAAGACAGCACACATCGATGTTGCAAAAGGCACGATACAACAGAATATTGATTACATTAAAAAACAGGGCAAATGGAAGGATACAGAAAAAGCGGAAACATCTGTTCCGAATACATACGAAGAGATCGGCGAACGACCGCCTGAAAACAAAGGTAAGAACAAATTAATGGAAGAGTTGTATCGCCTGGTAGTTGATGAGGGCTTAAGTAATGCAGAAATAATAAGCATCAATCAAGACTACATACCTCATATGGATACGATCACGCGATTGCGTACGATGGTTCTAGAGGAAAAATACAAAGGCGAGTTCAGACAGCTGGAAGTTACTTATGTATTTGGTAAAACAGCAACAGGAAAAACCCGAGGGGTACTTGATGAACACGGGGCATCTAATGTATACCGTGTTACAGATTATGATCATCCTTTTGACGGATATAACTGTGAAGATGTGATCGTATTTGACGAATTCAGGAGTTCTCTTAAGATTTCCGATATGCTTAATTACACGGATGGTTATCCTATACATCTGCCGGCAAGATATTCCAACAAATTTGCATGCTACACCAAGGTTTATATCATATCCAATGAACCGCTTGAATCCCAGTATCCGGAACTTCATACGACAAAGAAGGAAACGTGGGAAGCTTTCCTCAGACGTATAAAGAAAATTAAGGAATACACCGATTTTAACAAATTTACGGAATACGGATCGGTTAAGGAATATCTGGATCGCAATAGCAAGTTCGTTCCTGTTCCGGATAAGGATAATCCGTTCAAGCGGTGAGAAGACCGCAGGAGGATCAGCACAATCCCGTTGGATGAGGAGGAGTTAGATGAGAAAAGATGTCCCAATATGGGAAAAATACAGCTTAAGCGTAGAAGAAGCAGCAGCATATTACGGCATAGGAATAAAGAAGCTGTACGAGATAATAAGGAGCAATCCCAATGCGGATTTTCTGCTGGAGGTTGGTACTCATTACAGAATAAAGAGGGCATTGTTTGAAGCCTTTTTGGATGAAGCCAATACGATATAATACATATTCTTCTATGGCAAAGAAGACTATCTCATGGTAAAATGCTTTTATCCAAGATAGTCTTCTTTCTTTAGTAGGGAGGAAGACTGAAATATGAGTGAGAAAAGGAGAGATAAAAAAGGACGAATATTGCATAACGGTGAAATCCAGATGCCGGATGGTCGTTACAGATTCAAGTATACCGATGAAAGTGGCTGTGAAAAGGCTGTCTACAGTTGGCGCCTTGACCGGAATGATGTGGTGCCTGCGGAGAAAAAGCAGAAACCGGCTCTAAGGGAGATTGAAAAACAGATACAGGCTGATCTTTTTGATCATATAGCTGCCAACGGCGGGGATCTGACAGTACTTAATCTTGTTGAAAAATATGTTTCCACAAGAACGACCGTGAGACAAACCACAAAAGCCGGTTACGACACGGTACTTAATCTGTTGAGAAGGAATCCCTTTGGAGAGAAACGGATCGATAAGGTACGGACATCCGATGCAAAATGCTGGCTCATCAGTTTACAGCAACAGGATGGAAAAAGCTACAGTGCCATTCACTCGATAAGAGGTGTGCTTAAGCCTGCGTTCCAGATGGCTGTGGATGACGATCTGATAAGGAAGAATCCATTCTATTTTCAACTTGTTGATGTTATCGTTGATGACAGCGTCAGGAGAGAGGCACTTACAAGGGATGAAGAAAGAAGATTCCTGAAGTTTGTCAAGGAAGATCCACATTTTAGCAGATATTACGAAGGAATATATATTCTGTTCAAAACAGGGATGCGTATTTCCGAATTCTGCGGCTTGACGGTCAGAGACATAGACTTCCAAAATCACAGCATAAGCATCGATCACCAGCTCCAGAAAAGAGCAAAGGTGGGTTACTACATCGAAAACACCAAGACGACAAGCGGAAAAAGAGTCATTCCAATGAGCAAGGATGTTGAGGACTGCTTCAGGACGATCATCAAGAATCGTAAGTCGCCGAAGGTGGAGCCTATAGTGGATGGATATTCCGGTTTCCTGTTCTTTGATAAGGATGGAAGCATTACCTACTCGCTTCACTGGGATCATTACTTTAAGCGCATCGTGGAAAAGTACAATTCTGTATACAAGAAACAGATGCCAAAAGTGACACCTCATGTGTGCAGGCACACCTATTGTTCCAATATGGCGAAGTCGGGAATGAATCCGAAAACCCTTCAGTACCTGATGGGGCATTCCGGGATCGAAGTAACGATGAACGTTTATACCCATTTAAGCTTCGAAGACGTCAAAGATGAAGTGGCAAAAATCTCAAAAGTCGTGTAAATAAGCCAAAAACCCGAGGTATAAAACCGGAACTTTTATACCGAATTTTATACCTTTTGCCGTAAAAAAATATGCGATTTTATGCCATTTTATGCCGAGCAAGCAAAAACACAAAACAGGCTAAAAGCCTTGAAAAATAAGGATTTTAAGCGATGATTAAGATATTATTCATCTGCCACGGCAACATCTGCCGTTCCCCTATGGCAGAATTCATAATGAAAGATCTGGTGCGTAAAGCGCATCGTGAGAACGAGTTTGAGATCGCGTCCGCGGCGACGAGTACGGAGGAAATATGGAACGGGGTAGGAAATCCGGTGTATCCGCCCGCGAAGCGAAAGCTTGCCGAACACGGTATCTCGTGCGGGGGGAAGCGCGCGAGGCAGATTACGACAGCGGACGGGGAATACTATGATCTTCTGATCTGTATGGACAGCGCGAATGTGAGAAATACGAAGAGGGTGTGCGGCCATGAGGAGAAAGTACACCTTCTGCTGGAGTATGCGGGGGAGAACAGGGATGTTGCCGACCCGTGGTATACGGATGATTTTGAAGCGACGTGGCAGGATGTTTTAAAGGGGTGTACAGCGCTCCTGGAAGTGCTATAATAGCATCGGTTCCATAATGATCGGACGGCCCCAAAAGGCCGATGCGGATTTTGAGAGGAGGTTTACAAGTATGAAGGTATTGCTCAAAGGGGGAAAGCTTTATGACGGATCCGGTAAGGATGCCGTTATGGCGGATGTTTTGTTTGAGGATGACAGGATCCTGGAAGTGGGAAAGGGGATCGACGAGGCGAGCGCGGATAAGGTGATAGACATCACGGGTAAGTCCGTAGCGCCGGGCTTCATCGACGCCCATTCACACAATGACTGGTTTGCCATTAAGAATGATCCGTTGCCGTATTTCGAACCATTCATAAAACAGGGGATCACGACATTTGTTTCCGGTAACTGCGGTGTTTCGGAAGTGGGATTTGAAAATGACTGCAAGTACACGGACAAAATGGGCGGAGGACTGTTTTTCTTTAACGATACGACGGGAAAGTACGGAAATGTGAGAGATTTTTTTGACGCGATCGACGAAAACTGCCCGGCCAATATGGCCGAGCTTGTGGGACACTGCTCTGCGAGAGCGGCTGTGTCCGGGTATTCCAACAGGAAGCTGAAGCCGGAAGAAGAGAAGAAGATGCTCGACATAATCGAGGATAACCTTAAGAACGGCGCGGCGGGTGTTTCACTCGGACTTATGTACGAGCCCGGGCTTTATGCCGATAAGGAGGAACTCAGAAAGGTCGCGGAACTCTGTGTTAAGTATGATAAGCCTCTCACGGTGCATCCGAGAGCAAATTCGGCAGTGTCCATGGCATATCCCGAGCTTCTCGGGCGTTCCCACATTTTAAGGGGCGTCGATGAACTTGTGGAAATATCGAAGGGTACGGATCTTAAACTGCAGTATTCCCATGCTATCTTTGTGGGAAGAAGATCCCTTAAGGACCAGCCCGAATTCCTTGAATTGATCGACAAGATGCGTAAGGAAGGCGTCAGGGCACAATTTGACATATATAATGAGCTTAAGGGCGTTTCGGTCATCACCGTTATCCTCCCCACCTGGTACCAGGGAATGAGCGAAGAGGAGAGGAACAAGCCACTTACGAAGCTTAAACTCCGTGCGCTTATCAAGGCAACATCCCTTCTGCTCGGATTCGGCTATAACGATATAGAGGTCGCATATATCGGCCCCGGCTTTGAAAAGTATGAGGGAAAGACAGTCCATCAGCTGGCAAAGGAATACAAAAAGTCGGATCTCGACATGTATCTTCAGCTTTGCAAAGAGTCCAACTTCCAGGGTCGTGTGAACATGGGACCCTATACAACGGAAGAGATCATCCATGATTTCGAGAAGAACGATCTCTGTCTTTATATGACCGATGCGTGGGTTGAAGAGCACGGCATCCAGAATCCCGCGATCTATGACTGCTTCCCGAAGTTCCTGCAGGATTCGCTAAACGGCGACGGAGATACGCTACCCAAAACAGTGAACCGCATGACCGGTGCCACGGCCGACCGTTTCATGATAAAGGAGCGGGGATATTTAAGAGCAGGGTATTACGCAGATATCACGGTTTTTGACGAAAAAGTGTTAAAAGAGTCCGAAAGAGACAAAACATGCTCCTTCGGAATAGACAGAGTGTTTATTAACGGAAAAGAAGTATTCGCCGACGGCAGCATTAACAGGGATGTCCTGAAAAATGCCGGAAGGGCGATAAGAGTATAGATGTAAAATATAAGCCGGGGTGAGTCCCCGGCTTTTAATGATTGTTTAATATTTTCCGCGGTATGATTACACCGAAAAGAGAAATGATCATTTACTTACGGTGTTTTCAGATTGGTATTTAAGTGGAGGAAAATATGTTTTTCAGAATGTTAAAAAATGATCTGAAGCGGAAAAAGACGATGAACGTCGTGCTCACATTGTTTGTGGTGCTGTCCGCGATGTTTGCATCCACCAGTGTCAACAATATGATCGCTGTTTACGGCGGTATCGACTACTTTTTCGATAAAGCCGGAATGGCGGATTATATGATCCTTTCCCGTGCAAAGAACGGAGTGGATCAGACAGGCAACCTGGTTGAAGCGGCAACGGCGATAACGGATTACAAAAAAGAGGACGTGGTCTACTATTCCGCGGTCAATTTAAAAAAGAACGGGCAGAAATACACATCGTATGAAAATGCGGGTATTGTCCTTTCTTACGATGATGCGAAACTCAACTATTTCACGGACAAAGACGAACTGATAACCGAGCCTGCTCCCGGTCACGTCTATCTCGGCGGAATACTTGCGGATCCCGATAAGACAACGATCGGAGATGAGGTCGTTCTGGAGCTTGGTGATGTGAAGCTGCCGATCGTCATTGACGGATACATAAAGGACCCGCTTTTCGGCTCGCCGTTTCTCGGAAATCCGAGGATGATAATGAACGAGGCAGACACGGCTGTTCTTGAGGCTGATCCCGATATCGCGGACAATTATATGGGTGCGGTCTATTACATCTACACGGATGATATGAAAAAGCTGACAGCGGAGCTTTCAGGCGCCAATAACGCAATGTTTGGTGCGGACAATGCGAAGATCAGGATGACATATATGCTGGATATGCTTGTGGCAGGCCTTCTTCTTGTGGTGAGCATATCGCTGATCCTGATCGCGTTCACGATGCTTTCGTTCACGATCAAATTTACTTTGGAGGAGGATTTCAGAGAGATCGGCGTTATGAAGGCGGTCGGGCTTAAAAACAGCTCGATCAGGAGGATGTATCTGGTCAAGTATCTTTGCCTGTCCATATGCGGTGCAATACTTGGCTACATCGGAAGCATACCTTTCGGTAACCTTTTGCTTAAAAGCGTGACCAAAAACATCGTGATCGGAAGCGAAAACCGCGTGTTTGTCGGCATACTGAGTTCGATCGCTGTGGTGCTTCTGATACTTGCCTTCTGCTATTCCTGCACAAAGAAGATCAACAAACTCTCGCCCATAGATGCGGTCCATAACGGAGAGACGGGAGAGAGGTATCACAATAAGTCGTTCCTAAAGCTTTCAAAAACAAGGCTCGGAAGCAATCTCTTCCTTGCAATTAACGACGTTTTAAGCAAGCCGAGACAATATGTAAGTATGACTGTCACGTTTACGATGTGCATCCTGCTGATCGCAATGCTTGCAAACGCATCGAACACGCTTATGAGTGACAAGCTTGTATTCCTTCTCGGAACGACGACAAGCGATGTCTATTATTCATCGACCGAAAAGATAATGGGAAGCCTTGAGTCCGACGAGAACTATCAGAAAAGAGTGATCGCGGAGATCGAACAGACACTTTCAGATAACGGTATGCCCGGCAAAGTCCATCAGGAGCTTATGTATCAGGTCTCGGTGACATATAAGGACGAGACGATGCAGGTGGCGGTGCAGCATTGCCCCGACACGAAAACAACGGATTATGTTTATGAGGAAGGCGTTGCCCCTCTCTATGTGAATGAAGTCGCGTTCACGCCTCAGGTCCTTGACGATCTCGGCGCAAAGATCGGTGACAAGGTAAAGATCGAGATAAACGGCGTGGTGGATGAATATGTGATCACCGCATCAATCATATCTTTAAACCAGCTCGGCAAGGTCGGAAGACTGCATCAGGATGTGGACATAAAGACATCTTCGGCATCCTCCGCATATGCATTCCAGATAGACTTTGACGATCATCCCGATGCGGCAACTATCGACGAGAGAGTGGAAAAGCTCAAGGTCATATTCGATACGGACAAGATCTATGATGCGGCAGGCTTCGTCGATATCTCGACAGGCTCGTCAGCTGCGATCGGGACGGCAAAGAATATGGTGCTCATCATAGCAATCGTGATCGCAATGCTTATAACGGTACTTATGGAAAGGTCGTTCATCAGCAAGGAAACGACGGAGATAGCGCTGATGAAGGCAATAGGATTTAAGAGCAGGAGCATCTCCGCTCAGCACACATACAGATTTATAGTCGTGATGTTTATTTCGCTGGCGATCGCAACGATCCTCAATTATCCCGCGACCAAGCTGGTATGCGACAGGATATTTGCGGTGATGGGAGCGATCTCGGGCATAGTCTATGACATAAGGCCTCTGGAAGTCTTCGGGCTTTATCCGCTGATCCTTACGGCGGCAGTGGTAACGGCGGCAGCGGGAACATCAATGTATGCACGGACGATACACGCCGATTCTATGGGAAATATCGAGTAAAGGTGATGCCAACGGCGAGAGCAGAAAGGATAAAAAATGAGTACTGTTATCACAGTTAAAGATTTATGCAAGACCTATGTGGTCAATAAAAAACAGAACAATGTTCTTAAAAATGTAAATTTCGGTATAGATGACGGTGAGATGGTGGCGATAATGGGACCTTCGGGCTCCGGTAAATCCACTCTTCTCTACACTGTTTCGGGTATGGACAGGATGACCGCGGGGGAAGTTACGTTTAACGGACGCAGGCTTTCCGAGCTTGACGAGAACGAAATGGCTGAGATCAGGCTCGACGAGATGGGCTTTATCTTCCAGCAGATGTATATGATGAAAAATCTTTCCATCCTTGACAATATCATCCTCCCTGCGGTAAAGTCGAAAAAGAACGATCTGAGCCGCAAGGAGATCGAGGAGAAGGGTAGAGCGCTTATGCGTAAGCTCGGGATAGAAGGCACCGCCGACAATGACATAAACGAAGTGTCGGGCGGTCAGCTCCAGAGAGCCTGCATATGCAGGAGTATGATCAACAATCCGAAGGTCATATTTGCGGACGAGCCTACGGGCGCACTGAACAGGACGTCATCCGACGAAGTTATGAGTGAGCTCGTGAAGCTCAATAAAGAGGGAACGACCGTAATGCTTGTAACGCACGACGTCAAGGTCGCGGCAAAATGTACGCGTGTGCTCTACATTGTGGACGGAAATATCCGTGGTGAGAAGAAGCTCGGCGGATATGCGAAAGACACTGAACTCAGAGAACGTGAGAGAGAATTGAACGGCTGGCTTATGGAAATGGGCTGGTAGTTACGGAGACGCTATGATAGATATACTTATCGTTGAAGATAATACTGAACTCAGCACGCTTCTTGCCGATTTCCTTCGCGCCGAGAACTATGTGGTCTCGGTGGCGGGAGACGGCGAGAAAGCGTTGAAACTGTATGAGATGTATGGGGCGAAGCTTGTGATCCTGGACATTATGCTTCCCGGTCTTGACGGTATGTATATCCTGGGCAGGATACGTGAAAAGGCAAATACTCCGGTGCTGATGGTGAGTGCCCGTATCGGGAAGGATGACAAGCTCCGTGCGATCGTGTCGGGGGCGGATGACTATATAGAGAAGCCCTACGACATCGACATCCTGCTTGCGAAGATCAAGGGCATATTCAAACGCCGCCTTGCAACGGACGTTCTCACCGACGGCGATCTGACGCTGGACGTGGCTCACCAGAAGATTCTTAAGGACGGCAAAGAGACCGATAATACGGCCAAGGAATTTGAACTTCTGAAGCTGTTTATGGAGAACAAAGGCCACACGTTGCTTAAGGAGTATCTTTTCGATACGATCTGGGGCGCGGACAGCAATTCGGAGATACAGACCCTGACCGTGCATATAAAGTGGCTTAGGGAAAAGATAGAAAAGGATCCGAAGAATCCCCAAAGGATCGTGACTGTCTGGGGAAAAGGCTATAGGTACGAGTGATTTGGACAAGAGCGATGATATAAAAAGATCATATTTGAGGCTCTGCCTTGTGATAGCTGTTATTCTGCTGTCTGTTATTCTGGCAGCAGAATTTGTGATGTTAAAAAGAAGCCGGGAAAGCGAGTATCTCTACAAGATCGAGATCAACCGTGTGGAAAACGAGCTCGCGAGGAGTATGAGAGAGCCCGGATATGAGCCCGATCTTTCGGTGTACAAAACGATAAGGGATGTTCGGGTGTGGGGAAACATCTCGATGCTTTCCGATTATACGCTTTTGGATAAAGCGATCTCGGAGGTCGACGGGCATTATGTCCTTAAAAACATATCCGGAACGGTATACAGGATCGACTATGATGTGGATCTTTCCGACGAGAGAAAGAACGTTTTTATCGTTGTCAATGTGATCTTTGCCGCACTCCTTGTATGTACAGTCGGCATAATGATATTTTTGTATGTATCCGTGATATCCGCTTTCCGTAAACTCTCCGCCTACCCTGAGGAGCTCGCGAAGGGTAATATGGTTGCACCGCTTCCCGAAAGAAAGAACAAGTATTTCGGCAGATTCCTCTGGGGTCTCGATATGCTTAGGGAAAAGCTTGAGGATGAGAGGCGGAAGAATCTGGAGCTCCAAAAGGAACGGAATGTGTTCCTGCTGTCGCTTTCCCACGACATAAAGACGCCGCTTTCCGCAATCAAGCTCTATGCCGCGTCCATAAGGAAAAACCTGTATACCGATGCGGACAGGATCGCAGAAGTCGCAAAAAAGATAGATGATGACGCCAATGAGATAGAGACCTATGTTTCAAAGATCATCTCGTCCTCAAAGGATGATTTCCTTGACTTTAAGGTCGAGCCCGGCGAATTCTATCTTTCCGAAGCGGTCGGATATGTGAAAGCTTTCTATTCGGATAAGCTTAAAGCCGTCGGAACGGAATTTGTTATCGGAGAGTATTCGGAAGTACTTCTTAAAGGCGACAGGGAGCGCCTCATCGAGGTCATACAGAACATATTTGAAAATGCGATCAAATACGGGGACGGACGGCAGATCCGTATGGAATTCGGCGATGAAGAGGATTGCAAACTGATAACGATAAGTAATACCGGTTGTACTCTTCCCGAGGAGGAAACGGAGCACATCTTTGACGGATTTTACAGGGGTTCGAACGTCGGAAACAAGAGCGGCAGCGGGCTCGGACTTTATATATGCAAAAAGCTCATGACACTTATGAACGGAGAGATATTTGCGGAAGTCGGAGACGATCTGATGAAGGTCACTGTCGTGTGCCCGCGCAGCCGATGAAACAAAGGTACGAAAAAGATCAAGAGCCCTTACGCGAGGTAGGGGCTCTTTGTTTTTAATAGAATCTCTTCATGAGCTTTACAAGCTCGTCTTCGTCCGACAGCTGCATGAGTTCGCAGGCCGAATGCATGGCCAGGATCGGAACTCCGATGTCTGCGGTGTGCATGGGAAGAAGTGAAGAAAGCATGGGACCGATGGTGGAACCGCCGGGGATATCCGCGCGTATCATGAACTTTTTGTACTTCACTCCGGCTTCCGCACAGAGCATCTCTGCGGTGGCAATGGCAGAAGGATCAAGGGTGTATCGCTGGTTGGAGCTTACCTTGAGGGCGATGCCTTCGCCGAAGGCGATCTTTGAAAGACCGTCGTATTTTTCGGGGTGATTCGGGTGTGTTGCATGTCCTACATCCACCGAGAAAAGGAAGCTTGAAAGGATGGCGTTGTTGAGGGATGATGCTTCGAAGCCGAGTCCCGACCATATCTTTTCAAGGAGAGTCCTGAAAATGGCAGAGTCTGCTCCTGTCTTGGTGCGGCTTCCGCTCTCTTCGTGGTCGAAGAGGAGTGCGATATCGATCGCGGATTCGGGTGCAGCTTCCGAAATTGCTTTTGTGAGCGCATAGCAGCTGGTCAGGTTGTCGAGGGCCGGCGCGGAAAGCATATCGTTATTGAGACCCACGGTGGTGGGCTTGTCACAGCAGTATACATAGAGATCGCAGTCCCGGATGTCTTCTTTGGATACGTTCAGCTCTTTTGCGATAGCTGAGAGCAGGAACTGTCTGTCGTTGATGCTGTCGTTAAAACGACCGAGCATCGGAACCATGTCAATCTGCTGATTTAATGCGACTCCCTTGTTGACATCACGGTTAAAGTGTATCGCGAGATTCGGGATGACGGCTATGGGACGGTTAAAGTCGAAAAGCCTGAGCTCCGGTGCATAAGCATCTTTACTCTTAAGCGCAACAAGACCTGCTACGGAGAGGGGTCTGTCGAGCCATGTGCTGTAAATGGGACCGCCGTACATTTCGCAGTTAAGCTTCATGTAGCCGTTGTTTCCGGGATCTGTGGGATTCGGCTCAAAAACAGGCTTTATATGCAGGCAGGGGTGATCTGTGTGCGCTGCCGCAACATGGAAGCGGGTGTGCTCGTCGGCTTTGCTGCCTACGGAAAATGCGGCGATCGCCGTGGAAAATATGTTTACAAAGTATTTCCCGCCATTTTTGAGCTCGAACGCGTTGTCCAGCCTAAGCTCGGCAAAACCTGCCTTCTTCAGCATCTCCGCCGATGCGGCTGTTGTATGATGAGGCGTTACGCCTTTTCTTAAATAATCGATGAATTCCATTGTGTCCTCCGATCGTTTCCGATGTTTTACCTGCGTATTCTATCATAAGAACTCATTAAAAGTCCATAAAACATCGTTTTTTTATTGACAATTGCGTACCCGACTATTATAATTATATTGGCAAAAAATTCGAGTTGTGCGAACAATTCGAATAATATATATGCTTTTTATAAAAGTTTTCTCTCAAATAAATTTAAGGAGGACATGCACATGTCAACAAAAGCTTATTACAGACCCGAAGAAATCGGTGCCGGTAAGGTTGGTTTCTCCAAAACCAGATCCATCATCGAAGCTGCCTTCTACGGAAACAATGTAGTTAAGGTAAACACTCTTAAGGAGGCATATAACCTCGCTAAGAATTCACCCGGAACGATCGTTACGGATATGCCTGTAAAGGACGGAGATACTTTCGGTCTTGAGAAGGATGCCAAGGTGCTTCTTTTCAACGACGGTGCAGTTACCGGTCGTTATGCCGTAGCTCGTAGGATCAAGGGCGAGCCCGGTGTTGACGATGCTAAGCTTGATAAGGTTGTAATGGATGCCGTTTATGAGACAAGATGGAAGACCATGTATCATGCAGAGTGCTTCATCGGTCTCGATCCCGAGTTCATGGTTAAGGCACATCTCCTTATCCCCGAAGGAGAAGAGAATCTCCTTTACAACTGGATGCTCAACTTCCAGTATATGTCCGATGCTTATGTAAAGATGTACAAGAACTCCAAGCCCGTCGGTGACGGCAAGGAGCCCGATATCTATATCTTCTCGGATCC
>JAEEGL012298670.1_pt1 | contig 12079 bp, 8 predicted proteins | sample 9134231 | NCBI WGS metagenome assembly JAEEGL01 (sample SAMN16246548, study PRJNA631951) | gut metagenome | biome: gut microbiome; feature: rumen; material: fiber-attached | host: Bos | place: Iran: Karaj | collected 2018-10
CAGTCACATTGGCCGTGGGTGAAGATGAGGAGATACAGGTCGATCTGTCCGATCTGTTAAGCAGTCTCAGGGATGAATATGACAGGCAGAGTGACGGAAACGGCTACTACTATATGAGTGAGTCTGACATCCTTTCGGACGGTTACTATACATTTAAGGACGGCAGTGTTGCCTATATAGACCATATCAGATATTACAGGTCAAGCGCGTCTTCCGACTGGGAATTAAGCATATCGGGATATCTGTTTGTGAAGTAGGAGCAAGGAAAGAGAAATGATAAGAGTTTTATTTGTCTGCTGGGGCAATATTTGTCGCAGCGCAATGGGTGAGTATATTCTCAAGGATATGATAGCCAAAAGAGGCCTTGAGAATGATTTCTATGTGGAGAGTGCGGCCACTTCGACGGAAGAGATAGGGAATCCCGTCTATCCGCCTGCAAGAGCGGAACTGGCAAAGCACGGGATAAAGTGTAACGGTCATCATGCCAGACAGGTGCGAAGGTCGGATTATGATGATTTTGATATCATAATCGGAATGGAAGAGATCCACAGGCGTATAATGGTAGACAGATTCTTTGGCGGTGATCCGGAGAATAAGATAGTGATGTGTATGGAACTGGCGGGAAGACCGGATGAGATCGTGGACGATCCATGGTACACGGGCAGATTTTCTGAGGTATACGGTCAGCTGACGGAAGCCTGTGAGGGTTTGATAGACAGATATGCGAAGTAAAAAGGATAAAAAAGAGAAAAACAGAAAGATCGGTGCCTACGGGCTGACGATCATCATACTCATATCGCTCATTGCGGTCATCAATCTGATCGCATGGAACTCCCGTACTATCTCAGACTGGTACAGGGATAATGTCTTTGTCCTCTGGGGACCGTTATACGGTACAGTCACGAGTCATACGGATCGTTCCGTGGGAGAGATGATGTTAGGCGTGGCAGCTCTGCTCATCCTGATGGCAGTTGTTGCATTGGTATTGCTGTTTATTAAGAAGACCAGGCGTGCAGCGATCGGATATCTTAAGGTGTTCGCCCTGATCGTATGTATAGTGGGACTTATCCAGACACTTAATTGCTTTGTCCTTTACCATGCCTCATCCTTCGAGGATAAGTATGTAAGTGACTATCTGAAGGACAAGGGAGACAGAAAGTATACGATAGAAGAACTGGCGGGCTTAAGGGATCTGGTCGTTACAAGGGCCAATGAACTGGCGCTTAAGATGCCGAGGGATGATTCGGGTAATCTCGTCTATGACGGGGATATGGCTGCGACTGCCGTTCAGAGCATGAAAAAGCTGGGCGAGAGATATGATGGTCTGTCCGGGTATTACACCCGTCCCAAGGCCTTCCTTACTAGCGAGTTCTTCAGTCAGCAGTATATGATGGGGTATTACTTCCCGTTCTCAATGGAAGCCAATTACAATGATGTGATGTATATCAGCAATATTCCGGCGACAATGTGTCACGAGCTCTCGCATACCAAGGGGATCATAAGCGAGGATGAAGCCAATCTCATAGGATTCCTGGCATGTATAGGTTCCGATGATGAATTCTTCAGGTACAGCGGATATCTGTCTGTCTTAAGCTATCTGGACAGCGACCTGAAGGAGTCTATAATGGTGGATCAGGCTGCGGCATTCGGGCTTAATGTGTCTTCAAGAGATGAGATCACGAGTGAATCTCTGGCAGCGGCGGGTGTTGATATAGAAGGATATACGAAGGCGATCCATGAATTATATGACTCCCATGTTGCCATATCTGATGAGGTCAGATATGACAGGGTTTTCCTGACCAAGGAGGCGTGGAATAAGGTGGAGCAGAATGCCGTTTTGGACACTGAAACGGTGCATGCGGCATCCGATGCACTCATCAATGCCAACCTGAAAGCCAACGGTGTCAGCCAGGGTGATGCGATTTATAGTGAAGTTGTGGCTTTACTTATGGATTTTTATGTGTATAATATAGAGGAAGAACTGCAATAGGGCAGTAGCTTAGGCTACCGCCCTTATTTTAAGATTAAGTGAGGAGAGATTATGAGCAATTTTATGACGAATGTTGCTAATGTCAATGATGTCATCAATTCCTTCGTATGGGTCAAGATCGGACTTGTACTGCTCATCGGTACAGGTGTACTGACGACCATACTTACGGGATTTTTCCAGGTGACACATTTCAAGCACTGGATCAGCAAGACGATCGGTGGAGTGTTCAGACCGGATGCACATGTGAAGCATGAGGCGGGATCGGTATCCCAGTTCCAGGCTCTGTGTACTGCGCTTGCTGCTACGATCGGTACAGGTAATATTGCAGGTGTGGCTGCAGCTATCTGTGTCGGAGGTCCCGGAGCTGTTTTCTGGATGTGGATTGCAGCATTCCTTGGTATGATGACCAACTATTCGGAGAATGTCCTTGGTATCTACTACAGACGTAAGAATAAGGAAGGCGAGTGGTCAGGCGGTGCCATGTACTACCTTAAGGACGGTCTTGGCAATATCTTAGGCTATGAGAAGCTTGGTAAGTTCCTTGCAGTGCTCTTTGCGATATTTGCCGTACTTGCTTCATTCGGTATCGGTAACATGGGCCAGATCAACAAGATCACATTAAACCTTGAGAATGCATTCTTTGCAAATGTGAATGCACCTACGGTGCTTGGCGATGTGAGCCTTGTCAATCTGATCATCGGTATCGTGCTGATGCTGATCGGCGGATTCATCATCATCGGCGGCCTTAAGAGGATCGCAGCCGTTGCAGAGAGAGTCGTTCCTTTCATGGCTCTTATCTATGTCATCGGCGCGCTCATCATCATGTGCGTACATATCACATCTATCGGTGCGATGTTCGCTGCAATATTTAAGTTTGCATTCGGAATCAAGGCTGTAGAGGGCGGAGCAGTCGGTGTGGCTGTTGCAACCGTTATCCAGCAGGGATGTAAGAGAGGCGTGTTCTCAAATGAGGCAGGTCTTGGTAGTTCCGTAATGGTTCACAGTAATTCCAATGTTAAGGAGCCCGTTAAGCAGGGTCTCTGGGGTATCTTCGAGGTGTTCGCCGATACCTTTATCGTATGTACAATGACAGCAATAGTAGTTCTCTCATCAGGTTATATAGATCTTTCAACAGGTATGGTCAAGGAAGGTGTGTCTGATGCGACATTGGTTGCACAGGCTTTCGGTAATGTGTTCGGACGTCCCGGTCAGTGGTTCGTGGCTATCGCGGTACTTCTCTTCGCATTCACGACAGTTCTTGGCTGGTCACATTACGGCAGCAAGGCTGTTGAGTACCTCTTCGGTATCACAGGCGTTAAGATCTATCGTGTGATCTTCGTGCTTATGATCGTATCAGGTGCGGTTATGACATCATCTCTTGCATGGGATATCTCAGATACATTCAACGGACTTATGATGGTTCCCAACCTTATCGGTGTTGTGGCTCTTACTCCGGTTGTAGTTAAGATCACAAGGAATTATGTAAACCGCAAGCTCAACGGCAAGGATGAAGAGCCCGTGCTCTCATACTTCCCCGAGATCCAGGCTGAGGCCGCTGCTGCAGTAGCCAAGGGTGAAGAATAATACGGTTATTCAAATATAACAAAGATACAACAGGCCCCGAGTCGTATCATGAACTCGGGGCTTGTTATTATTGCGGCATATTCAATAATATTGTATACTCTAATCGTTGTAAACTGATCGCAATACGAAACAATTTGAAAGGACATATATATCATGGCAGATCTAACACAATCAAGAACACATACCTGCGGTGAGCTCCGTATGGAGCATGTTGGCCAGAAGGTCACTCTTGCGGGCTTCTACGACAACATGCGTAAGGTCAGCAAGAATCTGGGATTCCTTATCCTCAGAGACTTCTACGGTACCACTCAGCTCGTTATCGAGACTGAGGAGATGATGGATAAGTTAAACGGCGTCAATAATGAGTCGACTCTTTCCATAACTGGTATTGTCAGAGAGCGTTCAAATAAGAATCCGAACCTTCCTACAGGTGATGTAGAGGTGGTTCCCGAAGATATACAGGTACTCGGCAAGTGTATCTACAATGAGCTTCCGTTCGAGATCAACCGTTCCAAGGAAGCTGACGAGGCTACAAGGCTTAAGTACAGATACCTTGATCTTCGTAATCCTGCAGTTAAGGACAGGATCGTGCTTCGTAGCAAGATCGTGTCTGAGCTTCGTCAGGCTATGACGGCTCATGATTTCCTGGAGATCACGACACCTATCCTTACATGTTCATCTCCTGAAGGTGCAAGAGACTATCTCGTTCCTTCAAGAAATCATCCGGGCAAGTTCTATGCACTGCCTCAGGCACCCCAGCAGTTCAAGCAGCTTCTGATGACTTCCGGTTTTGATCGTTACTTCCAGGTTGCTCCCTGCTTCAGAGATGAGGATGCCAGAGCCGACAGAAGTCCCGGTGAGTTCTATCAGCTTGATATGGAGATGGCGTTCGCCTCGCAGGAGGATGTCTTCGCGGTTATAGAAGATGTGCTTCCTCCGATTTTTGCCAGGTACGGCACTTATAAGACAGCAAGTCAGGCTCCGTTTAAGCGCATATCATTCACGGATGCGATGGAGACTTACGGAACAGACAAGCCTGACCTTCGTATAGACTTAACGCTTAAGGATGTTACCGATGTTATGGCCGGCTGCGGCTTCGGTCCCTTCGACGAGGGCAACAACATCCAGGCTATCGTTGTGACAGGCTTCAATGCATCGCGTAAGGTCGTTGATAAGATCTGCGCTGATGTTGAAGTGACGACAGCCAACAAGGCATATTGGTTTAAGCTTGATGAGAACGGAGAGCTCGTTGGAGGAATCTCCAAGTTCCTTCAGGAGCGTAAGGATGCGGTTATCTCTGCCCTTGGCATCAAGGCAGGCGATTTTGTAGGACTTACCTCAGGTAAAAAACAGGACGCCTTAAAAACCGCCGGCGTACTTCGTAAGCTGCTCGGTGCGAACGCCGAGGGCCATATGGATAAGGAGCGCTATGAGTTCTGCTGGATAGTTGACTTCCCGATGTATGAGATCGGTGAGGAGAGCGGCGAGCTTGAGTTCTGCCACAATCCTTTCTCAATGCCTCAGGGCGGAATGGATGCGCTTAAGAATGAGAAGCCCCTTGATATACTGGCATATCAGTACGATCTGGTTGTCAACGGTGTAGAGCTGTCAAGCGGTGCCGTTCGTAACCATGATCCCGAGATAATGGTAGAGGCATTTAAGATCGTCGGCCTGGGCGAGGAAGATGTTAAGGCCAAGTTCCCTGCAATGTACAATGCATTCTGCTACGGAGCTCCGCCGCATGCAGGTATCGCTCCCGGCGTGGACCGTATGGTAATGCTCATAGCAGGCGAGGAGAGCATCAGAGAGATCATCCCGTTCCCGATGAACAAGACTGCACAGGATGTGATGATGGGTGCTCCCGCAGAGGTAGATCCGAAGCAGCTTGCCGACGTACATATCAGGGTAGAACTGCCTAAGACGGAATAACACAGTTTAACTGCTAAAGAAAATAATACGTAACAAAACCAAAACCCCGGATCGTTTGATCGATCCGGGGTTTCCTTGGTACAAAGTATAATATAATAGGGAGATTACATTACTGCTTCGACCTCTACTGTTCCCTGGTTAGCCTCGAAAGGTATCAGTGTACCTTCGATCTCCTTGCCGTTAACGGTCATCTTTTTGATGCCCTTCTGGCTGCCTGCAGCATTATTTACATGGATCTTGTAGATGTTGCCGCGGAAGTGACGTGTGATCGTCATCTCCTTTATCGTATCGGGTATGCAGGGATCTACGATCAGGCCGTCTAAGTGAGGTCTTACACCGAGGATGTGCTGTGATACATTGGTGAATGTCCAGGCAGCTGTACCTGTAAGCCAACTGTTCTTAGCCTCACCGAAGTTGGCTGCATCCTTACCTGCGATCATCTGTGCATATGCATAAGGCTCTGCACGATGTATGTCTGAGATGTCCTCCGTATAAGCGGGACATGTCTTCTTATAAATCTCAAATGCTCTGTTACCGCGTCCGATCACTGTCTCTGCGATAGAGATCCAGGGATTGTTATGACAGAAGATACCTGCATTCTCCTTGTATCCCGGCGGATATGATGATATCTCACCAAGCTCAAGGTGATATCTCTGATAAGGAGGCTGTAAGAGTACGATACCGTACTTGGTATCAAGTCTTTCCTTAACGCTGTCAAGAGCCTTTTGCGCAAGACCTTCCTCAACACCGATGCCTGCCATTACGCACATTCCCTGAGGCTCGATGAAGATCTGGCCTTCTTCGCAAACCTTCGAACCAACGGGATTGGAGTTGGCATCATATGCTCTGACGAACCATTCGCCGTCCCAGCCTGCCGTTGTAACTGCCTTGTACATCTCTGCAACCTTGGCACGTACTTCCTTAGCTTCGTCATTAAGTCCAGTGTGCTCACAGAGATCAGCGTACTCATTACCGTACTTAACATACATACCTGCGATGAATACGGACTCTGCAACCGGTCCCTCTGAAGGGCCTGTGGTCTGGAAGCTCTCACCCGGTGTGTCTGAGAAGCAGTTTAAGTTAAGACAGTCATTCCAGTCTGCACGGCCGATAAGTGTAAGCTTATGAGGACCCTTGGCATTATCAAAGAAGTTAAATGATCTTCTTAAGTGCTCCATAAGGGGCTTAGCGAGTTCAACCTTATTATCGAAAGGAACCATCTCATCCAGAATGCTGAAATCACCGGTCTCTCTGATATATGCGGATGTACCTGCGATAAGCCAGAGCGGATCATCATTAAAGCCTGAACCGATGTCCATGTTACCTGTCTTAGTAAGCGGCTGATACTGATGATATGCAGAACCGTCCTCAAACTGTGTAGATGCGATATCTATGATACGCTCTCTTGCCTTGTCGGGAATAAGGTGTACGAAACCGAGAAGATCCTGTGAAGAATCTCTGAATCCCATTCCTCTTCCCATTCCTGACTCATAATATGAAGCGGAACGTGACATGTTGAATGTTACCATACACTGGTACTGGTTCCAGATGTTGACCATTCTGCAGAGCTTGTCATCTTCGGTCTCAAGTGTGTACTTGCCAAGAAGATTGGTCCAGTAGTCGCACAGAGCCTTAAATGCTACATCAGCCTTCTCTGTTGTATTGTAACGCTCAAGCATCTCATGAGCTCTCTTCTTATTGATAACGTTAAGTGCTTCCCACTTTTCTTCCTTGGGATTCTCTATGTAGCCGAGTACGAATACATAGGAAACTTCCTCACCGGGCTTAAGTGTTGCCTTAAGCTGGAATGAACCGATCGGAGACCAGCCGCTTGCCACCTTATTGGTAGCGGCACCCTTCTCAACCACTTCAGGATCCGAAGGGCTTCTGTATGCGCCGAGGAATGTCTCTCTGTCTGTGTCAAATCCTGCAACGGGAGCATTCACACCGTATACTGCGTAGTGATTACGACGCTCTCTGTACTCTGTCTTATGGTAGATAACACCGGGCTCTATCTCAACTTCGCCGGTATTAAGGTTACGCTGGAAGTTGGAAGCATCATCAACCGCATTCCAGAGACAGAACTCTATATAAGAGAAAATGTCTATATTCTTATCAGAACTACCATTGTTCTTAAGTGTGAGCTTGTTGATCTCACAGTTATCGCCTATCGGAACGAAAGCTGTTACGGAAGCTGCGAGGTCATTCTTGCTGCTCTCAAATATCGTATATCCGAGTCCGTGACGGCATGAGTATGAATCCAGCTCAGTCTGAGTGGGCTGCCATCCGGGATTCCATGTTACGCCGTTATCCTTAATATAGAAGTAACGGCCGTTGTTGTCATAGGGAACATTGTTGTAACGGTATCTTGTAAGACGAAGCAACTTAGCGTCTTTGTAGAATGAATAACCGCCGCCTGTGTTGGATATGAGTGAGAAGAAGCTCTCACATCCCAGATAGTTGATCCAGGGTAACGGTGTCTTCGGTGAAGTGATCACATACTCCTTCTTGGAGTCGTCAAAATGTCCATACTTCATAGCGTAATCTCCCTTAACTTAATATAGTTTTTAAGCTCCTCAACACGTTTCGGACCTTCGGAAAGGCGCTAAAACAGTGTTGTTTTACACATTATACCACTCCGAAATCGATTAAGTAAATCGACCTAAAAAAGATCCTTCGAAGCAGAAGAATGTAAGCAAATTATATAGGAAGAAAGAACCAATGTCAATGGAATAATGGTTAAAATGTGAACAAATTGTGAATAGGGAAAAATGCACAAAATCGCTAATAAGTTTCTGTATAAAAGTACCAAAAAGCAAAAAATGAACAAAAAATGAACAAAAAGGTATTGCATAGATGGATAAAAAAGGTTATATTAAGTTACGAAAACGATTAAGTTGAGTATATGACCCTGGAGCACACAATGGTTTCGATGAAGGATATCTCAGCGGCTTGTGGCGTCTCAGTAGCAACTGTTAGTAAGGCTCTTAACGATCATAAGGACGTAAGTGAGGATACCAAGGAGCGTATCCGGCAGACAGCAAAAGAGATGGGGTACTTCCCCAATTCGTCAGCAAGAGCACTGAAGACTAATAAGAGTTACAATATAGGGGTTTTGTTCGTAGATGAAGTTCCGCAGAGCGGACTTACACACGAATACTTCGCAAGTATCCTTGACAGCTTCAAGGTTACGGTAGAAGCAAAGGGATACGACCTGACCTTTATCAACTGCAATAATATAAGGAAGGGAAGGTTATCCTACTTAGAACACAGCAGGTTCAGAGGAGTGGACGGAGTCCTGATTGCCTGTGTGAACTTTAAGGATAAGGAGATAGAAGAGCTTATCCACAGCGACATACCGGTAGTCACAATAGATTATCCGGTGGACGGAAGGCTTTCGGTAATATCGGATAATGCGAGAGGGATCGAGGAACTGCTCAGGTTCGTATACGAGCAGGGACATCGCAAGATCGCATATATATATGGACAGAGCGGATCGCAGGTTACCAAGGAGAGGCTTGGAAGCTTCAAGAAGACGGCTGAAGAGCTTGGACTGAAGATCCCGGAGAGATTCTTAATAAGCGGTAAGTACCGCGACATACCATGCGCAGCCAACAATACAGGCAAGCTGCTGGATATGAGAGATCGCCCGACATGCATTTTCTACGCAGATGATTATTCCGCTATAGGCGGTATCAACGAGATCAAGGCAAGAGGGCTGAACATACCGGATGATATATCAATAGTAGGATTCGATGGCAGTGACATAATGGCCAACTTAGATCCGAGGCTCACCACCATAGTCCAGGATACAAGGATGATGGGAAGGATAGCAGCCGACAACCTGATATCTCAGATAGAAGATCCGGACAGTGACCGGGCAGAGCACACGGTCATAGAAGGAGTCCTTGACAAGGGCGCATCGGTAAGGCAGTTGAGCAGCAACTGATCAGATGCCCCACATAAGATCGGTTTTAGCCACATAGTGTGGTTAAGATAAATTTTCATTATTTCATATTTTTAATGGAGGGATTTATAATGAAAAAGAAGTTACTCAGTTCATTATTGAGTGTTGCAATGGTTTCAGCATTACTTGTTGGCTGTGGCAGCACAACAGAAGCACCTGCAGCAGAAGCACCTGCAGCAGAGGCTGAGGCACCTGCAGCAGAGGCAGAGGCTCCTGCAGCAGACGCAGCTACTGAAGAAGCAGCAGCACCCGCAGCAGAAGAAGGAAAGGTTCTTAACATCTACTGCTGGAACGAAGAGTTCAAGTCAAGACTTACAGATCACTATCCCGGATACGAAGAAGTTGACGGAACACATGGTAAGATCGGTGATGTTGACGTAGTTTGGACAATCACACCTTCTGATGACAACGCTTATCAGAACAAGCTTGACGAGGTTCTTCCTAACAACGCTTCAGCAGCTGAAGACGACAGAGTTGACCTTTTCCTTGTAGAGGCTGACTACGCTCTTAAGTATGTTGACGAGGATGTTACACTTCCCGTTGCAGATCTTGGCGTTACAGACGCAGACGTAGCTAACCAGTATCAGTACACAAAGGATATCGTTACAGATTCTAACGGCCAGCTCAAGGGTGTTTCTTGGCAGGGATGTCCTGGTGTCCTCATCTACAACAGAGAGGCTGCTAAGGAAGTTCTTGGTTCAGATGACCCTGCTACAGTTCAGGAAGCAGTTAAGGATTGGGATACATTCCTTGCTACAGCTGAGCAGATGAAGGCTAAGGGCTACAAGATGACAGCTACAGCTAACGACACATACCGTGTATTCTCTGACAACGCAGGTAAGGTTGTTGAGAACGGTGCTATCAAGATCGACGACAACATCAAGAAGTGGGTTGATATGTCTAAGGCAATGGTAGACGCTAAGGAGACAGGTACAGGCGACCTTTGGGGCGATGACTGGTCAAAGGGCTTCTATCCCGATGGTAAGGTATTCTGCTACTTCGGACCCGCTTGGCTTATCGACTTCTGTATGGCAGCTGATGATGAGGCTTCTATAGCTCATGCAGGCGGCTGGGGCGCAACAACAGGTCCTCAGGGCTTCTCTTGGGGCGGAACATGGATCTGCGCAGCTAACGGAACAGACAATGCCGGTCTCGTTGGTGACATCATGAAGCAGCTTACATGCAACACAGACATCATGCTTGACATCGTTAAGGCTGACAACGACTTCGTTAATGACAAGCCCGCTATGGAGCAGATGGCAGCAGACGCATCATACGGCGACGCTGTACTTGGTGGTCAGAATGCACTTAGCATGTTCTGCGCAGGCGCTGAGAAGATCGACAGAAGCAACATGACGATCTACGATCAGGGTTACACAGAGTCATTCCAGCAGGCTATGAAGGAGTACTTCGAAGGCAATGCTACATACGAAGAGGCACTTGAGCTCTTCTACACAAGCGTTACAGAGAAGTATCCTGAGCTTACATACTAAGATTAGATACATAATCTAAGCTTACAACAGAGTAGTGATATTGTGCCTGCCTTAGCGGGCAGGCACATAACTGCTCTTTTTTTAACCTTATTGAGCAATACGCTATAAAAATCCGCAAAACCATGAGATTTTTTGTTCATATTGTCGGAAAATTATGGTATAATAGTACTACTGAGCGCAATGCTGATCATAGCCCTTAAATTCAGGGTTTTTGAGGATGTTGATTAGCACTGACGGGCTAAAATAATAAGGAATGGGGGCTACACAATGGCTAAAGAGAAGAAAAAGACCAGTCAGGTTGTCAAGTACAACAAGTGGGGATATATATTCCTGATACCCTTCATTGTTGTATATCTGATCTTTCAGTTGATTCCGCTTTTCACCACGATTTACAACAGTTTCTTCGAGAACTACATGAGCGGACTTAAGCAGATCGGACCCAATTGGGTAGGTTTGCAGAATTACATCACCATATTCAAGAACGGTGATGTACCTAAGTATTTCAGTAACACCATGATCATGTGGATCGCAGGTTTTATCCCGCAGATAGTTTTATCACTTCTGCTTGCTGCATGGTTTGCTGATACCAGACTTCGTATCAAGGCTGCCGGATTCTTTAAGACGGTTATCTACATGCCTAATCTGATAATGGCGTCTGCGTTTGCCATGTTATTCTTTACTTTATTCTCAGAGACAGGACCCATAAACGGTATCCTTATGAGCATGGGCATAGTTGACGAGCCTTACAAGTTCCTGTCACATGTAGTATCTGCCAGATCGCTGGTTGCATTTATGAACTGCCTTATGTGGTTCGGTAATACCACGATACTTCTCATGGCAGGTATGATGGGTATAGACAGTGCGTTGTTCGAGGCTGCACAGGTTGACGGAGCGACATCTACACAGGTGTTCTTCAGGATCACGCTTCCGCTTCTTAGGCCCATTCTCCTGTTCGTGATGATCACATCACTGATAGGTGGTCTGCAGATGTTCGATGTACCTCAGATCTTAACAAACGGTGATGGAACACCTATGAGACAGTCAATGACGATGATCATGTATCTGAACAAGCATCTGTTCAGTAAGAACTTTGGTATGGCAGGTGCCATGTCGGTA
>JAEEGL013151091.1_pt1 | contig 12079 bp, 5 predicted proteins | sample 9134231 | NCBI WGS metagenome assembly JAEEGL01 (sample SAMN16246548, study PRJNA631951) | gut metagenome | biome: gut microbiome; feature: rumen; material: fiber-attached | host: Bos | place: Iran: Karaj | collected 2018-10
CCGTTTTTGATCTTAACCGGCACATGACCGTTTATGATATGTCCTTTTTCAACATCGCTTACAAACAATGAAAGCAGGCGTTTGCATACATCGGCATTTTCCGAAAATGTGTAATACGAATTGTAGTGCTCAGCGTGAAGCTCCTTTTCGGCGAGAAAATACCGCTCGAAGAACGCCATTTTGTCCTTGCCGTAAAGCGGCGACTTCGACCCGCACCACAAGTACAGCATAAAGTCTCTGGCGTAGTCCTTCTGGGCGCCGTGGGGCAGAAAATAAGCCTGATTTGCGATCTCGTCCAGCTTGTTCAGAAGCTCTCTGCCGCTGTATTCCGACCCGTCTATCCACAGGCTTTGCAGTTCGCATTTCTCGTCCAGAGGTATGCAGCCGTGAAACATAACATTTCCGTTACATATCTTGTACATCGAGCCGTGCGTGTACAGAAAGCGAATGTGTCGGTGCAGCTTCTCGCTGTGCCGGAATGTCGCCGAAAGCACCGACATCAGTTCCTTCTCTCCGTCGGAAAGCTCCAGCGGGTCGGCGGGATCGACTGTCGGAAAACTGCTGTCTTTCAGCCGGTATGTTTTTCCGCCGATATCAACTGTGCCATCTGCAAAGTTGACATGTTTGAACGCAACTCGGTCACGCATCTCCCACTCCGGGTACTTCTCCATAAGCTGACCTTCGAGCTTTAACTGTATCACAGTTATCGCCTTGTGCATTTTCGCCACGAGCTTGGTGTCAACCGGGTCGTAGATGTTGTCGTCGAGCGTACTCGGCATAAACAGCGCGCAGTCATCGTCCTTATAGGTTTCGGCGGCAAATACCGCCAAAGCACGGAGATTAAGCCCGTAGCCGTCCTCCAGGATATCGAAGTTGTTATAGCGCATCGAAATACGTATGACGTTGGCGATAAGCGCCTGATTTCCGGCAGCAGCGCCCATCCACGAAATATCGTGATTGCCCCACTGAATGTCGATGTCGTGGAACTTCATCAGCTCATCCATGATAATATCCGCGCGGGGTCCGCGGTCGTAGATGTCGCCGATAATATGAAGCATATCGATCGAGAGCGCCTGTATCGTTCTGCACAGTGATGCAATGAAACTCTCGGCAATGCCTGTTTCGAGTATCGTGTTTATGATCTCGTCGTAGTAAAAATCCTTGTTCACATCGTCTGTAACATTAAGCAGCTCGTCGAGGATGTACACCATATCCTCGGGTATGCTTTTGCGGACGCGGGAGCGGGTATATTTTGCGGATACGGCTTCAAGCACTATGATAAGGCGGTAGATCGTCAGGCTGCGCCATTCGTCGTCGATCTCACCCGAAGCCGTGAGCCGGTTCAGCTCCTTGTCGGGATAATATATCAACGTTGCGAGCCGTTCCCGCTCGGCGTTCGGAACGGTCTTGCCGAGTACCATGTCTATTTTGTTCTTGATCATTCCGGACGCGCTTCTGAGCATGTGCAGAAACGCCTCGTATTCGCCGTGCATATCGCTGAAAAAGTATTCGGTGCCTTTCGGAAGGCTTCGGATAGCGGAAAGGTTGACCATTTCCGCCGCAACGCTCTCTATTGTGGGATATTCCTTTGCAAGCAGTTCAAGGTATTTTCTGTCCATTTGCGGATCCTTTCATTATTTATTGCTCGTTCCCGAAATGATCGAAGCAAAGAATCGTAACATCGTCAGACAGGCAGGCATCTCCCGTAAATTCATCCACCTGGGTTCCGATCTTTTATTCATATTATACCATATAATGTATCTTTTTACAATAGGCAAAATGCCGTAATTGAAGCTGCCGATCACAAATTACAGGAGAATATGATCGAAGGCTGAAAAAACAAACACGCTGCGTTATACGCCTTTTGCAGATACACATTGGTTACACTTTGTGATATCGGTAAAGCCAATAAAATAGTCTGTGAATAAAACTCACGGACTTTTTGCGTTGTTCACACAAACCGGTCAGATCCATTATATTATTGCAATTTCTCTGGTTATATGATATAATATACAGGTAAAAGGCGTTTTTTATAATTCCATAAACAACGTATCAGGCTAACATTACGGAACAGATGAATTCAGAACAGCAGAATGATGAACGAACAAAGGAAATAACCATTATGAGAAAACGAGTTTATAAAGGTCTTGACATGCTCCCGACCGGAAGAGCAAGCGAAAACATATCAAAAGGCTGCCTTGTGCTTGAAGGCGGCGGCTGGAAGGGACTTTACACAGTCGGCGTTCTCGACTGCATGATGATGAACGATATAAATATAGCAACTGTAGTCGGAGTTTCTGCGGGAGCCCTCTCGGCAGTCGGCTATGTATCCGGTCAGATAGGCTTATCAGCGCGTGTTGATCTTACATACAGACATGACAGTAATTATTGCGGTATGGGGGCTATGCGGCGCGATCACGGCGTCACAGGTTTTACATATCTGTTCAACGATATTCTTGAAAAGCTGAGCCTTGATAAGCAGCGTCTTATGGACCCTGTACGAAAACTGACAGTAACGGCGACTAACCTTATGACTGGCCGGATAACATACTTTGAAAAAGGAAAATGTGATATATTCCGCGCCGTTCAGGCATCCGCAACAGTTCCCTACGTCTCGTGCCCGGTGATGATCGACGGAGTTCCGTATCTTGACGGAGGCTGTGCGGAGAAGATACCATATTCGTGGGCAGAGACCTCGGGAGAAAAGAAGATCGTTGTTGTAAAGACCCGTGAAGCAAGCTTTCGCAGAAAACCGGGAACTTCAAAGCTTGCAAAACTATGGTACGGAAAATATCCGGAATTTCTGGAAAGCCTCAGATCGGCGAACGAAAATTTCAATAAAACTGCGGATATGCTTGAACAGAAGGCAAAGGACGGCTCGATATTCCTTATAGAGCCGTCCGAACCGGTCATCGTAAAACGTTTTGACGGCGATATGGAAAAGCTCGGAAATCTCTACTGGCTCGGTTATCACGACATGGAAGCAAGGGTCGGGGAGCTGAAAAGGTACCTTGAGAAAAACGATAAGGAGAACTGAAAATGAGGGAACTGTTCAATAGCGGCTGGCTCTTTGCAAGGACATCAGCCGATGAAAACGCAAAGCCGGAGGGCTTCAGATCTGTGGACATCCCGCACGACTGGCTCATTTACGACACAAATGCGCTGTATGAGACATCATTCGGCCATTATAAAAAGGAATTTGATTTCGGTGACATTGAGGGAAAGTCCGTGCGCCTTTATTTCGAGGGCGTGTATATGGACTGCACGGTGTATGTGAACTCCATACCCGTGTGCGACAACAAATATGGCTACTCATCATTTGAAGCCGATCTCACCCCGGCACTTCACAGCGGTATAAACACGGTCGAAGTCAAGGTAAGGCACCGCGCCCCGAATACCCGCTGGTACTCCGGAGCAGGCATATTCCGTGATGTATGGCTGATCAGCACGCCGAAAGCTCATCTTGCCACAGACGGTGTGTACTTCCATGCGGAGAAACGCGGCGGTGTATGGAACTGCAGCATTTCTGCGGAAACTGTTGGCGCGGCGGCCGCAGAGGTTTCGTTCACGCTCAGCAACGGAGAAAAAATACTCTGCTCGGGTAGTTTTTCCGCCGAAAACACAGTAAACGCCGAATTCACACTCGCCGATGTTTCAGAAAGCGACATCTGGGACATAGAGCACCCGAACCTGCTCACGCTCAACTCGGTCCTCTCGGAAGAAGGGATCGAGCTCGACCGCATAACTCAGCGTGTGGGGCTCCGCGAAGCTTCGTTCGATCCCGACAAAGGATTTTTGCTGAACGGCAGACGCGTCAAGCTGCACGGCGTTTGTCTGCACCACGATCTCGGCTGCCTCGGCGCGGCGTTCAACCGCTCTGCCGAAAAGCGCCGCTTGCTTGAAATGAAGGAAATGGGTGTAAACTCGATACGGACATCTCATAATATGCCCGCTGCTGCTTTCATGGAACTGTGTGACGAGCTGGGAGTACTCGTTGACAGCGAGGCCTTCGATATGTGGGAGCGTCCCAAGACCGAATTTGACTACGCGAGATTTTTCGATGACTGGTTTGAGAAGGATGTCGCGAGTTGGGTGCGCCGCGACCGCAACCACCCGTCGGTTATAATGTGGAGCATCGGCAACGAGATATACGACACCCACGCATCTCCCCGCGGCTGCGAAGTTGCGGAAATGCTTCACAACGCAGTCAGAAAGCACGACCCGCTGAGTAACGCACCTACCACAACAGGCTCCAACTATATGCAGTGGGAAGGTGCACAGAACAGCGCCCGCAAGGTCGATCTCGCGGGGTACAACTACGGCGAGTTTCTCTACGAAGATCACCACAAGGCAAATCCCGACTGGTGTATTTACGGAAGTGAAACGACAGCCGGCGTAAAGAGCCGCGGAGTGTATCACTTCCCGCTCAAAGCCGCATTCCTTACACATGAGGACTTACAATGTTCATCCCTCGGCAACTGTCGCGCGGGTATCTCCGCAATGACGGCGCAGAAGGTCATTGCTCTTGACCGCGATACCGACTTCTGCGCGGGAATGTACTTATGGACAGGCTCGGACTACATCGGCGAGCCTTCCCCCTATTCAACCAAGAACGCTTACTATGGCAGCATCGACACCGCCGGTATCAGAAAGGACAGCTTTTACCTCTACCGCGCGGCATGGACAAATGAGCCGGTGCTGCACCTTATGCCGTACTGGGATTTCAATGACGGGCAGCTTGTTGATGCAGTAGTTTATACTAATCTCAAAGAAGTCGAGCTGTTTCTTAACGGCAGATCTCTCGGCAAAAAGGCTCCCGAAGAATACACCGCCGCATGGGAGCTAACCTACGAAACGGGCGAACTTAAAGCTGTCGGGATTGCCGCCGACGGAAAAGTCTATGAAGATATCAGACATTCCTTCGGTGAGAGCGCAGAAATAAAACTCACCGCCGGCAGACAGAGCATTTCCGCGGACGGTGAAGATATTGCAGTTATAGAGGTCTCCACAGTCGATAAAGACGGCTATCCGGTCGAGAACGCCCGTGACCGTGTGCGTATTGAGGTCGTGAACGGCCGGCTCCTCGGTTTCGATAACGGAGACAGCACCGACTACGATCAGTACAAGAGCGCGAGCCGCCGTCTCTTCTCCGGCAAGGCTGCCGCCTATACCGCATCGGCAGGAACGGGAACTATGACTGTCAGGGCTTTCGCACCGGGACTTGGACCCGCGGAATTAACGATAGCTCTCAAGCCCGCCGGAATACGCAGCGGCGCAGCTGTAAGCGAAAATATCACCGCCTCCCCCGACGAGATAAACAGTTCCGACATCCCCGTAAGAAAGATAGTGCTTACACGTTCCGGCGGGTCAAAGCTGACTCCCGGCTGCGCCGAAACGATCGTAAGCGCAAAGATACTGCCGGAAAATGCCACATACGATGAAATAAAATTCGCGATAGTCACCGACAGCGGTATCGCGGCAAACACCGCCGAGATAACCGAAAACAAAGGGCGCAGCGTGAGAATCGCGGCACGCGGAGACGGCAGCTTCCGACTGCGCTGTACCTGCAATAACGGGAAGCCGCAGGCGGAGGTCATATCCGATTACGAGTTCACTGCGGAGGGCTTCGGGCGTGCATCGCTTTACCCGTATGAACCGGTTCCCGCGTGCCTGCACAGTGACAGCATATCGGTCATGGACGAAGTCGCGGAGGGCGGTGTGAACATCACATCTGACAACAACATCGTCGGTTTCAGGAAGACCGACTTCGGCAAGTATGGCACCGACAGTTTTACCGTGCGCGTGATAAACTGGTTTAAAAACGACCCGTTCGGATTCAGACTTTGGTTCGGATATCCGAACGCCGAAGGCTCCCGTAAGATTGGTGACTACACCTATCAGGCTGATTTCGTATGGCAGACCTACATAGAGAACAGCTACACACTCCCGTTCACGCTGAAAGGTGAGCAGGATCTGTACTTCGAGTTCGACAAGACCGATATGCGTATAAACTTCGGCGGTTTCAGATTTGATCCACGCCTGAAGGCATACGAAGTTATCGCCGCCTCCGACTGTGACCTCATACACGGCGACAACTACGGGATAAGCGGCGGTAAGGTCATAAACATCGGCAACAATGTGTTTATAGACTACGCGGATATGTGCTTTGAACACGGAACTTCCGAGCTCGCAATAACAGGAATGACCCGTCATGACAATGATTCCGTGCATGTTAAATTCTCGGACGGGAACGGCGTTGTGCATCAGACAGTCTTTGAATTCAGAAAGAGCAGCGAACCGATAACCGTTTCTCAGAAGCTCCCCGATATGCGCGGAAATATGACTCTCGGCATCGCCTTCCTGCCTGGCTGCGATTTCGACCTCTGCAGCTTACAGGTCAGCCGCTTGTCGAAGGAATAAGGCTCATTATAAACATCTTTGGCTGCGACGGCACCTGCACCGATCTCAATATTATCCGTATATTCGCATTTCTGCTTTTCTTCTGCCGAAATAATAGTTCCACGACCATTTTTCTTATCGGGGTAATATAAAGGCAATACCGCACAAAGAGACGCGCGCGTCTCACTTGCATATTATTCCGGCATATTGTACAGAAATTTCTTGACTTACTATACTTTCAGCATGGTTTTCCTCCGTGTTTTTTATTAATCTGACGATATATCGAACCCTTCCATTCTGTCAAGCACCGAATACAGCGCGAGACGCTTTTCATCTATAATTCCGATATTGTCTCCGAATTCAAGCAGCTTTTCCGACGTTGTGCTTTGCTCCCAAACCGGAAGACCCGCGCCGTTCGGATCGCCTGTCCTCATAAAATTCAGCCAGTAAGCATTCATCGTTCTGCTCAGTTCGCGGTCAGTCGTGTCAAACAGCGCCGAGCCGTCGGGAATATTCCCGAAGCAGTAGATCATCTCGCCGCTGTGCCAGCATCCGAGCCGTCCGTTATGCTTGGTGAACAGGTATTCATAAGCAGGAATGCCGTTCTGCACCGCGAGTCTGTCAAGGCAGTAATGCGGATAGTTGAAGAATACGGAACCGTATATCTCAGCCCAGTATCTGTCCGTTTCCTCGTCCGTCGAAGCGGGATAAATATTCAGTATATCGTCTGCGTATGACCCGAAATAGTCCTGTATTTTCACGGAATAATTGTTCATATTCGCGTGGTCAAAGATGATGAACGATGCGCTTTCTTCCTCGTTGCACCCGTGAAGTATCGCTTCCTCATTATGTATGCCTTTCTTGTAGGATCCATACGGCAGCTCGGTCAGCACATAACCGTCAACTGTGATGTGATGCTGTGTGTATGCTTCGTTTGCAAGCTCTTCCGCGGAGAGTTTACGAAGATCATCTATTGTTTTGCAGTTATGACGGGATTTCAGTTCTTTTCCGCTGTTTATTGCTTCTTCAAGCGATCTGAACGAATGCGGAGGTTTTGCCGAAACAACAGTCGAGCTTTCCATTATAACTCGCCTGAACAATCCTGCCGCAAGCGGCGAAGTACATAACGCGCTCACGCATGCCGAACCTGCCGATTCTCCCGAAAGTGTAACATTACCGGGATCACCGCCGAATGCCGAAATATTGTCACGCACCCATTCGAGCGCTTTTATCTGATCGAGAAGTCCGTAGTTTCCGGTTGTACCGTCCGGAGATTCCGTCTGCAATTCTTCGTCCGCGAAGAATCCGAATACTCCGAGCCGATAGCCCATGTTCACTACAACAGCGCCCTGCTTCGCGAGCCCCTCACCGCTGTAATCGGCATACCACGGCTGACCTGTCTGCAGCGAACCGCCGTGGATATACACAAGTACGGGAAGTCCGCTGACATCGCCCGCAGGCTTCCAGATATTCAGATAAAGCGAATCCTCGCTCACCGGCGGTATGTAGTTGTCGTTGAAGGATATTTCGTAATCGTGAAACCCTATGATCTGCACCAGCGAATTATATATCGGCAGATTTGTCGGCTGCATACTCATAGGTGCGAATGTATCCGCCACGAGTACGCCTTCCCACGGCAGAGCGTCCTGTGGTTCCTTCCAGCGAAGCTCTCCTACTGGTGCCTGTGCGTACGGGATACCTGCATACACTTCAACAGTCTTGTCTGCGTTAAACACACCGGTTAGCTGACCCTGTTCAACAGTTACGATATCCGTAGTCTGCGGGCTGCTTACATCTACCGCGGGAATGCTCTGTACAGGCGGATATGTAAGCAGCAGCACCGCCGCGAATGACGCAATCCAGCCGAGCCATGCTCCCGCTTTCGGCAGGAATTTCTTGTCCTTCAGCGGCTTTTCGCAAAGATATACATATCCCGCTGTAAGCAAGATAAATACTACCCATCCGACTATTGTGTTTTTGTTCAGCTCCAGCACTGCCAGCATTATCAGAAACAGCACCGCATTAAAAATTCGTCGTATCATAATACATCCTTTCCAGACGTTCCTTGATCATACGATCACATCATAATTCACCGTTTGCCATAAGATACTCATATTCATCCGCAGTCAGACACTTTACTATCTCATCGGGATAACCAACGCTGTCAAATCCACACTCATACGCCTTGTCAATATCCTTTGAATGGATTATTCTGACACACGGCCCGCTGTCCTCGGCAGGATAATTTTCAAAAAGGGTACATTCTATCCCTTTATAAATTACATTCCTGTTTTTGTTCATATCTTTTGCCTTTATTTCATACCATCACCGCAAGTCCGAGGTAACATACTCCTTATACTATAGGGAACCTCTAAAAACCCATTTGAGAGAAAAAGAACTGCTTGCACCAACTGCTTCGTCAAGTCTCCTCACCTTGCGTCAGCAAGCTTTCTGAGCCTTTCCTTGCATTTGGCGCAATCATCTCATTTTCTCTATTCAAAGCGGTTTTTAGAGGTACCCTATAGTTTTATATTATACCATATTTCAACAAAAATTGCAACATTCTATTACCCATTGACATTTCAACAAAAAATTTTATAAATCTTCGCTGACGTTATTGACATGACCATGATCTTGGTGTATAATAAAAAGTACTAATTAGAATGCTAATTAGTGTTAAGAGTAAAATGCTTGAATAATAACGATCATGTTAAAACATTCGTGTTTTTGACTGTATCGTTGGCATACTTAGCAGGCTGAGGTACAGGTACGCAGACAAGAGCGATCGGTAATTCCGTGGAGCCAGCCGGGACAAACGCAGTCCGGAAGCATGAGCGTAACTATTATGCAAGGCATGGATGATATAATGTTTTCTGTGCCGTAAACGTAAGGAAAGGAACCAGATCGGCTATGTTTGACAAGGTTTTCATAGCATTGATGAATACAAATTCTGCTCACTGGGAAAATATACGCAAAAGCTTTGAACAGATGGGGTTGACAGAAGGCCATCCGAAGGTGCTGTATGTACTCCGCGCGGTGGAGGGCTGTGTGCAGAAGGAGCTTGCACAGACGTGCAGAGTGCGTGAATCAACGCTCACAGTTCTTTTGAAAAAAATGGAGGAAAAGGGCTACATCAGGAAAGAGAAGGTCGTCGTGTCAGGCAGTAAGCTTGCAAATGCAATTTACCTTACCGATCGGGGCAGGGAACTATCTGACAGAATAGATGAAAAAGTTGAAGAACTTGAAAGGAAAAGCTTTATCGGGTTTTCTGATGAAGAAAAACAGCAGTTGCTGAGGATGTTGGACAGAGTTGAAAAGAATCTGCTTGATCGAAAGGAACGTTATGAATAAGAAAATACTGAGTTTAATGATATGCACAGCTGTTATACTCTGCTGTGCCGGATGTGATACAGCGGCAAAAACTGAAACGGTCATGTCTTCCGATGATTTGCTGTCAACTGTCGGACCTACCGGTATATCCGTACAGAACGACCGTTCCGGCATATACGGTACGGCGGGCGAGATCTCCGCTTATGACACGGAAAAGAGCAATTGTTCACTGACAGTGGATGCCGGAACTGCGGTCCATGAAATAAGTGACACATTGTTCGGGATATTTATCGAGGATATAAATTTTGCGGCTGACGGCGGGCTGTATGCAGAAATGGTGCAGAACCGCTCTTTCGAGTTTACAAAGCTTGCAAGCGGAAAAGAGCGCCACGCGTGGTCTGATGTCGGCAATATAAGCGCAGTTACAGTGACCGGAGATGGCATCCCTGACGGTGACTATCAGCCGTTGAACGAGAATAACCCTAACTATATGACTCTGAGGAACACTTCCGGAGAACGTGCCGGTATTGCAAACAGAGGCTTCCTTGACGGAATGGCGGTAACGGAAGGCGCCGCTTACGACATATCTGCGTATATCCGCGGAGTTGACGGTTATTCCGGTGCAGTCTGTTTCGCTGTTTCTGTGGACGGCGAGATCGTTTCGGAGAAATCTGTACCGGCAGTTACCTCTGATTGGCATAAGTACAATGTTACGCTTACTTCTCCCGTGACCGCAAACAAGAATGTCAAAATGCAGGTGCTGATTGATGACGGAGCGGTCGATATCGACTTTGTCTCGATGTTTCCGCAGGATACATATAAGGGCAGGCAAAACGGACTTCGCAAGGATCTGGCGGAGAAGCTTGAAGCTCTTGAACCGAAGTTCCTGCGCTTTCCGGGAGGGTGTGTGACAGAAGGGTACACTCTCGATCTTGCTTACAGCTGGAAGGATTCCATAGGAGTCGGCAGAGACGGTGAGCCGTTGGTCTTCGGCGGCACGTACGGTCATATTGCGGCGCGAAAACAGGGTCAGAATATATGGACAGACGAACGCTCCACAAATGACCGGAATCCGTCATATATGAGCTACGGGCTGGGATTTTATGAATACTTCCTGCTTGCAGAGGATCTTGGGGCATTACCTGTTCCTGTTCTCAACTGCGGTATGCACTGTATTCCGCAGGGTCACGGATGGGAGTCGGATATCGACAGCGATGAATTCCGAGGCTATATTCAGGATGCACTCGATCTTGTGGAGTTCTGCCGCGGAGATATTTCGACGAAATGGGGCGCTGTACGTATTGCAATGGGTCATCCCGAACCCTTTCCGCTCAGATATATAGGTATAGGAAATGAGAACTGGGGCGACATATTCTTTGAGAAGTACACTGCTTTTGCGAAAGCGTTTGTTGATGCCGGGAAAAAGGATCCCGATCTGTACGGAGGGATCGCACTTATTTATACAGCGGGTCCGGATGACGGCGACAGCGGCCGCAGAATGTATATGGATTCATATGATTATGCCGAATACGCTGTTGAAAGAGGCGGATTTGACAATATTACAGAATTCGCCGGACTGACCGATCACCACTATTATAATACGCCTGAGTGGTTTCTCGAACACAGCGACTACTATGATGAAAAGAATTACAGCCGTGATACCGGCAATATGACGAAATCACTCTACGGCGGCGGTATTCCCGTATTTCTCGGTGAGTACGCGGCGCAGTCAAACACTATGAAAGCAGCACTTGCCGAAGCAGCGTATATGACCGGCCTGGAAAGAAACGGCGATATTGTAAAGCTGGCGGCATACGCTCCGCTGTTCGGCAACCTTACTGCCGTACACTGGTCTCCTGATCTGATATGGTTCAGCAACGATACCGTCACATGCTCCGTGAACTACTATGTTCAGCAGATATTTGCGCGCAATGCGGGATCAAAGCTGCTGAGCTCCGAACTGAGCGGTGCGCAGCTTGCGGAAAAGCCGGTGTTTTCCGGAAAGACAGGTGTAGGTACCTGGAATACAAAAGCAACCTTTGATAATGTCAGGATCGTTGATAACGCAACAGGCGAAGTTCTGGCGGAGGATGATTTTTCAACTGACAGCATTTCTGACTTGCAGAAAGCATCGGACGGAAATTGGGCAGTCAGAAACGGTGTTCTCGAACAATCGGCAAATACCACAAACACAAATCTTTATTCCACAACAGGTTCGGCAGTCTATTTCGGTGACGAGAGCTGGACGAACTACACCTATACTCTTGACGCGACGAAGGTCTCCGGGATGGAGGGCTTCCTGATACCGTTCTCGGTGAGCAGCAAGGAAAACAACTGGTTCTGGAATATC
>JAEEGL013626820.1_pt1 | contig 12079 bp, 10 predicted proteins | sample 9134231 | NCBI WGS metagenome assembly JAEEGL01 (sample SAMN16246548, study PRJNA631951) | gut metagenome | biome: gut microbiome; feature: rumen; material: fiber-attached | host: Bos | place: Iran: Karaj | collected 2018-10
ACAGTAACTAATGGAGTTGAAGCAGTCTTATCATCTTTCTTAGACTTTTCCTCTCCACACATCTTAGATATTTCTTCCAAAGCCTTTAACTCTGTAGTAATCAAGTAAATAATATTACCACAGTTACCTCTAATAGTTTCTGCATCTTCTTTTCCATATACATCATCTAATTGCGCAAAGTTCTGAATAATCAATGTAAAACGAATTAATCTAGAACGAGCTGCAGTAATCATAGTAGAAACATCTTTTAAAGGTGGCATATTCGCAAACTCATCCAATAAGAAATTAGTTCTCACTGGAAGTTTTCCACCATTTGATTGGGCAACACTAATCAATGTTTCATATATTTGTTTTAGTAAAATGGTAACTAAAGAATGGTAAGTTTTCTTTTCATCTTGAATAACAATATAAACAGCAGTTGGTCTTTTACCAATACTTTCCAAATCTACATCAGAGTGACTAAGCATCTCAGATAAGTTTTCACGAGAAGCAAACAACTTAACTTTTTGTTTAAATACTGATAAAATACTACCCTTAGTTTCACTAGGAGCCATGATAGTACTAGATGCATTTATAGCCGCAGCACTAGCTGGATCTTTACTATTAAAGTATTCTTTAATATAAGTTGACCCACCAAATTTTTCTTCACCAACAGTTGTAGCTAAAGAAATACTATTTATATTTATTTCATCTTCTGTAGCATCCTCAAATAAACCTAATGCAACACCAGAAAAATAATCAGCAGAAGTTTTTTCCCAGAAAGGATCGGCATTTTTATTAGAATCATCATATAAGATATTCAAAGCCAAGTCATCTAATAACTCTATAGCTTTATCCTGATTACCCATTTTATACATCTTATAAGGTAAAGACATTGGATTCCAAGCATTACCATTCTGTGGATCACGGAAATTCAAAAGCAAGATTTGATATCCTCTAGCTCTTAACATATTACTAGTCTTTTCATAAATCTCACCCTTAGGGTCAGTAATAATCATAGACTCTTTAGCCTTTGCCAATGAATGAACCATTGGTAAGATAACAGTTTGTGTTTTACCAGAACCAGTAGCACCAATTACTAATGAATGGTATTCACCATTATCTACCCACATATTCTTATCATTTAAAATAAGTGGAATACCTGCTGTCTTAGAATTCTTAGATTGAATAGGAACACAACTTAACTCAGCCTGTATTTCTTTATCTTTAGCCCATCTTGAATATCCTTTATCTTTCTTATCAGTAGTAATACCTACTCCTTTTTCTCTTTCAAAAAACATAGAACTAACACTTGCAAATAATCCCAACAAAGCTAAAAAATATAAAAACAAAGTATTAAACAACGATTCAGGCTCAAAAGCTGGGAGTGGATTTAAACCAGACATATGCCCCTCATTCGCAAAAGTATGGATATTCACAATACAAATAGCCACTATATACAATAAAAATACAGCAAACATTATGAAAATTAATAAATCTTCAGAATCTGCACGAAATTTAAACTTCATGTACTACAACTCCTTTCCTGTATATTATACAATTATTCACTAGAAATTGCAATTTTAAACTCATTATCACTATATTGATACAACATATTTAGAGGTTCTGCAATACTATACCTACCACAACTTAAAATAAATTCAAAAGAAGAATCTCTATCTATATCCAAGAAACTAGTAAAATATGGCATACACCTATTATAATAATTAGCATTCCTAACTACATCTTCATAAATCATTGATATTTTATTATCACGAACCATATAAACTAATGCAAAAGTTATATCTGGCTCCTCACCAGAAAATACATTAGAAATAACATAAAAATCTTCATCTACCCCATCATTATCAAAATCAACTAATACATGATAAGCAGAAGAAAAAGTACTATCTTCAGGAATCCCATATTGCTTTAGCACTTTATAAACAGAAGAATAATCCTCAATTTCCTCTTCTGCAAAAGGATAAAAGTTCAAATCATAATTACCAGCATAAGCAAAAAACTCTCCACTTAAATCAATTGCTTTTTTATTATCATCAAAAGCATACCATCTATCATCATGCCACAATAAATAATCACCAGCATATTCTTGATTAGAATAAACATGATATTTTTTCCAATCAAAATTTTTATAATCAGTATTACCAGATCTATTAAACCATTTTTTATCTTGATATTGCCAAACAGTTCTTTTACCAACCAATATAGTAAGCTCCTGATTTCTTCTTTTTAACTCATCAATACCAAATAAGTATATCATTAAGAAAAAGAATCCTAAAAATATGATTATAAGTGCAATATATACTTTCTTATTTTTCATTATATCACCTAACTAACTTTAAAATATGACAAAGTCTTAGTATTTGCCCAATTATATTCTCCCCACATATCTGTAGATTTACTTCCAGGATCCATCATTTTAACCTTATCTCCATTTACAGAGTCAATTGCCACCCAGTGTTCATTTCTTCCTACATTTACTTGAGCTACTACATAAACTCCACCTTGAGAAGTTAATTCTTTAATCTTGTTAAGTTTTTGCTCTTTAGTATAACCACCAACATCAATCTTAGTCACCCATTTAAAAGTAGGAGCCGCATTACTTGCTGAGTTCCATAAGAACAATCCACCACCAGTAAATCCATTAGTTTGATTTAATTTTTGAACAAAGGTACCAGGATTAAAATCAGCTACATTTGTAGGAACTCCACTTCTCGCTATTTGAATAGCAACAGAAGTAACCAAGCATCCTATATCCTTAATTGTTTTTCCACTATTACCAACAGGAACAGAAGTCCATGGACCTTCATATTGTTTCCAGTTAACAAAATTTCCAGTAGCAGGACACACAGCAAATTCACAACTATGTTTAACAACATCAGTTGCTCCAAATTTATAATCCCCCTCATTATAAGCTTGTAATAATATTCGTTTATAATTCATACCACTATTTCCATAAGCAATCATTTTCTTTTGAAGAGTAGAATTATAACCTGTACGAATAATATAACCTTGATCATTCACTAGTACTTCGCCATTCGTCTGAGACGCATAAGTACGTAACGGAGAATTAGCAGGTAATGGTTGTTTAGAATAACCATTATTAAAATTAAGACCACTATGAATTTGTCCCCACTGTCCACTATTAGATGAGCATCCTCTATCTGGATCACAATAAACTTGATCCAAGGTACAACTAGCTGCTTGAAGAACCCATTTGTCTCCTTCTTGTTGTAAAGTACGCCAACTTCCATCCAAATGACGAGATAAAATATAACTACGTGCAGCAACTGTTTGAGCTTTAAAGGCTTCAGGTCTATCTAAACTACCACCAATTTCAGCATAAGCAACACCCAAAATATATTTTTCAAAAGGAACTAATTCTTCCCCAGCTAAAGGTTTACCAAATGTTCCACCATAATCATGAAATTTCCCATCGTTGGAAGTAAACGAACCACATTGCATCAAACGCACATATAAATTAGATATTTGCATTTCTTTTTTTACATTACCTCTACTAGAAACATAAAAACCTTTGATATCATAACTACATTTTCCAGATGAACATACTGAAGAAGATATTGATGATGAATCATAATTAGAACTATTACGCTCATTACCATTTAATTCAGAATAATCATTAATAAATTCAAACACTTCATCAGCATAAGATTCATAATCATCATAAGTAGCACCCGGAATATAAGTTGGAAAAATATTATTAGTTAAATTACTTCTAAAAGTACTTTCATCATAATCATTACCATTGAACATTGCATTAGCAATATTCTCAATTACATATTCGCTCATGTCTTCATAACCAAATCCACCATAAGAATTTAAAATACTATAAACAGCGGCAATATTTGAAGCAGCAAAAGTTCTACCTCTAGCTTGCATACTATTCTTAACATTAGAAACTCTACTATAAAATGCATCTTGCTCTTCAGAAGGGTTAGATTCACTACTATTTTCACTCATACTTTCTCCAGTTGCATAACTTAATCCTTCAGCATCATCAAATCTCATAAAATCATAATTAGCAACTCCCAAAACGATAATAAGTAATAAAAGGATACCAAAAAAAAGGAAAATTATGGCTGATATCAAAAGCATCTTTGGAATACTAATTTTTCCAAAAATACGATTTTGTCTATCTTCTTTACTACCAATTATCGTATCAAGAGCACTCTGGTCTTCATCATATACATCTCCACCAGTAGATGTGGTTTTCTCTTTTTTTTCTTCTTCTTTTTTTTCTTCATCTTGATCTTTTTTAGAAGTATTTTTCATTAAAGTACTATCAGAATCAGATGATTTTCTCTTATTACTAGAAGAAGAAGCATTAGCATCAACACCACGTCTATTAGAAACAGAAGAAGGAAGAGATTCTCTCCTACCTCCTCCCATTTGTGATGAGCCACCATTTTGCATACCAAGTTTTTTTCTTCCGACATTACCTAATCTATTTCCAAGGCCACCTTCATTAATACCATTAGATAGTTTTTGCAAGCCTCTTCCAAATGGAGACATCTGATTAGATGCCTCCACTCTTTTAGCAACTGCATTACCTAACTTACCACCAGAAATTTTATTAGCTGCCTTATATGCTTTTCCTACACCAGAAGCTACAGGATGTCCCGATTTTGAAGCAATATCTGCAACCCTATTTATATTCTGAGCATTATTTTGAATATTTCTTTGATTTTGAGCATCATTATTACCCTGATTACCCTGACCAGCCACAGATATCACCTCCTACTAATTAAATCTAGAATCCTCCACCTAAACCAAAGGAATCTAATTCTTCTTGTGTAACCGCAACATTAATTCTCATACGCCGGTTACCACATACCAGTAAAGCCTCACCTTGAGAATAACGTTTTATACTTTCTTTTTCACTTTCATTTAAATCTATCAGTAACGATAAATCTTCAACAGCCTGTTTCTTTAACCCCATTACTAAATAGTAAGATGAGTTATCAAAAATAGCTTTTCCTTGAGTAATTACTGCAGGATCAGAGAAATCACTAGGTTGTTGAGTAATTATAATAGTTCCCGTATTATATTTACGTGCACGTCTTTGAACTTGTGCTAAGAAATCAGCACCTAAGGCATTATTATCACCTAATAACACATGAGCCTCATCAACCATTAAAATAGTATCAACATTAAAATCCAAACACAATCCCCAAGCATACTTTAATACATTAAAGAATAAAGCATTCTTAACAGTAGAATCACTATTCATCAATTCTTTAATATTAAAAACCATAAAGTCACTACCTCTAGTAATAGTAGTATGTCCATCAAAATAGAACTTTAATTCCTTAACTATAGGTCTTATTTTTAACTCCAAACGTTCCATAATATCGCGTTCATGAGTCATATCAGTCATCGACATCAAACGACCTTTAATTGTAGCATAAACATCTGAAAAAGTTGGATAATCTTGTGATGTATAATGTGAGAAATCACTATTGAAATCAATTCCAAATCTCTTATAAGTATCTTGTACAATCTCTGAAAACATTGTAAGTACATCTTCTTGAATAGAAGGATCATAATATTTCATAAAAGCTTTCAAAAATTGCAAAGTTCTAGTAAGGACAGTATAACCAAGCCCTTGTTTAATTTCTTCTTCATCAGCATCAATAACAATTTCAAGTGGATTAATTAATCCAAATTCTCCACCTTTACCAATATCAACTGTATCCCCACCAAAAGCCATAGTAATTTCTCTAAACTCATCTTCAGGGTCAATAATAACAATTTGACATCCATTACGAATATGAGTACGAAGTAATAACTTCGCAGCCGTAGATTTACCAGAACCAGAAGTTCCTAAAATAATCATATTGGCATTATTACGATTATTTTCTTTTTTAATTTTATATAAAAATTGATTAAATAATATAACTCCTCCTGAAAAATCAACTCCTAATAAAGTTGCTAATCCAGGATCCTTAATACTATCAAAAATAAATGGATACATCGCAGCTAAAGTAACAGAAGGAATTGGAGTACCAATTCTCTCTTCAATATCTTGAGCAGGGAAAATAGGTAAAATAGATTTTAAAACCTTTTCTTGTTCAAAACGTAAAGAAATAGCCCTTAATTCCATTGAATCCAAATAATTCTTTACATTCAATTTTTTTAATTCAAGTTCTTCTTTCGTATCAGCAGTAATCATAATATGTAATTGAAAATCAAAATTACGAGATTGAGAACCAGCAATCATTGATGTAAAATACTCCAAACTTTCAGCATCCTGACGAATCCTTTCACGAACAGTTTGATCTTTTTCATTACCATATCTTTCTTTTAATTCAGCCACTTGTTTATTTAACATCTTTTGCATTTCTTGAGCTGGTACTGGAATATGTTTCGCAACTACTTTAATACCACTCATATTAGTAAGAGATGATAAATACCCAGGCATAATATATTTAGGAAAAGAAACAACCGTTAAAATAGTTGCATACTTATCACTAATAAAGAAATCTGAAGGATGAAATTCTAACCCCTTAGGAGCTAATTGACTTCTTAATCCAGTACTCATACAGGCATCACCGTTCCAAACTCTGAGGTATTTCCACCATTCAAGAAATTTTCAAGAAGTAATCTTAAATCAGCATTACTAATTAAGGAAGCATTTAATCCACAAGTACCAAGTCCACTAATCATTTGACGAACTCTCTTTTGTAACACATCAGTATCCTTATCTTTAAACATAAAGAAATACTCAGTATCCACAACATTATTTCTAATAAAAGACTCTCCTTTATCTATATCTTGTAATATTAATTTACGAATTGCTGGAGAAGTTGTTTCATTCAATAATAATTGCATCTGTGACATATAAACTGAAATATCAACAGGTCTATCTGCCACAACTAACCAGAATTCATAATCAACAGTATTATAAAAATTACGAAGTCCAATCAATATATTATTTTGTGTGTCAGGGTCCAAAATAAATATATTTTTAGGAGTAATTTTTACTCCTGTAACTTTATAATTATCACGAGTAATAATCATATTATTTTGTATGGCTCTAACAGGTAACCAATCTTCTGTAAAACCACTTTTACTTTTATTTTTCGTCGCCACTCTTAAAACACCAACCTTTCCAACGGTATTTTTGACGTTCAGTCAAAAATTGATATAATTCTACAATAACAGTCAACATATTATGATAATAAGGTAATGGTAATACCAAAAAACCAGTAATTAAACCAGGTGCCAATACTAATATTGTAACAAAAGTACTAGTCAAAGGCATAATTGCTAACAATGTTAAAGTTATCAAAATACCAGTAGATAATAATACCAAGTCAAACGGATTAAACCATCCTAAAATTAATCTACCCCTTTTTGTATTAGCAGGTATTAAATATTGATCATACATCTATTATCACTCTCCCTAACTACCTTTTTGGCGTTTATTAGCTTGATACATAATATTCTTCATATCTGTTTCTCTTGTTTGTTGACCTCTATTAGCTACACCCATAGCTTTTCCTAAATCACCATAACTATCAACCAAGGCTCCCCCCGTTTTGTTACCAACACTAATACCAGCATCATTAACCGCCTTAATAGTTCTAGCACGATCTGCTGATAATTTTCCATCTCCAGTAACAACAGCAGTATAACTATCACCATGTTTTAAATTACCTGAACCATCATAATATTTTAATGTAGAACCACGTTGCCAAGCTGCAACTCCAGCGTCATACATAGAATCAAAAGCACGTGTAGTCAAATAATCAGAACTAACCTTTTGTCCAGCAAGAGTATAGAAACCATCCTTATCTACACCAGCTTCCTGGGCACTCTTAACCATTTCAGGTGTAATATTATGAAAATCAGCCTTTACATTTCCTTGACTATCCTGTAATTTAAAATCAAATTCACCACCATGCTTTATAGACTCAGCTATTACATTAGACTTAAAGTCCTTCAAAGCACCAAATGCAGTTTTATTAGCCTCAGCTTCCTTAGAAGTTCTATCGGCAAGTGAACGCCCAGTCCTCAAACTATAAAGATTTTCATGAATTCTACCTGGAAGTGTAGAGTGAGAAGCACGAACAGCATTACGTTGATCTATAGCCGATACAACAGACTTAAAAGAGCCACCATCTTTACCAGTCCATGCTTTCATACCAGCATAACCACCACCAATAGCACCAGCAGCAGCAGAGCCAAGATTTCGCAACGGATTCAATAACCTAGAAGCACCATGATGAAGTTCATTATTTTCTGCCATAGCAGATCTAAAGTTAGCTCTAGCACTACCAAAAGCACCAAGCCCAACAGCTCCTAAACCTAAGGCAGTATTAAGATCTCCAAATCCACTAAATAATCCAAAACCACCTTCATCTTTCATACCTAATACTTTCTTAATAAAACCAGGGGACTGTTTAGCAAAAGCAAATAATCCAACCCATATAATAATCCAAGAAAGAATTCCAATAGCTCCAGAACCATGTTTAATAACAACTCCATGAACTATCATATCTTCAATTAAGAAAATAACAAAATAAACAACAGCCAAGCGAATAAATAAATCTATATACGTAGATGTTAAAGTTTTTACCCAAGAATTAAAAGCCCCATCCTTGCCACCATTAGGATCCATATAACTAATAATTGGAATAGGTGCGATTAAACGTAAAACTGCCAACTTAACAGCACGTACTGCAACATCAATTGTAAAACTTAACAAAATAATAGCAAACATGAAACCAACAACTGTTGATATTAAACCATTATAAGCAAATTGATAATATTTTTGAGTTTTACCATTTACCGTAGCCCGACAATTTAAATTAACAAAGTCAATAATATCACCTGGATTAGCATCAACTTTTGTATAAGTATCTATTACCTTATCATCAATACTTTGACAAATACGAACATCATTAAAAATAGCTGGATCTTTTTCATCATAATTATGAGTCGTAGGCCATTGGTCTCTAGGCAATAAATTAATACGATAAAAGCCCTTTAAAATTGTCGAACTTAAGATTCTCGCCGACCTTTGTAATATCTCTTCTTCAGTATGTTCATCCTCCGAAAAATAACTCGAGTCACCACTTGTTCCAAGAATCAATTTTCCAAGAGTATTACCAGCTAAAAGACGATGTTGTAAAGAATACAAGGTACCAAATAGAATACCATTATTACTAACTTCTCTTTCTAAACCATTAGAATTACCAGTATTAAAAGGAACTAATAAAGTTAACATAATTAAAGAAACTGCAATTCTCATTACAAAGTTACCAGCCCCACTTTTACTATCTGTAAAAGAATCCGGATTAACAATACCCTTTAAGATAGTTATAGCTAACTGAAACATCATGTATACGCCTAAAATTAATTGTGTTCTTCCAAAAAATTTCATTAACGTATCGTTAGCAAAAATATCAGCCGAAGCTACATTAAAAAATAATTCATATACAATTGTCAATAACCAAAAAGCTGGTCTATCCAAATAAGAAAACAACCTTCGTACAATATCCCAACCAGTAGATGCTTCAAATAACTGAGTATCACCCATGTTAATCACCTCTTATTAAATATTAATTATTAATAGTAAACAAATATTACTTAAATCCACAATTATCAGAAACTAAATTAAACTGTTTTAAAGCAAATGTTACAAGTAAAGGAACAAAGAATAAAAAAGCAACTAAAACTAAACGAATTATTAATTTCCTTTGAGCTTTAGCCATTGCTTCATCATCATTATTAATAATAACCTTCGCAAAATCTAAGCTACTTAAAACAATTAAAATAACCGGCCCAACTACCCTAATAGCATTCAAACCAAATTGAATTAACCAAGCTAAAGACTCAGTATCTCCAAGATCACCAAGCAAAGCCCCTTTTCCAGTACACTTTTGAGCTTGATTATATCTTTCAATATCTTTACTAATAGTTTTGTCAACAGCCATTACCGGAACAGGAAAAAAAGCTGTAAAAGATAAACAAATAATACAAATTAAAAATACTTTTTTCATTCTATCACTCCGCTTATATTATATCATAACTAGTATAACAGAACAAAAAAAAAATAGCAATTAAATCACTATTTTTACATTTATTTTTTAGCAGCTTCCCAACAGCCTCTCCAACTAGAAGTATCTCCTTCAGCTCCTGCTGATACAACGTTCATAATAACACCAACAATAACTGGAACGAAGAATACTAATGCAGCATAGATAAATCTTTTAATTAATCTATTTTGAGCAGCCTTTACTTCTTTTTCATCACTAGCAATAACTGCCTTACCTAAATCAATAGTTCCATATCCTATCAAAACTATAGGGATTACAATCATAAACACCCAAATTACTCGATATATAACTTTAACTATTGGTAATAAACCATTACAAACCTCTTCCCCTATTAAAACTAAATCAGCCATAAAAATACCTCTCTTTCTTCAACTATTATAATATTAAACATAGTAAAATGTCAATAAACTAACGTCTAAATAAACCAAATATCTTACTAGAACCTCCACCATTATTTGGCTTATCACCAGATAATCCCAGTTTCACAATAAACTCATGAATAACACCATTTCTTTTTCTCTCATCTAATGGAGGTAAATTATAAAAAACTTTTATCCCTGCTTCACTTTCAAAATCAAAAACATCATTATTCAATAATAGACTTTGATTTAAAACTACTTTATGATTAAGTAATTTAGCAAAAGCATCTTTATGTGCACGAATCAAACCATTTAATCTAATTGTACTAGGTTCTATTAAATAAATAATATCATGGCAAAAACTATCATCACTACATTTATTTAAATCAACTAAGATAATTGCAGCATGAGATAATTGAGCTAATCTTCCCTTAATCTCACCTTCCCTAGTAGAGAACATAGTTTTTTCATTAAATAGTTGGAAATCGTTTTTTTCAACTTCAATCGCTATAACATTTTCATGACCAAATCTCATAGACAACTCTTTCTTCAACATATAAATCAATGTTGTTGCTCCTGCATGCTCAGTAACATCCCTAAATCCAATTATTTTAGTTGGAAAGCCAGCCGATTGAATAATCGTATCATTACTTACACCAACTAAAGAATTGCCAACACTTTGATCATTATTTTTATTTAACATATTCTTAATATGAATAACATCATCTAACTTATTAGCTTTTTTTAATAAATACTTTATTCCACTTACTTTACTAGTAAAATTATAAATACCCAAATCAATTAATTTAGATAAAAAATTAGGAGTACATAAAGAACTTTTATCAGGTAGTAAAAAAATAATTTTTTGAACATCAAGACCCTTTGCTAACAACTCATAAGTATGTATATCTTTATATTGATTTAAAGATGTAACATCCAAAATCATTTTACTAAAAAAGAAATCTTTAAACATACTTACTAATTCATTAACATCATAAGTACCTGAAATACTTTTAATAATATCAATATCTAAATTTGTCAATAAATTCTGTTGCTCATTTTCTACTATAACATTCATAAACTATCAACACCCTTTATACTACTCAGCTACTTCAAAAGTCTTAGTATCCCCTCTTATATTAAAAAACTGTAAATCCATAATATTATTAATAACAGGAATCTGAATATTAATCTTTGTTATTATTGTAAAGTAATGCTTCGTCTTTATGTCAGATAAAGATACCCCAGATCGCCCAGATTTTTTTATATGAGAAATACTACTATATTGCTTATCAGAATTAACAACAGTTTCTCTAACACAATACATTCCTTTAACTTTTTCAAAGCCAGAAGGACAACTCATACTTAAATCTGTTGTATATCCAATCGTTCTAGCATAGTTTGTAATAGTATTTTGACATTCAGTACTAGAGCAATCACCTTTATAATCTTCATATACAGATATAATTTTATTTTTCATACGAAAAGCTTTGGTATAATTGACATTAAAAGCCATATAACCCAAAGCAAAAACAATAAATACAACGATAATCATTAAAGTTACAGTACCACCTAAAGCATCTCTCATTATATCACCTAACCTCTATTAATCACTCTTGTATCACCATGAACTTG
>JAEEGL010087227.1_pt1 | contig 12078 bp, 11 predicted proteins | sample 9134231 | NCBI WGS metagenome assembly JAEEGL01 (sample SAMN16246548, study PRJNA631951) | gut metagenome | biome: gut microbiome; feature: rumen; material: fiber-attached | host: Bos | place: Iran: Karaj | collected 2018-10
CTCACTATTAAAACAGCCCTTGAGGGCTATTTGTAGAGTTTTTTGGATACTTCTTCGATGATCTGTTCCGGTATGTAGGTATCGATCTTTCCGTTGAAGTAGGCGATCTCTTTTGCGACCGAAGATGACAGGAATGATAATTCAGGCTTGGATACGAAGAAGACCGTTTCGATCTCGCTGTTCAGCGTCATGTTTGCCGTAGCCAGAGCCAGTTCGGATTCATAGTCGGATACGGCGCGGATCCCTCGGACGATCACCCGGCAGCCGAACCGTTCCGCCAGATCGACGGTCAGTCCGTCACCCGCGACGACTTCGACGTTCGGGATCTTGCGGACGCATTTCTCGATCATCTTGACCCGCTCTTCCTTGGTAAAGGTACAGGTCTTGCTGCGATTCTCCATGACGGCGATCACGACCTTGTCGTAGACCTTGGCCGCCCTTTCGATCACATCGAGATGTCCGACGGTGATCGGATCAAACGTTCCCGGATAGATTGCCTTGATCATCTGATATCTCCTTCTTGTAATACAGCAGTTTGCTGATGCCGTAGCGTTTTTCCTTGAACAGATGCACGCCCGGATATGTTTCCGCCAGATCGGTATCCTTTCGTACTTCCATAATCATTATACCCTTTTCATCCAGCAGAGAGTATTCCTCGACCAAAGAAAACAGCTTTTCATGTTCACTGAATCTGTAGGGAGGATCGCAGTAGATATAGTCGAAGCGGCATCCTTCCAGCTTCTTCAGACAGTCCTGGTAGTCCAGACTGTACACTTCCCTTTCTTCCCTGACTTTCCTGAGATTGGATCTTATGATCCGGACCGCATCCCTGTTGACGTCATTGAACACGACGGTCTTCGCCCCTCTCGAGAGAGCTTCCAGCCCAATCGAACCGGAACCGGAAAACAGATCGAGAAAAGAAGTGTCTTCCTCGATTTGAATCGTAGAAAACAGCGCTTCCTTGACCATGTCCCTTGTCGGCCTGGTGATATCGTCGCCTTCCAGAGTCAGGATTGGCGTTCTCTTGTATTTACCCGCGATGATCCTCATCTTCTTCTTCCAAAAGCCGGTTACGGATCAGTTCGCCCTGTGCCAAACCCAAAGCGCCCAAAGATGCCATCAAAGAGGAACCTCCGGAGCTGATCATCAGCAGAGGGACACCCGTCAGAGGGATCAGACCGCTCACTCCGCCCACATTGAGGATGAAGTGAACGATGAAATACATGAAGACGCCCAGCAGGACAATCTTGCTGCCGGTGATCTTCGTACGCAGCGACCCGATGATGATCGGATACAGCATCAGACTGTACATCAGAATGAATCCTGTGAAGCCGACGATACCGAGTTCCTCCACGATGACCGGAAGGATGAAGTCGTTGGATGGGTTCGGGAAGTTCATATATTTATGGATGGAATTTCCATACCCCAAACCGAAGATCCCGCCGTTGGCGAAACTCACCAGAGACATGATCAGATGGTAGCCATTGTCATACTGATATAGAAATGGATCGGCAGCAGCCAGAAAACGGCCGATCATATAGTTGCCTGAATGAGCCTTCAAAAACTCCGTAAACGGCTTGCTCATAACGATCAGCACAAGACCGACCGCTGCGATGATCAGAAGTTTCATGATCCTTTGATAAGGACGGACTTCCTTATAATCCGGGATCAAAGCGACACAATAAGATACCACGAACAGGACGATGCCGGAACCAAAGTCGTGCTGATAGCCGGCAATGACAAGGAAAAAGAAGACTACGATCAGAGCGTAATGTTCAAAAGCCCTCAGATTCTTTTCCTTCCGGTCCACGCCGAGATACTTTCCGCCAAAGGCGATCATGAAGATCTTCGCAAACTCCGAAGGCTGGATCGTCGCACCCATCGGCAGACGGATCCAGGCATAGGCTCCGCCGTATTCTCCGAAGAGCCTGGTCATCAGAAGCATGAGCGTGATCGCACCGAAAGCCGCCCAGTACAGATAGTTGCGCAGACGGTATACGCGCAGGTTGATCAGCGCAAAATAGACTCCGAATCCCACAACGACATAAAGAGCCTGACGGATGATGATGCCCGTCAGATAGCCGGTATCTCCGGCGGAATTTCCCATCTCTGCAGAAGCGACCATCAGGGAACCAAAGATCGCCAATATGAATGCCGCCACCGTGATCCTGCGGTCCGTGTAGGCGAGTATGCTTTTCTTTTTCATCTACTCCATTTTAGCATAATATGTTATTATAATAGTGTTATGCAGATCAATAATGACACAATAATCAAGGATGATAATGCGCTCGTCAGAGAGAAGTCCGCTGACGTTTTGTTTCCTGTAAGCGAGGAAGACAGAAACACTCTGACGCAGATGCTGAAGTATGTCGATGACTCGACGGTGGAAGAGATCGCAGAGAAAGAAAACCTGCGTCCGGCAGTCGGGATCTCCGCCATACAGATCGGGATTCCGAAGAAAATGACAGCCATCATCCTGAAAGACGAAGAAGGAAACAAGGTCTGCGAATACGCACTGATCAACCCGAAGATCATCTCCAATTCTCTGGAGAAAGCCTACCTGGAATCGGGGGAAGGCTGCCTATCGGTGAATCAGGTGCACGAAGGATACGTCTACCGTTCCGCCAGAGTCAAAGTGAAAGCCTACGATCTTCTGCAGGAAAAAGAGATCGTCATCAAGGCAGACGGTTATCTGGCGATCGTTCTGCAGCACGAATTAGATCATTTTAAAGGGATCCTTTTCTATGATCACATCAATAAAAACGATCCTTTCTACAGGGATCCGCAGGCACTGGTGATAGAATAGTCAACTGGATCCGTATTGGAAACAGCACTGCAATCAAGAATATTGGAGGCCGAATGAACAATAATATCATTCCTTACAGCCGCGAAGACAGCAGTTCTTTACGCGGTTATTCCGGCAAGAATTACGATCCTAAAAAAGATACATTGGTCTACGCCCTGGGAGGTCTGGGTGAAGTAGGCAAGAATATGTACTGTTTTGAACACGACGACGAGATCATCGTGATCGACGCGGGAGTCAAGTTTCCCGACGATGAGCTTCTCGGCGTGGACTACGTCATCCCGGATTATACCCATCTGATCAAAAACAAGGAAAAAGTGAAAGCCCTGATCATCACCCACGGTCATGAAGACCACATTGGTGGCATTCCTTTCTTTCTGCTTGCCTGTCCGGTCAAGAAGATCTATGCACCGCGCTTCGCGAAAGCCTTGATCGAACGGAAACTCCAGGAAAGAAGAAGGCTCGCTTCCACTCAGGTGATCGAGATCGACTGCGATTCTTCCATCCAGACCGACCATTTCCGGGTAGGTTTCTTCAATACCGTCCATTCCATTCCGGATTCCCTCGGAGTACTGATCAATACGCCGAACGGAAGGATCGTCGAGACCGGCGACTTCAAGTTCGACCTGACACCGGTCGGTCAGAACTCCGATTACCAGAAGATGGCATATATCGGCGCTGCCGGTGTGACCCTGCTGATGTCGGATTCCACCAACGCCGAGGTCGACGGTTTTTCCATCTCCGAAAAACAGGTCGCTTCCGCCATCAATGACATCATGAAAAAGACGACCGGAAGGATCCTGATCTCCACCTTCGCATCCAACGTCAACCGGCTTGCCCAGATCATCAAGGCAGCCAAGAAATGCGAACGGAAGGTCGTCGTCTTCGGAAGATCTATGGAGAACGTCGTGGATATCGGCATGCAGATGAAGACGATCGACGTACCGGAAGATACCTTCCTTTCTCCGGAACTCGTCAACCAGTATCCGCCTGAGAAACTGTGCATCGTCTGCACCGGATCCCAGGGCGAAGCGCTTGCAGCACTGAGCCGGATCGCCAACGGATCGCACAAATATGTCCGGATCATCCCGGGAGACACGGTCGTCTTCTCGTCCAGCGCGATACCGGGAAATGCCCTCAACATCGGTGGGATCGTCAACCAGCTGATGCGTAACGGGGCCAGAGTCCTGGAAAACTCCGCTCTGTCTTCCCTGCATACGACAGGCCATGCCTCCAAGGAGGAACAGAAACTGATGCTTCAGCTGATCAAGCCGAAGTATTTCATGCCGATGCACGGGGAATACAAGATGCTGAAACTGCATGCGGATTCCGCGATCGAAACGGGCGTTCCGAAAGAGAACTGTTTCATCTGTGCCAACGGCGATGCCCTGGTTTTGCATGAAGGAGAAGTATACCGTTCCAACACCAGGATCCAGACGGATGCGATTTACGTAGACGGAAACGATATCTCCGGTCTGTCCACTTCCGTTCTGAAAGACCGGAAGATCCTTGCGGATAACGGACTGGTCGCCGTCGTCGTCTGCATCGATTCCCGTTCCAACCGGATCCTTTGCCGTCCGGGCATCGTATCCCGCGGATTCGTCTACATCAAGGAATCGCAGACTTTGATCAAGGAAGCGGAAGTCCTGGTATATGAAGCGCTTCGCAATGCGATGAAACAGAAAGTCACCTTCGGAGATCTGAAGAACTGCATCAAGAACACGCTGGAACCGTTCCTGTATGAAAAAACAAACCGGAACCCGATCGTCATTCCGGTCATCCTGAATCATATCGACGCATCAAAAAAGGAGAACTGATCTCCTTTTTTTATACGAGTCTGTCAAACAGTCTGTAGAACGCCTTCCGGCTGCTGCGAGGCATCGAGACGCATTCCTCGATCGGCATGGAGATGATCTCGTTGTTGCGTATCGCCACGCAATGCCCGCCGATCCCTGCCACAAGCAGTTCCACGGCCTTTGCGCCCATCCGGGAAGCCAGAACACGGTCGGACGGACTCGGGGAGCCTCCTCTTTGAATATGGCCGAGGATCGTCGCCCTTCCCGCAAAACCGGTCGCGATCGAAATCTTGTCAGCCAAAGCCTTCACATCACAGACTTTCTCGGAGACGATGACGATCGCGTGTTTCTTTCCCTGATTCTCCAGATAACGGAGCTTCTCCAGCACTGCTTCTTCATCGTAGCCGGTCTCCGGCGTGATCAGGATCTCGGCTCCGCAGGAGATGCCGGAATAGATCGCCAGGTCTCCGCAGTGATTGCCCATGACTTCCACAACGGAACAGCGGTGATGGGAATTGGAAGTGTCGCGGAGCTTGTCTACGCATTCCACGACGGTATTCAATGCGGTATCGAAACCGATGGTGTAGTCCGTACCTTCGATGTCGTTGTCGATCGTACCCGGGAGCGCGATACAGTTGACACCGTGTCTCGTCAAGGCGTCAGCGCCACGGTAGGTTCCATCTCCGCCGATCACGACGAGCGCATCGATCCCGGCTTCCTTCAGTTTGTTTACACCCTTCATCAGGACGTCTTCGTTCTTGAATTCGGGCAGTCTGGCACTTCCCAGGATCGTACCTCCCCTGGAGATCGTCTCCGATACCGAACTGCGTTCAAACGGTACATACAGTCCTTCCACCAGTCCCTTGTATCCGTCACGGATACCGACGACTTCGATCCCGCTGGCCAGAGCCGTTCTGGTGACTGCGCGGATCGCGGCATTCATTCCCGGAGAATCTCCGCCCGATGTGAGTATTCCGATCTTTCTAAGCATAGTCTTCCTCCCTTAAATCCTTCCCCGTCAGCACATAGTCATCTGACAGAATACTGATCCTTTCCATCAGCCTGGTCGCATTCATCGTATTCGGATTGTCTCTGCGATCGTACTGGTAATGTCTGAAAAGGTCTTTTTTTCCATAATTGGAAATGAAAACAGTCAGCTTTCTGTTCTCCATCCGATGATCCAGGATCCGAAACAGCACGTCATCGCGGACGAATTCGGAGACCGCTTCGCTCCCAAGGTCATCCAGAAACAGATAGTCGGCGTTTTTCACGCGGTTGATGATCGAATCGATGCTGTCCGAAAAATCGGAATAGCGCGATTTCAGATCGTTGAAGAAATTGGAAGCTTTTATATAGGCGACTCTTTTTCCTTTTTTGACCAGGGAATTGGCCAAAGCCGTACAGTTGTAGGACTTGCCTGTACCGACGGTCCCTGATACGAAGAGTCCCTTCTTTCTTCTTTCCTCATAGATATCAAAGAGTTCCGTAAACAGCTGACGCTGGTTCGTCTTCGGAACGATGTTGAAGAGATCCAGATCCAGCAGTTCCTCGGGGATATCGCACCAGACGTATTTCTCTCTGAGTTCCTTCCGCTGATCGATCGTCCTGCCGAACGGGCAGCGTTCCTTCTCTTCGATCAAGACGGTATCGAAGGACAGCGCCGATCTCATGGTCTTGCCTGACTGACGGCACATGCTGATGTCCGTACAGCCTTCGCAAAGACTGCGGGAACGCAGGACGCGCAGAAAGACCGGCAGATTCTCCTCAATGTATTCTTCTGTCAATCCGTTCTCTGTGATCAGTTTATTCAGATACGGATCGTTTCTGATCAGGTCTGTTTCTTTCATTTCCGGTTCCTTCTGTTCATGATCTCCCGGTATCTGTCTTCATCGAATTCCGGGTTGCTGCTGTCGTCGTAGGTCGCAATGATGTCCTTTCTGCGTCCGCTTGCATTCTTTTCCGTACTGCTGTTGAGCCATTTGATGGCTTCTTCCGCCGTCTTGATATCATGGCGGTGAAGGTTGTTGGCAAAAGAATATACGGTGCTCGGAATGATCGTGTTGTCATAGCGCTTCATGATGTATTCCAGCAGGACATTGATCACGGAAGCGTTGAGTTCGTATTCGACGGCCAGCTTCCGCAGCATGGCCTTGTCGGCTTCGGTGACCTTCTTCCCGTTCTGCAGCTTCATCAGGAAGTTCACGCAAGGTACACCGTACGTTCCCTCTTCCGCAGCTTCCCCGCCGTTGCCGCTGCTGCAGAGATAATACAGCAGATCGAAATCGAACGTCTTGCCGTCAAGACTGCATGCCTTGGCGATATACTGCCTCATCTTCTCGTTGGAAACGTTGTACAGGTCCGCCATGCGGGCGATCTGTCTCAGATTCTCTTCCGTACGGAAACGCTGAGGAAACAGAAGCGTCGACATGTCCTTCAGAAAATAGTTGACGTCAAAAAGCGTATCGAAATCGTAGGAACGTTTCACGTCCGTTTTATTCTCATTCAGATAGGTCTCATCTTCGCTGGTCCAGGCTTCCAGTCCGGAAGCGGAGATCGTACCCGAGATGTTCTCGAAACCGTCGTAACTGTTGCAGGCGGGGATCGAAGAAAGAATGCTCCGATAGGTTTCCCCTCCCGCATTCAGGATGAAGTATCTCACCAGAATGTCGTCTTTCACGAATTCTCTTCGGCTGAGAGGCTCACTGAGAAGAAATACGTATCTGTCATCCTTCCGAAGCGTCTTCAGCAGTCTGTATTCGTTCAGTTTCCTGCATTCCTTTTCGAAGTCATCCACGGAACAGTTCAGATCCTGAAGAAGACGATTCAATTCCGTGAAACCGGGATCCGCAGGAGCCAGGAACAGATACTGATAGAGAGCCAGGGCATTGTTTCCGATCAGAGGCCGATAGAAAAACAGGAGAGATCTCAGTCTCTCTTCCGACAGTTCCCCGTTTTTCTCGATATGATAAAGATCCTTTCCGGTCATAATATCTCTTTCAGCAATTCATCGATTATCCGATACAGCTTCGATAAACTATCATTATTATATATGATTTTATCCGCTCTTTTCATTTTTTCACTCACCGGCATCTGGGCTGCCAGACGGTTTCTGATCTCTTCGCAAGAGAGTCCCCTTTCCTTCAGGCGCTGAAAGGCGGTCTCTTCATCCGTAACGACCAGGATCTTCAGATCAAAGTAAGGATCCCATCCCGCTTCAAACAGCAATGGAACTTCCGCAAACAGCGGATCGTCTTCTCTCTCGTACAGCCGTTTCAGGATCAGGGGATGCATGATCCCTTCCAGGATCTTCCGTTTTTCCGGATCGGCGAAAACGATCCCGGATAGAGCTTTTTTATCCAATGATCCTTCAGAGAAACACTCGGGGAACGCTTCCCTGACCGCAAGATATCCTTCGTTCTCCGGTTCCAGAAGATCCCGGTTGACTTCATCGCAGTCGAAAACGTCGTATCCCAGTTCTTTCAGATACGCACAGACCGTGCTTTTTCCTGAACCGATCGTTCCCGTGACCGCAATCTTCATCTATGACCTCTGACATCTTTCACAGTAGTATGTTCCTCTGCCGCCGACGCGGGTCTTCCTTATTTCAGTCCCGCATACCGGACATTTCTTCATCGAATGGACCTTCAGTTTCAGCTGGAATCTCCCCGTCACTCCCAGAGACGAGGTATAGGAACGGATCGTCGTTCCTCCGGCCTCGATCGCCCTTTTCAGGATCTTCCTGGTCTGATGGATCAGCTGTTTCAGTTTACCGTCATCCAGATCGCAGGCCGGTGTTCGCGGATCGGTCCCGATCGCAAACAGGATCTCATCCGCATAGATATTGCCTATCCCGGCAACGAAGGACTGATCCAGCAGGACCTGCTTGATCGGAGCTTTTCTGTCTTTCAGATATTTCCGGCAATACGGGAGGGAGAACCGTCTGTCGAACGGTTCAGGGCCCAGTCCCTTGAAACCGGAATAGTCTGCCCGTTTCTCAATGATCTCCATCCTGCCGAACTTGCGGACGTCGTTGTAGCGGAACTGCATGCCGTCATCCAACGTAAAGATCACGTGATCGTGTTTATTTATAGGAACAGTCTCATCCAGAATGAAGAATTTCCCTTCCATGCGCAGATGACTGACCAGAGTGAGATCATCCATCTCAAACAGCAGATACTTTCCTCTGCGGCGGAAGGAACGGAAATGCTGACCGATCAGTCTTTCCCGGAAGGAACGTTCGTCCCCTTCAACGATCGGTCTGTACAGGATCTTCACATCGCTGATCCTTCGGTCTTTGATCCTGGTCTCCAGAGTATCCAGGACCGTCTGTACTTCCGGCAGTTCCGGCATCCTATTTCGCCTCGTACCAGTTCTTGCCCAGTGCCAGCGAACAGTCCAGTCTGGTCTTCATCGCGTATGCCCCGGACATGATCTCCGGAATGATCTTCTTCATCGTTTCGATCTCTTCTTCCGGCACATCGAAGATCAGTTCGTCATGGACCTGCAGAAGCAGCTTGGACTTCAGTCCTTCTTCCTTCAGTCTTCTGTCCGCTTTCACCATCGCCAGTTTGATCAGGTCGGCTGCGGAACCCTGGATCGTCGCGTTCATGGCGGCGCGTTTCCCGAACTCCCGCATCATGTAGTTCCGGTCGTTAATCTCCCGGATGTATCTTCTGCGGTTCATCATCGTCTTCACATAGCCGTTTTCCTTGCAGAAATCCACCTGGGCATCCAGGTATTCCTTGATCCTCGGATAGGTCAGGAAATAGTTGTCGATGTATTTCTTCGCATCGGTAAACGACAGCTGCGTCTGATTGGCCAGACCAAAGTCGCTGATTCCGTAGACGACACCGAAATTGACGGCCTTCGCATGTCTGCGGTCGATGTCGGTGACCTCATCCCTTTCCAGACCGAATACGTCCATCGCCGTCTTGGTATGGATATCGATGCCGCTGTTGAATGCGTCGATCATCTTTTCTTCGCCCGAAAGAGAAGCCAGGACGCGCAATTCCACCTGGGAATAGTCGGAACTCATCAGCACATGGCCTTCTTCAGGCTTGAATGCCTTGCGGATCTCCCTGGACTCATCGTCCCGGATGGATATGTTCTGCAGATTCGGATCGTAGCTGGAAAGCCTTCCCGTCTGGGTGATCATCTGTGAGAAGATCGTATGGATCTTTCCGTCTTCCCGGATATACTTCTTCAGACCTTCCGCATAGGTGGAGTAGAGCTTTGTGTATTTCCGGTAGTCCAGGATGTCGCCGACGGCCGGATGGTAGTTGACCAGCTTGTTCAGGACTTCCGCATTCGTCGATCCTTTCTTGAGATCCGGAAGATCGAGTTCATCGAAAAGGACTTCCGCAAGCTGTTTCGGAGAAGCGATATTGAAAGGATGTCCGACCAGGCGGTAGATCCTTTCTTCCAGGACCGAGATCTTCTCTGCCGTACCGGAAGCGATCTCGTCCAGTTCCTTTACGTCGCAATACACGCCATTTTCTTCCATTCCGTAGAGGATGTACACGAGCGGAAGTTCGATCTCTTCGTAAAGAGAGACCATCTCTTTCTCTTCCAGTTCTTTCTTTACCAAGGGTCTCGTCTTCGCGAGTCCGGAAACGATCTGTCCCGCATAGGATGCGATCTTGCCGGCATCGGGATCCAGCGGTTTCTTTTCCGTACCGAAGAGGTCCTTCAGAGGTTCGATCCGCACATCCGCATAGCCGGTCAGAATCGCGGAAAGATCCGTATTGTAGTTGTTGGAAAGAAAGCTCATCAAAAACAGGTCGTCCGTATTTCTTCCCAGTTTGATCCCGTTGTATGCCAAAGCGTGAAGCAGAGCCTTCAGATCGAATACCGTCTTCTTCCGGTCGGAAGAGAGATATTCCAGGGCTGCTTCATCGTTTTTCAGATCTTGGAGAGAGATATACTCCCGTTTGTCTTTACCGGCAAAAGCGGCACCGTACAGTTTTCTCTCATAATAGGAAAATTCGTCGGAAACGAAGAAGATCACGGCGTCATCCAGCAGTTCTGCCGAGATCCGGGAAACTGTCTCGATCTTCGAAACGGCATGCGTTTCCGCAGGATCACTATGACGGATCAGGGAATGCATCTCGTATTTCTCGAAGAAACGGTTTCTGCCTTCTTCGGAAACGTTCAATCTGAAAGCATCCAGATCTTCCGGGATCTCCACGTCCGTCTTGATGGTCGCAAGCGTCTTGGACAGAAAGCAGGAGTCCCTGTCCCGGATCAGCTTCTCCTGAAGCTTTCCCTTGATCTGATCGATGTGCTCATAGATGCCTTCACAGGTATCGTAATCGTTCAGCAGCTTGACCGCCGTCTTGTCTCCGATGCCTTCGACGCCTTTGATGTTGTCGGACTTGTCTCCGGCCAGGCCTTTATAGTCGATGATCTGATACGGTTTGAGACCGTATTCCTCCATCAGGGCTTTTTCATCCATCTTGGCGATATCCGACATGCCTTTGCGCATGACGTAGACGCTCGTCGTGTCATCGATCAGCTGCAGCATGTCCCGGTCACTGGAAAGGATGTACGTATCCAGATCGTACTTCTTTGCCAGGGAACCGATGATGTCGTCCGCTTCGATCGTGTCGTATTCCAGATAAGGAAGCCGGTACGCTTCCAGCATTTCCCTCACCAGATCGAACTGACCGACCAGTTCTTCCGGCGTTTCTCTTCTGCCGGCCTTATAGTCCGGTGCCAGTTCATGACGGAACGTGTGCTTGCCCTTATCGAAGGCGACGACGCAGTAGTCTGGCTGTATCGTCTTCAATGCCTTGTTCAGCATATTCGCAAAAGCGTATACCGCATTGGTGTATACGCCTTTGGATGTCTTCATGATATTTCCGTACGCTGTTGCATAGAAACCCCGAAACAGTACGGAGTTTCCGTCGATCAGTAATAGTTTCATCATTCTCCCGTTTCCGTTTCGACCGGTCTGTTGTTGGAAACAGCCATGTTTTCCAGGATGCTGAGATTTTCATACATCAGGGACAGATAATCCTTTCCGGATTCCATCTGGGAATTCGTCAGGGAAGAGATATTGTTCAAAGTCACTCTCTTGAGTCCCAGTTCCTCTTCCAGTGCAACGAATACCTTCAGCATGTCCTCCGTCATATTCGGTTCATAGGCGATATAGGTGACTCCGTCCGCCTTGATCCGGTTCTTGATGACTTCCAGCTGCGAATCACTGGGCAGAGCGCCGTATTTGGACAGACAGACCGGATAGACCTGGAAACCGAAGTCCTTCTGCCAGCAGCCGAAGGAACCGGTCATGGAGACGAACTTGATCGATTTGTTTTCCTGGACCAGTCTCGTAGCCAGAGCGGAATAAGCCGCTTCCAGTGCGATCAGATCGTCGGCGACCTGTTTATAGTTCTCTTCGAAATATGCGGCCTGTTCGACGTAGTTGCTGGAAAGATAGTCATAGACGTCTTTCGCCATGCAGTACATTCCGCCCGGGGA
>JAEEGL010134464.1_pt1 | contig 12078 bp, 14 predicted proteins | sample 9134231 | NCBI WGS metagenome assembly JAEEGL01 (sample SAMN16246548, study PRJNA631951) | gut metagenome | biome: gut microbiome; feature: rumen; material: fiber-attached | host: Bos | place: Iran: Karaj | collected 2018-10
ACGCCGCGCTTTTGCGGGCAACCCTGCAGGATGGGCGCGGTTGACTTGTTGACAACCTTTTCTCTTCCCTTGCGGATCAACTGATTGATCGTTGGCATGGAAGCACCTCCTGATAATTGTTCGGAGCCGTTTTGCGGTCTCCTCCTATAACATCCCCGCAACCCTCGGGAATATATAGTCATTGCTGGGCCGATAAAACGGGCACGCCTGTTTTATCGGGTTTGCAGATTTTCCTGCGGTGCAGGCACCGCGGCCGGAAAATCTTAAGAAGAATGAAAATTTCCTCCCGCATCAGAGATGCTCCGGAAATTTTCTCCTCGAACCGGCAAAGCCGGCCCTGCGGATTTCGATCGAAGGTTTGGCCAGCCTTCGAAGCATCCGGCGGATCAGTCCGCTTTGGGTTCTTCTGCGTCAGTGCGGAGCACACCCGCGGCGGCGGAAGGCACGTCCACCCGGCAGAGCTGGGACAGCTCCTCCATGGTGGCCACGGTCCGAAGCGCCGTCCCGGTTTCCCGGGCCGCCTGCTCCACCTGCTGCCGCAGATGCGGCGCCGCGTCCAGGGAAAGAAACACGCAGTCCAGCTTGTTTTCCTTCAGGCCGCGCAGCACCTGCCGCACGCCCACCACCCGCATGGACCGCTTTTTCAGCCGCTCCGGCATGTCCCTTTTCCTCCGTTCTTCGGCGCAGGAACGCAGTCGCCCGCATAATGCAGACAACTTTAACATAATAACATCGGCAAAATCAATTGTCAACTGATTTTCCCGGAAAAAATCTGAAAAAACCTGAATTTTTCTTATATTTTCCCATCAGAAAAGCCGTCCGGGGCCACCGGACGGCTCAATGCGGCCTGAAAGCCTTATTTCAGCGCGTATTCCAGCACCACCGAGGCGTTCACCGATACGTCGCCGCTGACGATGGCGGTGCCGCCGGCGCGATCCGCGGCTTCTTCCTTAAAGGTGTTGCTGATGCCGTAGAAGCCGCCGCTCTGGCTGGCGTCCACCAGCTTCAGTTCGCCCAATTCCATTCCGGCGGCCTCGGCCAGCACCTGGGCTTTCGTCCTGGCGTCCTCCACGGCGCGGCGGAGGGCCTTCAGGTACGCTTCATTTTCCTGGGTGGAAGAAAACACGATGCCGTAGGTGGTGTTGGCCCCGGCTGCCATGGCGGCGTCCAGGATGGGCCCCACCTGGCTCAGATCCCGCACCTTCACGTTCAGCATGTTTTCCACCTGATAATAGCTGGTGCGCTTTTCCTTCCCCGTGTCGTCATAGCTGTAATCGTACAGCATGTTCACGTTGAACATGCTGGTGATCACGTCCTTTTCCTCCAGCCCCATGCCGTAGAGCGCTTCCAGCACCGCGTTCATCAGCCGGGCATTCTCCGCCTGGGCCTCCCCCACGGTGTCCGCCCGGGTGGTGACCCCCACCTGCAAGGTGGCGGTATCCGCCGCCAGGGCAATGGTGGCGTTTCCGGATACCCTCACCACCGGGGCGTTTTCCTCCGCCAGGGCGGGGGCGGCCAGCGTCAGGGCCATCATCAGGCACAGCGCGGCAGCGATCAGCTTTTTCATTTCAGATTCCTTCCTTTCCGTACAGGCTGTTTATGCTTTGCCTTTTTTCAGATGGCGGATCAGCAGGAACGCCAGCGCGGCGATCCCCGATACGCAGACGGCCAGCCCCAGCCAGAACAGCCACGAAAGCGTTTCCCCTTCCGCGGTTTCCGCTTCCGACGGTTCCTCCCGGGCCGGAGCGTCCGTTCCCTCCGGCACAGGCGCAGGCGCGGCCGTCGGTTCGGGCGTGGGCCGGGCCGTAGGCGCGAAGGTCGGTTCGGACGTGGGCAGGGCGGTGGCCATCACGGGGGCGGCTGCGTATTCCCGCTGGGCCTTCCTGGCCTCCGCGGGCGCGGCCTCCATCGCTTCTGCGGCCATATACGCGTTCTCCTCTTCGCTTTCCGCCGCCCAGTCCATCATCGGCGCTTCCTCGCAGGCGATCTCCTCGCTCTCCTCCGCGTCCTCGTACAGCATGTTGGACAGGCTCCCCGAAGCAAACAGGGAAAGCACCGCGCCGGCGTCGTTTTCCGCGGCCTTCTGCTCCGGCGCGGGCGCTTCGTTCACCGCGGGAGATTCGTTCGCCGCGATCGATTCGTTCGCCGCAGGCGCTTCATCCGTCGTGGTGGCGGTTTGGGCAACGGCTGCCGGGGCCTTGGCGGATCCGGCGGTGCGGTAAACCGTGGGCAGCTTGCCCCGGCTCATGGCCAAAGCGCCGCCGAAGATCATCACCAGCGCCGCAGCCGCGGCCATCCAGGACTGCCGGAAAGCGCGTGCCGGGCTGCGCTTGCTGCCCGCCGCTTCCGCCCGCACCGCTTTGCGCCAGGACGCAGAAAACTCGTCTGGCACCTCCACCTCGTCCTCCAGGGCGCGCAGGTCCCGCCGCAGGGCCAGCAGCGCAGCGCACTCGGCGCACTCCGCCGCGTGGCGCCGCATCTGCTCCGCCTGCTCTTCCGTCAGTTCTCCATCCAAAAAAGCGTCGAGAAGATCAGAAAATTCTTTGCAGTTCATCATTTTCTCCTCCTCTCTCTGCATTAGACGGAACGGTCCGAAAAAAGTTCCGAAGATTTTCGCAAAATCAGCGCCAGTTTTTCCCTCGCCCGGCTGATCCGGCTTTTCACCGTGCCCAGGGACAATTCCAGGATCCCGGCGATCTCCTCATAGCTGCGGCCCTGAATGTCCCGCAGCACGATCATCCTGCGCATGTCCTCCGGCAGCAGCGCCATGCCCTCCCGGAGGAGGCGCATCCTTTCCTTCTGCTCCAGGCGGGCGTAAGCCCCCGGGCTTTCGTCCCGGAGCTCGTATCCGGTGTCCTCCCGCATGGCGTCCAGGGATACGGCGTCCCGGCGCTTGCGCAGCTCGTCGGTGCACACGTTCATGGCGATCCGGGTGATCCAGGTGCCGAAAGCCGCGTCCCCCCGGAAGGAGGAAAAGGCCCGGAACGCCCGCAGCATGGTTTCCTGGGCGCAGTCCATGGCGTCCTCCCGGTTGCCCATCATGTGATAGCACGCGGCATATACGCGCTTTTCCTCCCGGGCGGCCAGCGCTTCAAATTCTTCGGCGGGCTGTCTGCGTTTCAGCAGCCTGATTTCCATGCTTGCCCTCCTTTCGGCAGACGGCATCATTCAGACGGGATTGCCGCAAAAAAGTTCCCGATATGGGCCGGTCAGTTTTTTGCCGCGGGAACAGCCGCTCCTGCGGCAGCAAATTTCGTTCATATTGTAACAGGAAAAAGGCCAATATGCAAGCGGCCGGCCGCCCTTGCGGTGCCGTGGGAGGAATGGTATAATCGAAGGCGGAGGGATGGCGCGTGGAGGAAGATTTGACCCGCCGTATTTCGGATCTGGCCAGCCGGGCCTGGGCCCAGGGCGTTTATTGCTTCACCCATTTTCTGTCCCTGGCGGGCATTTCCGATTTTTTCCGGGCGCTGCCCTCCCTGCCCCCCGCGCCCTGGCGGCTCTTCGGCGGGGCGGAGGGATGCGAAAGGCAGATGCTGCGCTTCGGGGACGAGGCGCTCTGCGGGTACGACGCGCCCTTCCCCATCGCGTGCCTGCGCATTTTCCCCCTGAACGAAAAGTTTTCCGAGCCCCTCACCCATCGGGATTACCTGGGGGCGCTGATGGGGCTGGGGATCGAAAGGGAGCTGCTGGGGGATATCGCGGTACGGGAGAAGGAAGCGTACCTGTTCTGCGAGGAGCGCATCGCGCCGTATATCCGGGAGCACCTTGTCCAGGTCCGGCGCACGTCCGTTTCCTGCGAAGCGTCCGCGCCGCCGGAAGGCGCGCTGTACGAAACCCGGCCGCTGAGCGTGCAGGTGTCCTCCCAGCGGCTGGACGCGCTGATCGCCCGGGTGTTCAAATTGAGCCGGGGCGATGCCCAGGCCCTTTTCCCCGCCGGAAAGGTGTTCGTTTCCGGCCGCCTGTGCGAAAGCCCAAGCCACGTGCCCAAGGCGGGCGACGTGGTTTCCGTCCGGGGCTTCGGCCGCTTCCGGTACCGGGGCATGGAAAGCCTGAGCAAGAAAGGAAAAGAGAATACCGCCGTGGAGCTGTTCGTCTGAAGCGAAAAATCAAGCCAAAACCGGCGGCGCGCCTTCACCCGCACAGGATGAAAGCGCGCCGCTTTTTCTTTGCCGTTCAGCTCTGCATGCTGCGCACCGGGCAGCAGGCAATCATCATCCTTCCCGCGCCTCCCGGCCGTTTTCATCCGGCTGACCGTTCAATATCAGCCAATCCAGCGTCTCCCGGGAAAGGAAGGGCGCCAGCTTGAAGGCCAGGCTCCGCCTGGCATGGAGCAGCTTCCTCACCATCCGATCCAGGCACGCTTTCGATACGAAGGGCGCCAGGTCGCAGATATGGCTCTCGTCCGCCTGCTCCAGGCAGCGCTCGGCCAGCCGGTCCAGAACGTCCCGGCTCGCAAAAGGGGCCAGCTCCAGGATCTGCTCCCAGCTCAGCGCCGGCGCATCCGGCACATCCGGCGCGGGCGGCGCTTCCGGGATTGGCGGCATTTCCGGGACTGGCGGAGCCGGCGGCGTTTCCGGCACGGCGGGCAGGGCCGCTTCCTCTTCCGCGTCCAGGCTGATCCTGCCCGTCAGGATTTCTTCCATGGATACGCCGTAATAGGCGCTGAGAAACAGCAGCGTCTGCACGTCCGGCAGGGCCGCGCCGTTTTCCCATTTGCTCACCGCCTGGTGGGTCACATTGCACAGCTCCGCCAGGCCCTGCTGGCTCAGGCCCCTTTGCAGCCGCAGCAGCATCAGGTTCCGTCCCGCCTGTTGATTGTCGATCATGGTTTTCTCTCCTTCCCGTATGATGGCACCGGCCGGGCGCATATTCAGCATAGGGGATTTTTTGTTTTCCGGCAAGAAACCGTTGGTTGAATGTCCGGATTGCAACCGGCGGTTGCAAAGCGGAGCTTTTTCAGGGAGGAAATACAGGAAAGGGCGCTTCCTTGCCCCGCAAAGAAACGCCCCCCGATAAACGTTCTTCTAATTATCATTGTCTTCCCGGAATTTGAACAGCTTGCGCTTCACCCGCTGCAGCGCGTTATCGATGGATTTCACGTGGCGGCCCAGCAGCTCCGCGATCTCCTGATAGCTTTTGCCGTCCATGAACGCCTCCAGCACCCGGCGCTCCAGATCGGAAAGCACCTCGGAGATCTGGGTCTGGATGCGGCTTAAATCCTCCTGGCTGATGTAGAGGTCCTCCGGGTTGGTGACCCGGCCCTCGATCACGTCCATCAGCGTACGGTCCGATTCCTCGTCGTAGAGGGGCTTATTCAGGGAAACATAGCTGTTCAGGGGCACGTGCTTCTGCCGGGTGGCCGCTTTGATGGCGGTGATGATCTGGCGTTTGACGCACAGCTCCGCAAAGGAGCGGAAGGAGGCCAGGCGCTCGGGCTGAAAATCCCGGATGGCCTTGTACAGCCCGATCATGCCCTCCTGCACGATGTCTTCATGGTCCGCGCCGATGAGGAAATAGCTGCGGGCCTTCGACCGCACGAAGTTCTTGTATTTGTTCAGCAAATAAGCCAGGGCCTGGCCGTCCCCCTGCTGGGCCAGGGCGGCCACTTCCTCGTCCGTCATGGGCACGTACTGTTCAAATTCCCTGTCTTCATCCATCATGGGTTCGTCCGCCATGGCGCGCCTCCCGGGAAAAATAGATTCAGCCGCGGCCCGTCATCGCCGCATAGAGCAGGATCCCCGCGGCCACCGACGCGTTCAGGGACCCCACGCCCCCCTTCATGGGAAGCGATACCTTGTAATCGCTGTTTTCCAGCACCAGGCGGCTGACGCCCTCGCCCTCGGCCCCCACGATCAGCGCCATGGGGCCGGAGAAATTCACGGTGCGGTAGTCCTCGCCCTCCATATCCGCGGCGTAGAGCCACACGCCCTTTTCCTTGAGCATTTCCAGGGTGCGGTTCAGGTTGGTCACCCGGGCCACCTTCACGGTTTCGACAGCCCCGGCGCTGGCCTTCACGGCGGAAGGGGTGAGCCCCGCGGCCCGGCGCTCCGGCACGATGACCCCGTGGGCGCCCACGCAGGCGGCGGTGCGGATCACGGCCCCCAGATTCTGGGGATCGGTGACTCCGTCCAGGATCACCAGGAAGGGAGGCTCGCCCTTTTCCTCGGCGTCGCGGAGCATGTCCTCCACGTCGTAATACCGGTAGGCGGAGGCAAAGGCCAGCATGCCCTGGTGGTTCCGGGTGATTTCGTCCAGGCGGCTGCGTTCCACCGTCTGGATGGGGATATGCCGCTCCCGGGCCATCGCTACGATCTCCCGGGCCGTGCCGCTCAGATCGCCCTTCGCCACCAGCAGTTTTTCAATATCCCGGCCGGACTTGATGGGCTCCCGGATGGGATTGCGGCCGGACAGCAGGTTTTCGGGAAGCAGGGCTTCCTCCCGCCGCACATCCGCGCGGGGCGCGGCTTTCCTTTCCGCCGGCTTTTCCTGCCGGGGCGCGGGGCGCTCGGCCTGCTCCCTGGGGACGGGGGGCTTTTCTCCCCGGAAGGCGGGCCTGCCGCCGGGCCGGCGGGCGTCGGCACGCTGGTTTTCCCGGCGCTGTTCGTCCGCCTTCGCGGTGCTGCGGCGGTAGCGGGCGCCCTCCTCTTCCCACTTGCTCTCGGCCCGCAGGTGATCCTTCCTGGTCATTTTCTTTTTCGTCAAATCCTTATAGAATGCCATTTCAGCTTTCCTCGTTTCTGTATTCTACCGATCCCTCCGCCCGGCGGGCGCTTCGTCCACCACGGCGATGGAAACCGTATAGGAGCTTTGGGCAAAATACCGGTCCGCGCGGCTGCCCCGCACCACGATGATCGCCGGGTCCGTGTCCCGGCCGTCAAAGGCGTAATCCCCGAACACCACCACGCTGGAGGGAACGAACAGGGAAAGATCGTAGCAGCACAGGAACGCGAAGGGCCGGATGATGGTCACCGTGTCCGGCAGGTCAATGGTTTTCAGCGATTCGCACGCATAGAACGTATGATCCCGGATCACCGCGATCCCCTGGGGAACGGTGATGGCGGAAAGGCTCCGGCAGTAGCTGAACGCCCAGCTCCCGATATCCGTCATGCGCTCGGGCATCGTGACGGAAGCGAGGTTCACGCACTCGGCGAACGCATACGGCCCGATCACCGTCACGCTGTCCGGCAGCACCAGGGAGGTCAGCGATTCGCAGTTGCAGAACGCCCCCTCTTCAATAAATCGGAGGCCCTCCGGGAGCGTCACGGAGGACAGGGCCGTGCAGTAGCTGAACATGCTTTTCCCCACGGCGGGGACCCCCGGCTCCAGCACGGCGGAGGAAAGGGAAGAACACAGCGAGAAGGCCGAATCGCCGATCTGCTTCACGCTGCCCGGGATCGTCACGGCGGTCAGGCGCGGGCAGGCCTGGAACGCCTGTTTCCCGATCGCGGCCACGCCGTCCTCCAGCTCCACCGCGGCCAGATCCTGGCAGTTTGCGAAAGCGCCCCACCCGATCTCCTTCACGCTGCCCGGGACCTTCACGGCGGTGAGCCCGTCCCGGCCAAAGAAAGCAAACCTCCCGACGGCGGAAACGGGACGGCCCTCCAGCTCCGCAGGCACGGCCGCTTCCCCGCCCTCGCCCCTGTAGGCGGTGATTTCCGCGGTGCCGTCCTCCCGCAGGGCGTATTCGTAATCCCCGCAGCGCAGGGCCGCCGCTTCTTCCTCCGCCCCGGCGCAGCAGCCGCACAGCAGCATCACCGCGCACAGCGCCAGGCTCAGCGCCTTTCTCATCGATTTCCTCCTTCCGCGTATCCACGCGCGGCAAGCCCGTCACGGGGCTTTGAACATTTCCCGCATTTCCGCCGCTTTTCCGCAGGATTTCGCGCCCTCCGGGCAAGGGCCGCCGACGCAGCCGGGGCCCGCGTTTTCAAAGATCACCGGGGCGATCTGCTTGCACAGCCGCACCATTTCCACCGCCATGCCCCGGATTTCCCACTGGGCGCGGCTGCAGCAGCGCAGGGAGAAAAAGTGCAGCAGCTCCCGGGCGTTCATGGTCATCGTGATATGGGTCTCGCAGGCGTTGGGCAGCACGAACCGGGCGTCCTCGTTGCTGCCCTCGCCGCTGCCGCCCAGCTTCTCCTGCCATTCCACGTACCAGCGCTGCATTTTTTCCATCTGCCGGGCAAATTCCTTTTCGGCCTCTTCCCCCAGGGCTTTGATCCGGGGCGGCACGATATAGCAAAAGCCTTTGTCCAGGGAGACGTAGCGCTGGCTCTGCACGGAAAAGCTGGCGATGCGGTGCCGCGTCACCTGGGCCAGCAGCGCCCGGCTGACGCCGGAAATGCCGAAGGTGAAGCTGGCGTGCTCCAGCACCGAAAGATGCCCGGAGGCCACGATCCGGCGCAGGAACGCCGCCTGGTCCTTTTCCTCCACCAGCGCCCGGAGTTCTTCGTATCCCAGGGCGGAATAGCAGGTCCGGGCCGCCAGAGCGCAGGTCTTTTCCGGGTCCGGCGTGTGGGAAAGGAGGGTCACTTGCAGTTTCGCTTCAGGCATCGTTTTTTTCCTCCGATTGCAGGTATTCGGCCAGGATCAGCAGCCTGTCCGTCCGCCCGGTCAGATACAGGTAGCCCAGCAGCGCCTCCAGCCCCGTAGCCCCGGCATACTCGCCGGCGCTGGCGGACCTGGGCCCGGCGTGATGGGGATGGGCGTTGCGCCCCCGGCGGAATACGTCCGATTCCTCTTCCGTCAGCAGGGGGGCGATCCTCTGGGCTTCCCGGGCCTGGGATACGGCGCTCACCGCCCGGTTCGCATCGGCGTGCATATCCCGCACGGGCAGATTTTTTTCCATTAAGTATGTGCGCACCAGCAGGGCGTGCACGCTGTCCCCCACGTAGGCCAGCTGCAGAGGGGAAAGCAGCCGCGCCTGCTCCGGCGCCATCGCCGGCTCGGCGGTCAGAAGCGCCCTCATTTCAGCGCCGTCTTGCTGTAGGCGGAGGGGCTCATGCCCACGATGTTCTTGAAGGTCTTGCTGAAATGATAGGGGTCGTTCATGCCCACTTCGATGCCCGCCTGGCGCACGGTGTAGCCCTCCTTGAGGAGCACCTTGGCCCGCTCCATCTTGCAGAAGAGCTGGTAGCTCTGGGGCGGCATGCCCACCTCGGCCACGAACCGCTTGCGGAACGTCTCCACCGGCATGCGGCTCAGGGCCGCCATATCGCTCAGGGAGAAGCTGTCCCGGTACTGGTTCTTGCGCATGGCGTCCACCACCTTGGCGATCTCGTGGGAGAGCACCGCGTCCATGGCCACCGGCTGGCCGGAATGGGAGGCCAGCATGGCCCACAGCAGCTGCTGCAGCTGGGCGCTGGACGCATCCTGCGCCGCCGCCACCCGCACCGTGGCCTGCACGATGTGCTTGGCCAGGTTCAGCTGGCTGGGCAGCGCGCCCTGCTTCATGATCCGGTGGGGCAGCGCGCCCATCCGCTGCAGGAACGCGCCGCTGAGGGTGCCGCCCACCATGATCCACAGCACCCGGGCTTCCTGGCTCACGTCCAGCACCACGTCCGCCGTGGCGGGGGGCAGCATGCAGCACTCGCCGGAGCGCAGCGTCGTGGGATTTTCCGGGGTTTTCAGCGTCAGGCTGCCGCTTTCCAGCGCCAGCCACAGCCAGTGATCCACCGTCTTGAGGGCCTGCGGGCCGTTCTGCAGCATGGCCGAGCCGCTGGCCGCGATATATACGCCGCTGGCGCCGGCCAGGGCATCCGGGGTGTGCGCCCCTTCCACCAGCACCGCGGGCATGTCCGTCTGATCCGGCTTCGTCTGAAACAGCAATGATTCCGCCATGATTCTCTCCTCCGTTTCCTGTGTACGGCCTTATTTTACATCCCAAATCTTACATTGTCAATACGGGTGACCACATGGAACAAATAAATCCGGCGGATTTCCGCAGAGAACAGAAAATTTTCAAACCCGTGGGACAAACCCGGGCCCCGCGGCGTCTAATTATATGGAAAAAGGTTTTCCCAATCCATTCCAAGAAAGGAAGCGCATCCCCATGACCCGACTGACCCGCTTTTTAATCCTGCTGACGGCGGCCGTTCTTCTTCTGCCCGGCATCGCCCTGGCGGAGGACAGGCCCCTCGCCGTTTCCTTTTCCGGGCCGGTGACCCTCTCGCCGGGGCAGCAGGCCCAGGCCGTCACCGTGGCCAATATATCCGGCGACGTGGTGTATTCCATCACCGATATGCAGAAGAAAACCGTGGTGTATACCGAGCAGCGCGCCGGCGTCCAGGCGGGCGAGCGCCTGACCTGGCCCGTCCCCGCGGACATCGCCGGGCTGGACGCCGCCCATCCCGTAAAGCAGATTCGTCTTTCCTTCGTGCTGAACGGAAAGGCCTGCGCCCTCGACCTGTATTTCTCCCTGGAAAAAGGAAAGGGCCCCGGCATCGTGATCGAGCAGGGCGCCTGGTATCACAACAACACCGCCTGCGTTTTCGGCCCCGCCTTCCGGGACGTGAAGCCGGGCCTCACGGACAAATGGTACACCTTCGCCCCCGTGGATCTGACCGTCCAGGGCCGGCAGGAATTTGAGTATATCGCTTCCAGCCTGTACGTCATCGGGACGGTCTGTGTGGATGTGAACGGCGACAGCGTCACCGTAACGTACCGGAATTTTTACGACGGGAAAGGCGGCCGCACCGAAACGAAAGAGGAGTTTTTCACCTTCTTTCCGGATCTGGACGCCGTTTCCCAGGTGGAGCCCGAAATGCTGCAGGATCGGGCGCGGGCCTTCGGCGTGCCCCTGAGCATTGAAAACGATCTGAACGGGGACGCCCGGGTGCTTCTGTACGTGCGCAACCGGGTCACCTACTGCAATTACGTCACCCCCACCCGCCAGCTCACCCGCTACTGGCCCAATCTGCCGGAGAGGAAAGCCCTGCGGGAAGAGATGCTGCGCCTGATGGACCCGTAAGGGCGATTGACACCCGGCGGCAAAGCCGGTACAATGAACGGGCGGAAGCAGTTTCCGCCCGTTTTTGATTGGCAAAGGAGGGAGCAGCCGTGCCCACGGTCCGCCACACCGTCGGGCCCGCGGAAGCGGGCCGCACGGTGAAATCCCTGGCCCTGAAGGAAATGGGGCTGTCCCGGGGCCTGTTTTCCAGCCTGAAATTCCGCGGCGGCATCACCCTGGACGGCGCGCCGGTCCATGCGGACGTGCGCCCCGCCCCCGGCCAGGTGCTCTGCGCCCAATGGGAGGAGGCGGGCGGCGGATTCATTCCCGCCCCGGTGGACGCTGGTTTTGCCATTGTCTATCAGGACGAAGCCTATTTCGTGCTGGATAAGCCCGCGCCGCTGCCCACCCTGTCCTCCCCCCGGCAGGGCGGCGCGTCCCTGGAAAGCGCGCTGTACGCCCGCCTGGGCTGCCCCGAAAACTATCTGTTCCGCCCGGTGAACCGGCTGGACAAGGGCACCAGCGGCCTTCTGGCTGCGGCCCGGGACCGCAACGCCCAGCAGCGGCTGCAGAAGCTGCTGCACACGGAGGATTTCGTGCGGGAATACCTGGCTGTCTGCCGCGGCCGTCCGCCCCGGGACGCCGGCACGGTGGATCTGCCCATCGCCAAGGGCGCGGGCGTCCGGCGGGAGATCCGCCCCGACGGGCGGCGGGCCGTGACCCGCTACCGCCTGGAAGCGGAGAAAAACGGCCTGTGCCTGCTGCGTCTCCGGCTGGAAACGGGGCGCACCCATCAGATCCGGGTGCACATGGCGGCCCTGGGCTGCCCCGTGCTGGGGGATTACCTCTACGGCGAAAAAGACCCCCGCCTGCCCGGGCGGTTCGCCCTGCACGCCTGCCGCCTCGCTTTCACCCATCCGTTTACCGGCCGGAGGATCGACCTTTTCTCTCCCCTGCCCCACGCCCTGGGCGCCCTGCTGGAAGAAAACGAATAAAAACAGCGCAGCCCCGCCGATTCCGGCAGTCCGCTGCGCTGTTGTTTTATTTTTACGCCGCCGCTTTTGCGGAGGGCTTTTTTGCTTTGCCCGTCAGGCGCATCAGCCGCTGCCTGCGCTTGGCCCGGCGCTCCA
>JAEEGL011995195.1_pt1 | contig 12078 bp, 9 predicted proteins | sample 9134231 | NCBI WGS metagenome assembly JAEEGL01 (sample SAMN16246548, study PRJNA631951) | gut metagenome | biome: gut microbiome; feature: rumen; material: fiber-attached | host: Bos | place: Iran: Karaj | collected 2018-10
GCGCACCACGAGGAAATCGAGATGGACAACATGATTTCGCCTATCGTGCAGGTGTGCGACGCCATTTCGGGTGCGCGCCCGGGTGCCCGTCGCGAGGTGGTTGAGGCTTATATCCAGCGTCTCAACAAGTTGGAGGATATTGCCATGTCTTATCCGGGTGTGGTGAAGACCTACGCCATCCAAGCGGGTCGCGAGTTGCGCGTCATCGTAGGTGCCGACAAGGTGAGCGACCAAGACGCCGACCGCATCGCTTACGACCTCTCGAAGCAAATCCAGACCGAAATGACCTATCCGGGCCAAATCAAGATTACGGTCATCCGCGAAACGAGAGCCGTGCAATATGCGAAGTAAACACGATTATGATTAGAGAAGAAACTGTTTTTGGACCTATAAGGAGTCGCCGCTTGGGCGACTCCTTAGGCATTAATTTGCTGCCTGAAAAAGGCAAGATTTGTAGTTTTGATTGCATCTATTGCGAGTGCGGCTGGAACAAGGACGGACGCAACGACACCCGATTGCCTTCGGCTGAAAAGGTGCGCAACGACTTGGAAACCAAACTGAAACAATGCAAAGCCAATCAAATCAACATCGATTCCATCACCTTTAGCGGCGATGGCGAGCCAACACTGAACCCTGAGTTTCCGCAAATCATTGACGACACGATACGGCTGCGCAACCAATATTATCCCAACTCGAAAATCACGGTGCTGTCGAATGCCACGCGGGTACACTTGCCCGAAGTGTTCGATGCCTTGCGCAAAGTGGACAACCCGACCATGAAAATCGATGCGCCGACGAATGACTTGGTTGAGAAAATCAACCACCCTGCGCCGGGCTATGATATTAATAAGGTGGTGGAGGCTTTGAAGCAGTTCAATGGCGACTTCATCATGCAGACCATGTTCCTGAAAAGCAAGGATTTTGATTCGTCAAGCCCCGAAGTCTTGAACGGCTGGATGAACATTGTGCGCCTCCTGAAGCCCCGCGAGGTGATGGTCTACACCATCGACCGTCCCACGCCCGAGGAAGGTTTGCAGAAATTCACCGTGGAGGAAATGCGCCGTTTGGTGCAGCCCCTGATTGACGAAGGGTTTTTGATTCAGATTAAGGGGTGATAGATAGGTTAATAATCACGAGAGGCGGGCTTCAATCGAGGCTCGCCTTTTGTTGTTTTTGGTGGGGGGCATGGTGCTTCGACAGGCTCAGCAACCCTGTGACAGCCTATAGTAGGGTCATTTTGTCGCCCACTGGGGCTGGAATCGGATGGTTTTTCGTTTGTCGGCAGCAACCCATAATGAAACCCCTTCCAAAACAAATTCATTCGAAAAACTCCTCCTTGAAATTCACAAAACAAACTCGCTCTTGGGCACGGGTCAGGGCGGTGTAGAGCCAGCGGAGGTCTTCCACTTCGAGAGTTTCCTTTTGGTTGAGGGAAGAATCGATGAAAACGGTGTTCCATTGGCCGCCTTGGGTTTTGTGGCAGGTGAGGGCGTATGCAAACTTCACCTGCAAGGCGTTGAACCACGGGTTCTTCTTCATCTCTTTGTAACGCTCACGGCGGTTGGGAATGTCCATGTAGTCTTCCTCGATGGCGGCAAGCAGCCGTTTGTTTTCTTCCTCCGTCAGCGAGGCACTGTTGCTGTTCAGCGTGTCCAACAGGATTTTCGCTTCCACATTGGGCGCGTCGGGATAGTCGGTGAAACTGAGTTCCACATCGGCGAAACGGAAGCCGTACATCTCCTCGAAATGCCTGATTTTCCGCAACTCAGCCATGTCGCCGTTGGCGATGAAACTGATGGTTTGGTTGCCTTCGGCCCAATAATAGTTGTTTTTCACCACCATCAACTTGTCGCCTGTTGCAATTTCACCCTCAATGTTGAGGATGCGTCCTCGGATGGCCTGATTGAACATGTTGGCCCTTTTGTTCGATTTGCAGATGATGACCGCCTCATTCTCCGAACTGTTGGCGAAGGCCTTGTGCAGCATTTCCTCAAAGGTTTCAGGCTCAATCTTTTCGATGTCGCTGAAGCCTTGAAGATGGAAAATGGGCAAGTGGTATTCGTAGAGGTTTTGGCTGAGCATTTGCCTGATGTCGGTGGCGTTGTAGAGGATGCCCGATGCCAAGGCCTGACGTTTCACTTCGGTCAGTTCGTAGGTGGCAGCGGTGATGGGAAACTCGGATTTCAGGTATTCGCAATTGAGTGCAGGGCTTTCCGAACTCTCCACGGGCGGCAGTTGCGCCGTGTCGCCGATGAGCAGCAAGCGGCAGTTTTCGCCACTGAAAACATAACTGAGCAAGTCGTCGAGCAGGCTTGTGCCGCCAAATTCCTTTTGTTCGCCAATCATCGAGGCTTCGTCAACGATGAAAAGCGTGTTCTTGAACATGTTTTCTGCTCTCGCCATGCGGATGCTGCCGTCGGGGAAGGTCTTGGCTTGGTAAATCCTTCTGTGTATGGTGCTTGCTTTCTGTTGCGTGTAGTTGCTGAGCACCTTGGCGGCGCGTCCCGTGGGCGCCATCAGCACATATCTCATCCCGATTGAGGGCAGGGTTTTCACCAAGGTTTTCACCAACGAGGTTTTTCCCGTTCCGGCGTAGCCTCTCAAAACATAGGTCGGATTTTCCTTTTGCGAGAGTAGGAAAGCGGCCAAATGATACAATACAATCGATTGACCTTCAGTAGGTTCAAACCCGAAGGATTGTGTGAGGCGGTTGAATAACTCTTGTCTGCCCATCGCCGAAATGGATTAGAAGGGGTAGCCGATGCCCATCTGCATCCTCAAGTTGCCAAACTGGTTGAAACGCCAATGGTTGCCGTTTTCGTTGGCGTAGGGGTTACGCATGGCGTAGGCGAAATCGAGGCGGATAATGAGGAACGAGGCATCGATTCTGAGGCCGAAGCCCGCATCGAGGGCCAACTGCTTGTAGAAAGTGCTGAAATTGAACTCGGCGTTGGGCATGGATTCGTTGGCGTAATAGGTCCACACGTTGCCCACATCGACGAAAAGGGCGCCGTTGATGATGTTGTAGAGGGGGAATCGGTATTCTGCGTTCATTTCTAATTGCATGTCGCCAATGCGCTCATAGTTCTCATTGTCAGGTACATAGCCTCCAGGTCCAACGGTGCGATAGAGCCAGCCGCGCAAGCCGTTGGAGCCGCCGCCGTAGAAACTGCGCTCGAAGGGTAGGTCTTTTGAGTTACCATAGGGGATGCCAAGGCCGACAAACTCGCGGAACACGAGCCACGACTTGTTGCCGAGGTCCAAGTGCTGGCGGAAGTCGAAACAGCCTCTCATATATTGCGCATAGCGGATGTTCAGAAATTCGTAATGGCCGTCTTCGGTTTCGGTGACGAGTTTCGTGTGGTTGAAGAGCGAAATCAGGTTGCCGCTCGATTCAAAGTCGGTGCGGAGGTAGATGAAACTGCCCTCTTTGTTGAACCGTTGGCTGCTGTAAGTCATCGAATAACGCAAACCGAGAAGCATGTGGCTGTTGTATTGTTCTTTCTTCCTCTGGCTGGTTTCGGCATCGAGATAGGCTTGGAAAGTCGGGTTGATGTCGCTGATTTTCACTCTGTTGAAGTAGATGGGCGAGAAGGCATGAACCATACGGTTGCTGTTTTTCCAGTCGTAAGTGAACATGGCCGTCGATGTGTAACGCGAGTAGTAATACCTCACTTGCGCGTTGAATCCCAAGGAAACGGAGGTGGTGGGTTGGTAGTCTCTCGCAAGGTCGTTGATGGCATATGGACTGAGGAATTTCGGGAACAAGACGCTCGCCGTTATGCCCAACTCCTTCGTGTTGAACACTTTCTTTCCACTTTCGTTTTCTTCCTCCCCGAGTAGTTTTTGGGCTTCCAAGCCTCCCTTGAGGCTGAGTTGGAAAACCTCGGCTCCACGGAAAATGTTCTTGTTGGAGTAGGAAAAACTGCCTTTGATGCCGAGGTCGCCGTCGGAGTTGGTGCCTTCGCCCTGCACTGTGAACGAATGGATGTCGTTCTGTTGCATGGTGATACGGCAGTCGAGGAGGTTGGTGGTGTCGTTGGGAACGGTGTCGAACTGGATGCCTACATTGCTGAAAAGCCTGAAGTTGCCAAGCGATTTGTAGGTGCTGGTGACGCTCCTCAGGTTGTATGGCAACCCTTCCGCAATGTGGATGGAGCGAGAGAAAGTCTGTGGTTTCACCTGTGGTTTCCCGAAATAGAAGAAGTCAACGATATTGGTGATTTTCCTTCTCCGGCCAAATTCCAAGGTGAGCGTGGCCGAGTCGGTGGGCTTGTCGTTCATGCGAAAGATGGAGTAGTTGGGGTAGACGCTGATGTCGCGGATGCGGTATTTCTTGTAGGCCAAGTCGCTCTTTTTCAGGTGCATGGTGATTTCCATGGTGTGGTCCATGAAGTTGCTGTCCACCTCGTAGTAGATGAGGTCGCGGTTGAAGAAGTAGTAGCCTGAGTTTTTCATCCGCTCGGTGATGAGTTCGCGCTCTTCGTCAAGCGAGTAGGCGTTATATATGTCGCCTTCCTTCAGGGGAAACGCCGCGCTGTCGCGCATAATGTAGGAACGTATGAGGCTGTCTTTGATGATGTGGTTGACTTTCTTGACGTAATAGGGGCGGGCTGGGTAGACGTGATAGGTGACTTTGGCCATTTTTTTCCTCTTCTTGAAGTCGACGGAATGGGTTACCTTGGAATGGAAATAGCCTACATTGTCGAGGTAGCGCATCATCTGCACGGTTGAGTTGTCGGCCTCAGTTTTGTCGTAATAGACAGGCTCGTTGCCGAAAGTTTTGTCCATCCATTTCCAAAACACGCTTTTTGGATGACGCGCGTGTTGGTAGAAGTACCATGTGGGGAGATTGGTTTGGAGGGTGCTTTTGTAGGGCTTCAGGGAGATATATTTCGAAATGTCCGACTTGCTGAGTTTGGTGCGTTTTTCCTCAATGACGACCTTATTGCTTTTGACGAGGTATTTCCCTTCGGGGACAAAACGCCTAAGGGAACACGACGACATCAAGACGGCCACCAAAAGGGCAATGACGATATGGAACCTTTTGCCTGACATGAGGAATACGGATAGGCTGCAAAGGTAAGAAATAATCCTTTATACGACCTCGGCCACGGTGAAATTGCTGCCACCGATGAAGACCACATCGCCGAAACGCGCATTGTTGACGGCGGAACGGTAGGCATGGCTCACCGACTCGAACACTTGTCCGCGAAGGCCCATGTCGAAAGCTTTTTCGGCCAAGATGTTGGCATCCAAGCCGCGTGGGATGTCGGCCTTGCAGAAATAGTATTCGGCGCCACGAGGAAGGAGCTGCAAAACGCTGTCGACGTCCTTGTCATTCACCATACCAAGTACGAAATGCAACTTACCATAGTGCATTTCAGCCAATTGGCGCACCACTTCAGTAATGCCCGCCACATTGTGGCCTGTGTCGGCAATGGTGAGCGGGTCTTTGCAGAGGATTTGCCACCGGCCCATCAAGTGGGTGTTTCTGATGACTTTTCCGATGCCGTCGCGGATGTCGTCGTCCGAGAGGTTGAACTTGTTGCGGAGCAGGTCAATGGCGCACCTTACAGTGGTGAGGTTCTTTTGCTGGTAGTTGCCCATCAGCGGGATTTCGAGGGCTTCCATGTAGAGTTCGCTGTTTTTCCAAACGTCAAACTTCTGCTCGGTGAAGGACTCGAAATAAATCTTGTCGCAGTCAAAGATTTGGTCGGCAAAGTAAATCGGACTGCCACATTCTTTGGCCTTGTCGATGAAAACCTGCTCGGTTTCGGGATGGGTTTCGCCAATCACCACAGGGATGCCGGGCTTGATGATACCGGCCTTTTCGTAAGCGATTTTCGCCCGCGTGTCGCCCAAGAATTTGGTATGGTCGAAATCGATGTTCGTGATGATGCTCAACTCGGGCGTGATAAGGTTGGTGGAGTCCAACCTGCCGCCCATGCCCACCTCAACGATGGCAATGTCGACTTTCTCCTTTCGGAAATAATCGAAGGCCATGCCCACGGTCATCTCGAAGAAGGAAAGTTCCATCGCCTCAAACTTATCCTTGTAAGTATCAATGAATTGCACAACATTTTCTTCGGGAATCATCTCCCCATTGATGCGGATGCGTTCGCGGAAGTCGCGCAGATGGGGCGAGGTGTAAAGGCCTGTTTTGTAGCCCGCTTCCTGAAAAACGGAGGCCAAAGTGTGCGAAACGGAGCCTTTGCCGTTGGTGCCAGCCACATGCACCGACTTGAAACTGTTGTGCGGGTTGTCCAAAAGGTCTAAGAGTTGGATGGTATTGTTGAGGTCAGCCTTGTAAGCGGCGGCTCCAATGCGTTGATACATTGGGAGTTTGTTGAACATCCATTCGAGGGTTTCTTGATAAGTCATAATCATTTGTTGATGACAAAAGTATAAGTGATGGTGCCGTGTTGTTCCTCGGGTGCGTTGGGGTCGGAGGCGAAAGCGGAGCGCAAGGCGGCCTGTTTGGCCTTCTCGCGCATGGATTGGTTGATGATGGTTGTGCCTTTGGTGGCAACTTCCGCTCTGGTTACCTTGCCTTCGCGGTTCACCCAAATATCGACAACGACGATGCCTTCTTCGGGGAAGTCGTCGTTGGGGCGGTGCAACGATTTCGCGCCGCGACCGCCGAGGTCGTAGCCCGTTCCGTTGCCTTTTCCGCCTTGGCCGTCATATTTCTTGATACCCGCCAAACCATTCGGATTGCCTTGGTCGCCGGGCTGTCCTGTAATACCCTCAGAACCACCTGCTTGCGGGCTGTCGCTGCCCTTGAACAAAGCCCTTTGATTGACGGTGGGCTTGGGCTCTTCGGCAGGTTTTTCCTGCTTCAGTTTGGTGTTTTTGGGCTTTTCAAGCGAGGGAGCTTCGTCGTCGTTTTGCGTCACGATGTCTTCCTTGCTTTTGTTCGGTTGTTGCTGAGGCTGAGCGGCTTGCGGAATGGCAGGCTTCTCGGGCTGGATGTTGCCCATGCCTTGGTTCATCATGCCCAAATCGACCTCAACGCCTTCCTCGCCTGGCAGCGGAAGGGGCGTCCTGAAGGCCATCAGGAATAAGATGAGCACGGCCAAAGCGTGTACCACGATGGTACCCACTGCGGCTATGCCCTTGTCTTTCTTTTCGTTGCTGTTCATAATGCCTCCTATTTCTTCGGTGCGGTGGCCAAAATCACTTTGTGGTTGTTGTTAGTGGCATTGTTGATGTCGTTGACGGCATCAATCACATTCACAATATATTGCACGGGAACGCTCTTGTCTGAACGCAATACCACCGTGGCTTGGCTGTCGTTTCCTATCTTATTGTTAATGAGGTCGGTAAGTTGGGTTTCGTCAGCGGGAGTTTCGTCCACGAAATACTGGAATTGCTCGTTGACGTAGACCGTGACGGTTTGCTTAGCCATGGTTTTGCTGTTGCTCGAAGGCAGCATCAGTTTGATGGCGTTGGGGGCGACCAAGGTCGATGTCAGCATGAAAAAAATCAGCAGCAGAAACACCAAGTCCGACATGGACGAGGAGTTGAAAGTGGGTTCGACCTTATTTCTTGATTTGATGGCCATAATGCGCTGGTTTTAAGCGGGTTCGTTCAAAACATCCATAAATTCGGTCGCCTTGGCTTCGAGCAAGTTGACTACTTTTTGGATTTTCGTTGAGATGATGGCGTGGAAGAAATAGGCGAAAATGCCGACAATCAGACCGCCGACTGTGGTCACCATAGCCTCATAAATGCCCGACGAAAGCAGTTCAATGTTAATGTTGTTGCCAGCCATCGACATATTATAGAACGCGCGAATCATGCCCGTCACCGTGCCAAGGAAACCAATCATCGGGGCGGCACTGGCAATCATGGCGAGGATGCTCACGCCACGTTCCAACTGCGCAACTTCCAAATTACCAACGTTTTCTATGGCCGAGTTGATGTCGCCCAATGGTCGCCCAATGCGCGAAATGCCTTTCTCAATCATCCTTGAAATTGGGGTGGAATTGCCTCTGCATAAGGCTTTTGCAGAGTCGAGTTTGCCGTCTTTCATGTATTCGCGGATTCGGTCCATGAAACCGCTGTCATACTTCGTGGCACGCGAAACGGCAATGTACCTTTCGATGAAAATGTAGACCGCGATGATGGATAAAACGGCCAACAAAACCATGATCCAGCCGCCTTTTGTGGCAAGGTCGAGGATGGAGAGTTTGATTTCCGTAGGCTGCGCTACGGTTTCGGCAGTGGCTGTACCCAATTCATTGACAGCCTGTTGGATTTGAAGAAGGTTCATTTGTTGAAATGTTGATTGTTGAACTGTTTAATTGTTGGAAACAATACGGTTGTGGATGGGGTTTTATTGTGTCAGCGCATGTCAATCACATCCACTTTGGGGTGTTTCTTCGTGTCGAAAGTGAAGAATTTGTCGCCCAATTCTTGGTCGAATTTCATCTCTTCGATGGTTATCACGGCCTTGCTACCGTCTTCCATATAGATGTCCGCGCTCTTGAGTTCGGTCTTTTTCATGTTGATTTTCAGGGTGACGCGCTTGTATTGGCCTTTGGGATTGGCCAATTCAACCGTTGCAGTGCCGCTTTGCGGATCCATGCCGCTGAGTGTGGCCACATAACTCTCGTCCAAAGAGGTGAGGAGTTTCAAGGGCGTGTTGTCGACGCCATCGGTGGCATTGCTAATCATTACTTCTTCATCTCCAATGAGATAGGTCCAAATGGTCTTGCCGTCGCTGATGGTGTGTTGGTCGGCAAGTTCCACCTTGTAGGCTTCGCCTTGCAGCCATGCGTGGCCTTTTTGTCCCTCAATCACGGTTTTTTCATCGGGACTGATTTGATAGTTGAAAGCCATTTCCACATTCTTGTGGCTTTTCAGTTGGTTGATTAAGAGACGAATGAAAGTCTCAGCATTGTTTTGTGCGCTAACTGCCTGTGCTGCAAATAAAAAAGCGATGCAGGCGATGATGTTTTTCTTGTTCATTTTTAAATTCCGTTGTCTTTGTTGTAAATGTCCCTCAAAATCTGTTCCAAAGCGAATTCGTCCTTTACTTTCACCTCGCGCGACTTGCTTCCCGAGAACGCCCCGACGATGCCGGCGGCCTCCAATTGGTCGATGATGCGGCCTGCGCGGTTGTAGCCGAGTTTCAGTTTGCGCTGAATCATCGAGGTGGAGCCTTGCTGGGTTTGCACCACGATTCGGGCGGCTTCCTCAAAGAGGCTGTCGCGCTCGCCATCGTCCTCAATGTCAACACCTTCACCATCTTCATCAGGCACTTCAGGCAGGAGGAACGGCTCCGCGAAGCCGCGTTGGTTTCCAATAAATTCGGTGACGGTTTCCACTTCGGGCGTGTCGATGAAGGCGCATTGCAGACGAACCAAATCGTTGCCCGTGGAGAGCAGCATGTCGCCGCGACCGATGAGTTGGTTGGCGCCGCTTTGGTCGAGGATGGTTTTCGAGTCGACTTGGGAAATGACGCGGAACGCGATTCGCGCCGGGAAGTTGGCCTTGATGCTGCCCGTGATGATGTTGACGGACGGCCTTTGTGTAGCGATAATCAGGTGGATGCCAATGGCGCGGGCCAATTGTGCCAAACGCGCAATGGGCGACTCCACTTCGCGGCCAGCGGTCATAATGAGGTCGGCAAATTCGTCCACAACCAACACAATATAAGGCAGATAGCGATGGCCTTCAGTGGGCAGCAACTTACGCGCCTTGAACTTTTCGTTGTACTCGATGATGTTGCGGCACTCGGCGGCTTTCAGGAGGTCGTAGCGTTGGTCCATCTCAATGCAAAGTGAGTTGAGCGTGCGCACCACTTTCTTTACATCGGTGATGATAGCGTCCTCTGAATCAGGGAGTTTGGCCAAATAATGGCGTTCAATGCGGTTGTAGAGGGTCAATTCCACCTTTTTCGGGTCGACCATGACGAATTTTAGTTCCGAGGGGTGCTTGCAGTAGAGCAGTGAAGCTACTATCGCATTGAGTCCCACAGATTTACCTTGACCTGTGGCACCTGCCATAAGAATATGAGGCATTTTGGCCAAGTCGAAGACGTAGGTCTCGTTGGAGATGGTCTTTCCAATGGCGCAAGGCAGGGCGTATTTCGATTTTTGGAACTTTTCGGATGCCAAAACGCTGCGCATCGAAACGGTTTCGGGCTTGCTGTTCGGCACTTCGATGCCGATGGTGCCTTTGCCCGGAATCGGGGCGATGATACGGATGCCCAAAGCGGCCAAACTCAGCGCAATATCGTCCTCCAAGTTCTTGATTTTCGAGATTCTAATGCCGGCGGCAGGGACGATTTCATACAGCGTGACTGTCGGGCCGATGGTCGCCTTGATTTTGTCGATGCCGATGCCGAATTTGCCCAAGGTTTCCACAATCTTGTTCTTGTTGGCCTCCAATTCCTCGTTGTTGATTTCCGACTTCTTTCCGCCGTAGTCGTTCAGCATGTCGAGGGTCGGGAACTTGAAGTCGCGGAGTTCGTAGCGCGGGTCGAAAGGCGTGTCGATGGTATGGTGTTCCATGTTTTTGCCTTTTTCCACAGTTTCCTCGGTTGGTGTTTTCTCGATTTCCAACTCTACTTTTTCTGCCTCGTTTTCAGGCTTTTGAGGAACAGCCTCCGTGGTCTTTGTGTCGTTGATAGGCTCAACAATGTCTTCCACGGTGAAAGTCGGGTTTTGAATGACGGAATTATCTACATTGTCACTTTGGTTTTGTTCCTCTTTGGGATAAACGAGGATGTTTTCTTTGTGGCTATGTTGCTCAGTGTCAGTATTTACAATCTCAAAAGTCGGGTCTTTGGTGAATGAAGTGACAGGTGGTAAAGAACTTTCTTCTTCCTCGTCATCGATGAAATCGGGGACGATGTCTTCGCCTTTGTTGGTTTCGTTATTTTGTTGGTTTTCAAATTCTTCCTTGATGCGTTGTTCAGCAAGAATGGCCGCTTGATGGCGGCGTTCCTCTTCGCGTTTTTCGCGTAAGTCCTTGAAATAGTTGAGTGTAAGGTTGAATTGGTAGACCGCGAAGACCAAAAACAGGAACGCAAGGATGATGATAACGCCCGCCTTGCCCACATAATTGGTCAGCAAAGTGTTGAGCCACAGGCCCACAGCCCCGCCGAAGATGGCGCATTTTGGGGCATAGCTGGCAATATAGGCGAAAAACAGCGGTAGCCAAACCAAACACAAAAGGGCATATTTCCACACGCTCCACATCTTGATTTTGGCGGTGTCGGTGAGGCGTAAGCCAATGAGTGTCAAGAGGTAAACGAAGAAAAACGACCCGATGCCAAACGACTCCTTGAGGAGCGTTTGCGCCAAGAAAACGCCCAAACTACCAGTGCGGCTCTCGATTTCGATTTTCTTGCTGAAAATCTGGTAGCCGTACTCTTGATGGTGCCCGCTGAAAAAGTTGACCAAGTAAGAAATCAGGGCGAGACCGAGAAACACGGCAAGGCAGATGAACAGGATGCCGATGATTTTCCTTACGCGGCCATCCGATTCTTGCTTCTCTTTGGTTTTCTGAGGTTTGGGTGCCTTGCTTTTGGTCGATTTCTCACTCTTTTTTGGGCTTTCCTTTTTGGGCTTCTCCTCTTTTATATTCTCCTCTGTATCAATCAGTTGTTCCTCCAAAGGCTCAGCCTCGGGCAAGCCTTTCGTCCTGAATGTGTTCTCTTTGCGTTTGTTTCCGGCAGTCATTTTCAATCTTCGTTAATGGGATGCAAAAATACGCAAAATTGTTGGTTTTTTGGAGGTGACTTTTCAAGAAAAATCAACCATCAAACACCCAAAACTATCCCTGCGTCTATATTCAGTTTTTGGCTGATGTTTCGGGCGAGCGAAAGGGAAGGTTCGGTCTTGCCGTGCATAATTTCACTCATTCTCGGTGCGCTGATGCCAAGCAATGTGGCAACGGCTTGTTGTGTAAGCCCCATTTCGTACATGCGGAGTTTGATTACATCGATGAGCGAGGGTTTGCCGATGGGATAATGGATGTCCTCGTATTCCGCAACAAGTTCGGACAACAGGTTCAACTCGATGTTTTCGGGCGAATCTTCTGGTGTTCCGTCCTGCCAAGTGA
>JAEEGL014097882.1_pt1 | contig 12078 bp, 10 predicted proteins | sample 9134231 | NCBI WGS metagenome assembly JAEEGL01 (sample SAMN16246548, study PRJNA631951) | gut metagenome | biome: gut microbiome; feature: rumen; material: fiber-attached | host: Bos | place: Iran: Karaj | collected 2018-10
CACTTCCGTCCATATCCATCATATAGAGTTGCCGTTTTCCGCCGCGGGTAGTGGTAAACGCAATGAACCGTCCGTCAGGCGACCACGTGGGGTCTTCGTTAGACCCGGCATCCGTCGTCAAGCGGCGCAGTTGCGTACCCGTTAAATCTACTAGGAAAATATCCATCGGATGGTACGGGTCTTCACGCCCGGAGAACACAATCCACTCCCCGGTGGGCGACCATTGCGGCGTATCTGACCAGTTAAAGTTCTTGGTCAACGGCCGCGTCTGCCCGGAAGCCAGTTCCATCACGTAAATTTGCGGATTACCGGCCCGGTTAGATACAAACGTAATATACTTTCCGTCCGGAGAATACGAAGGAGACCCGTCCACCGACGCTTTGTTGGTTAAGCGTTGTTTGGTGTGGGTTTCCAAGTTGTACATATATACGCTGGGGTTACTGCCGCCCGAACTGGTAAAGACAATCGCTTTCCCGTCCGGAGACACACCGCCAATCAGCGACAACCCACCGCGGATAATCACCGGGGCAATCTTGCCGGCGCGCAAATCAATTGCGAAAATATCCGGATTGCGGTACTTATAAGTAGTATAGTAGATACGGCCATCTTTAGACCACCGCGGCAAGAGGGCAATGCTCTTGTCGTTGGTGAGTTTTTGCAGATTTTCACCGTCGTAATCCACCATATAAATTTCTTTGTGCCGCGTGGCGTTATTGGCAAATGCAATCTTCGTATCCGCGATACCGCGCTTCCCGGTCAGTACCTGGATGACCTGGTCCGAAGCAATATGCCCTAACCGGCGCAAACTACTCTTGGTACCTTTAAACGCCTTGGAAAAAACCGGCTGCTTAGTGGACAAATCATATACGTAAATCTTAATGGTGAAATACGGATCCGCGTACATGATATCGCCCACTAACAAGTAGCTGGCTTTCGCGCGTGCCCATTCTTTTAAGGTAGCGCGAAGTTTTTGGGCATCAAAGGCAGGACCGTTCTCTTTAATCTCAAAATAGCGGGCAAACAACAGGTCTCCGCGTATAACCCCGCGGACTTCCTCGGCCGCTTCTTTACTCTGGTCCGAGTCAAAGCGGAACTCCGGCATACCGATAGCCGGCAGGTGCTTGTCCCCCGCCGAAGTAATACCAATAAACACATCGGATTTGACCGTCTTTCCCATTGCCGGCAAGACACTTACGCTTACCGCCGCTATCACTAACGCGATTAAGAAAACGATTCTTTTTTTCATGCGTAAATCCTCAGCCTATCGTACCTTTACCCGTTCAACTTAGCCAATTCAGCCTTGGCCAATTTGGCCTCCGGTGCGGTGGGAAATTCCTGCACGACAGACGAAAGATACTGTTTGGCTTCGTCCGTTTTTCCCAACGGCAAAATGCTGCGGGCATATTTCAAACGTGCCGTGGCGGTCCATTTACTCTGCGGGAATTTTTGCAAGAGCGTAGCATATGCTACCGCAGCCGGACGAGCCTGTCCTGCGGCCATATACGCATCACCCATATACATATAGGCACGTTCTACGTTTTCCGCTTCAGGATAGCGCGTCACATACAATTTAAATCCCGTCGCGGCCGGCTCGTAGGCCCCTTTGTCCAAGTGATTCTTGGCCTCGGCGAACAAATCAGACGGTAACAACGTGGCTACCGGTACTGTCTTTTTGGCAGCGGCTTTTGTTTGCGTTTTAGCTGCAGCAGCCGTTTCTTGAGGTTGGGCCGCGGCAACCGCCGTTACATCATCCAACTTCGCCGATACCCGGGATAACTGCGTATCCAGTTGGGATAGGTTCTCATTGGAAATCATTACATTTTGGGACACTTCGTCAATCTTTCCGGCCAGTTCTGCCTGGTTGGATTGCATTTGCACAATCGCCTGATTGAGTTCCTGCATTTGCAGCTTCAAAGTGCCGATATCATTCTGGCTGGTGAAAGCCACGCAGCCGGACAGCAAAAAGCCCGATCCGGCCACACAAATCAGTTTCAGTAAGTTTTTCATGCGCGTTTCGGGCTCCTTGCCAAAAACAATTTATTTGACGCTAAGCAGCGTATCCGCGCGGCGGTTTTGCGCCCAGCAAGCCTGGGTGGATTCCGTGCAAACGGGTTTTTCTTCCCCGTAGGAAACCGTGACAATGTTAGCAGCCGGAATACCCAACCGTACATAGTTGGCTTTCAATTCATCGGCACGTTTTTGGCCCAACGCAATGTTGTAAGCGGTGGTACCTCTGTCATCGCAGTTCCCTTCAATGGTGACCGTGTAGCGGGCCATGGCAGCCGCCGATTTGATGGCTTGCACATTGGCTTCCACAATTTTGCGGGCATCAGCCGTCAGGTTGGCTTTATCCAAACCGAAATAAACCGCACCGAGCGCAATTTCTTGCGTGGCGTACGTAGTATCGGTTTCCACAACGGTACCATCTTCGGCGATTACCATTTCGGCACCGGATACGGCTCCCGTTCCGGCGGTCAAGTCGGCATTAGCGTCGTCCTTGACGTTCTTTTGACAGGCGGTCAAGCCGGCGGCTAAAGCGAAAACTAAAACAACTTTCAGTAAGTTTTTCATTCTTTTCTCCGTGTTAGATTTGTACTTCCCGTATTATTACTATACCATCTTTTGAGATTTCGGTCAATGGGGTTTTTATCTAATTTGTTTTGACGGCCCCAATAACTTTTTTCCTACAACCCAGATAATACTTTACAACGAGGGCTCTTGTCAAACCAGCCTGTAATGCGCTACAATACATATATGAAACCCATTTTCTTTTTAATCGTAGTAGCCAGTCTTCTTTTTTGCGGTTATGCGTACCAGCGCACGGTCAGCGAGGGAAGTTTTAATATCTCCGGCACCGTTGTAGTACCGGATCATTTAATCGCGGCTGCCCAGTCCAACAACAACGCTTGTGCCATTATCGTCAAAAATCAGGTAAATATTCCCATCGCTATCAAACGGATTATAGACCCCACTTTTCCGTTGGAATTTTCCCTAGACCGGGAAGACCTACTCACCGGTAATATAAAAGGACCGCTGACAATTGAAGTGCAAATCAACAAACACGGCCAATTAGGTGTCATCAAACAAGGTGATATCTTCGGTTCTTATTCCCAACCTATCCAACCGACGACGAAATCCATCATCATCTTGGCCGACAAATCCATGGGCAACGTAAAACGTGACCGGTACGTCAAGGGCAATTTCTTCCGTTCCGCCGCACGCTAAACCAGATTAAAGTCAAAACCCCCGCAAAATTTGTGGGGGTTTTGTTATCTAAAGAGAACCAGTGTTGGCAAGTTGCTCGCAAAGTTTTCTCTGAACAACCGTAATAGATGCAGAACGCACAACCGCACACCGGATGCGATCCGGGTCCGTTTCTTTAATTTCGATGCGGTACGGGGCATCGTTGATAATGGTTTCCGCTCCCATTCGGCGATATGCGATGGCCAGCCAGCCCGACGCAGTCCCTCCGGAAGAATAAATGAAGCGATTGGTCAATATACGGTCACCCTGTCCTTGTACAACACTTCCCGGGATTTCCACGCTTAGTTGGTCTATTTCGTAAACGCTTGCATATCTCCCGTTCGCCAAAAAGTAGAGCTGTTGAGCCCGCCCGATGGTACGTACGTTAGCAATGGCCTCGCTCATACGTGCTTTTTCCACCGCTTTTTGGTACTGCGGCAAAGCTACTGCCGCTAAAATGCCAATAATTAACACAACGACTAATAATTCAATGAGTGTAAACCCCAACAAACAAGCGGTGTTACCCCGACTCAATGAGCGGTAATACCGAGGACTACCGCTTATTGGATCATTAATATACAAAAAAGCTTTCGCTTTAACAAGCAATGAACCAATCGGAAGATGCGGGATTCCAAACTGCCGGCGATACAAGCTGCTTGGCGGTAAGTCTTTTTTCATACGGTTCTCCTTTTCTGCCTTTGAAAAACCGCCCAAACAAAACAGCCGTAGTCCCGCTGCCAAGCAACGAAACATTCGGTAAAAAATGCCCCAGGAGACACCCCTTAATTTTCTACCTAAAACGACTGCTTTTGGCCTGATAAGCCTTTGGGAATTATCCAAAAACTTCCGTTTCCGGAAATCCAAAAACAGATTCAAAGTATCTGTGAGCGAACGCTCGCTTTTCCAGTGTAACATTTTGTACCCTGTTATGCAAATAACACCCCCACGCCTTGAGGTAGTATTACTTGACGGCAACCCCCCATATAAAGCAAAATATAAGTATCCTATTAGTAGAGGAAGCCTTTTTATGAAGCAACATTTCTTTACATTAGCTGCCATGGTATTGGTTGCACCGTTGTATGCCCAAACGGAATCCGGCGAAATATCCCGCCAAGACGTTTTGGAAGTTTTTACCCGATTTAATCCTTCTGTTTTGGAACAGGCGCAACAAGACGAGTCCTACCGTGCCGTGTGGGAAGAATTTTTAGAAGGGTATCACGTTCCCAACACGCAAGCCAATCGGTGGGATCTCGTGGCATTGGCGCGAAATTTTGACAACTCCCTGCGCCTAAACGCCGTAACGAACATTTATCAACAATTGTGGTTGTCTGCCAAATTATCGGGGCAAGATATTTCCGCTGCCCGAAAAAATTTTCGGCAAGACATCAGTTCCATTATGGCCCATGTGTGGGCAGTAACCATGAGTTTGCGGGAATATCAGCTGGACCAAATGAAGGAAGCTCGCCGGGCCTTATCAAAAACGGACCTATCCGCTTCGCAACGCGCCGAACGGGAAACAGCTTACACCGAAGAAATCCAACGTTTACGCACGGAAATTAAAACATTAAAGAAAAATCCCGGAAAACAAGTTTTAGCGGCCACCGACCAATATATCTCCGGCGTAGAAGAACAACTTTTACAAGCGAATTTCCAAACCCATACGGCCCAGCAACAAGCCCAAAATGCCCGGGCAACAAGCAATTTGCAACCCAAACATAAAAACAAGAAACCGGTGGCTAAATAAATGGGTCGCTCCCGTGGGAGCGTTCCGCTTTTTTACACCATTTTAATCCAAAGGAAAAAATATGTTACGAACTATTATTGATAAAATATTTGGAACCAAAAGCCAACGCGACTTAAAAAAAATTCAACATTACGTAGATGCGGCCAATCGTTTTACCGGCCAATTTGAAACGCTTTGCGATGAAGAACTAAAAGCAAAAACCCAACAATTCCGCGATCGCCTTGCCAAAGGTGAAACGTTGGAAGACATTTTACCCGAGGCTTTCGCTGTTGTGCGTATAGCGGCTCAACGCGTGATTGGGTTGCGGCCGTATGACGTACAGTTATTGGGCGGTATTGTATTGCACCAAGGGAAAATTGCCGAGATGCGCACTGGCGAAGGGAAAACCCTGGTGGCTGTTTTGCCCTCTTACCTCAATGGTCTTACCGGTAAAGGCGTACACGTGGTCACTGTCAATGATTATCTGGCCAAACGTGACCGGGAATGGATGGGGCCCATACATGAATTTTTGGGTTTGACCGTCGGTTACATCACTCACGATATGGACAGCCAAACCCGGCGCGAAATGTACGCCAAGGATATCACTTACGTTACGAACAACGAACTGGGTTTTGATTACTTGCGCGACAATATGGTTATCTCCCGGGAGGACCGCGTCCTGCGCCCGCTTAACTACTGCATCGTAGACGAAGTGGACTCCATCTTAATTGACGAGGCTCGTACTCCACTAATTATTTCCGGTCCTTCGGAGCAAAGCACGGACAAGTACTACATTGTCAACAGACTAATTCCGTCGCTCAAGGTTCGTCTAATTACCGAAAATGATGAAGTTAAAGCCGAATGCGAAGGCACAAATTTGGACGAAGGATATGATGCTTTAGTGGATGAAAAAGCTCATACGGCTTCCTTAACAGAAACCGGTATCGCCAAAGCCGAAAAATTTTTAAATGTAGCCAACTTATATAACGATGTGGAATCGGAATGGGTACATCACATCAACCAGGCGTTGCGTGCGCATTATTTGTACAAAGTGGATGAAGCGTATGTAATCAAAAACGGAGAAATTGTCATCATTGACGAATTTACCGGTCGTGAAATGCCCGGCCGCCGTTGGAGTGACGGATTACATCAAGCCGTGGAAGCCAAAGAAGGTTTGCAAATCAAAGAAGAAAACCAAACACTGGCCACCATCACTTTCCAGAACTTCTTTAAGTTATACAAGAAACTGTCCGGCATGACGGGTACCGCCATGACAGAGGCCAACGAGTTTTGGCAAATTTACAAATTAGACGTGGTAGAAATCCGCCCCAACCGGCCGTCTAAACGCATTGACCACCAGGACGTTATTTATTTAACCGAACGGGAAAAATTTAAAGCCATTGCCGACGAAGTAGAGAGTTTATGGAAACAAGGCGCACCGGTACTGGTAGGTACGCGCTCCATTGAAAAGTCGGAAAAATTGAGCCACATGCTGCACGCACGCGGCATACCGCACAAAGTACTCAATGCCAAATACCACGAGATGGAAGCCCAAATCATCAGCCAAGCCGGACGCAAAGGAGCCGTCACGGTGGCCACTAACATGGCCGGACGCGGTACGGATATTGTGTTAGGCGGCAATCCTGCTTCACCGGAAGAACAGGCGGAAGTCGTAAAACTAGGCGGGTTGCATGTTATCGGGAGCGAGCGCCACGAATCGCGCCGCATTGACAACCAGTTGCGCGGACGTTGCGCACGCCAAGGCGATCCGGGTTCTTCGCGCTTTTACATTTCGCTGGATGACGAACTAATGCGCTTGTTCGCCAACACCACCAAAATGGCTGCTATTTTAAGCCGCATGGGAATGAAAGAAGGAGACGCTATTGAACACGGCCTGATGACACGACAAATTGAAAGTGCCCAACGCATGGTGGAAGGACGTAACTTTGATATCCGCAAACAGTTGTTGGATTATGATAAAGTAATGAACCAACAACGTACCGCTATTTATGGACTGCGCAACGCCATCTTAGACGGGGAGAGCATGACGGAACGCTCGCTACAGATGATGGAAGAAGTAATAGAAGAAATTGTGGAACAATACTACTTTCCCAATCATCCGCAACAGAGTGATTTCGAAGCACTCAATGTCAGTCTGCGGCGATTTTTCCCGTTGGAATTTGCTTACCAGCCCGATACGGTCGGCCGTCAAACACACGAGGAATTGGCCGCCGATATTATGCGCCGGGTGAAAGAATTGTACCAAACGCGTGCCGACTATTTTGCCGAGCAAGGTATTAACTTCGCGGAAATTGAGCGTATGCTTATGTTGCAATTAATAGACGCGGCCTGGAAACAAAACTTGTACGAGTTGGATCAACTGCGCAATAACGTCAGTTTACGCGGATACGCCCAAAAGGACCCGCTCATTGAATATCAAAAAGAATCGTACAAACTCTACACCGCTATGCTGACCCGCATCCGCGATTTGATGGTCAGTTACATTTTCCGTTTGCAATTACCGCCGCGCCGCACGCCCGCTCAACGGGCCCAGCAGGAAGCCGCGGCCAAAAATCCGGACGGAGCACAACCGCCTAAACACATCGGACGCAACGACCCGTGTCCGTGCGGAAGCGGGAAAAAATATAAAAAATGTTGTGGGGCTAACTTATGAGATCAAAATTCAAAGACATATTCTTACTCGTCTGCACCGGAATAATCCTGGTGTTACTGCCGATATTTCTCGCGCGCAATAAACCGATACAGGTAGATTTACCGGCTCTTACACCTGAAGAAGCACCTAAAGAGGTTGCCAAGCCGGCACCGCCACCTGCAGAAGCTGCGCCAACTCCTAAAATAAATAAACTGGCCATTTGCGAGGAAGACGAAGACTGCATTATTGTGGATCAAGACCCGTGCGGTTGCTTAAACGGTCCGGAAGGAGTAACCGCCATCAATGCCCTGCACACGTTAGAATTTAACGAACAGCACGCCGGAGTCATTACCAAGGCATGCCCGAACACACCGCCCAGTACCGAGCGGGAATGTAGCGAAACGGCCCAAGCTGTTTGCCACAACAAACAATGTAAAATTGTGTATTAACACTAAGAAGTATGATACCCGACTCACCTGATACCACCCTGCATTACGCCATCCGCTTGGATTATAAAAAAGCGGTACGGTTAGTGGGGCGGTATCTGTTTTTGGGGGGCTGTCCGTTTGCCACGGCCTGGTTGGTATACGCCAGTTTCCCTAAAAAATCAATTGCGGCATTGGCTTGGGTGGCCTGGGTACCGTTTATCTGGGGCGTATCCAAACTCAAAGGATTTTGGTCTTCCGTTTTTTATGGGTGGTTTACCGGATTCCTATTCCACAGCGCACTATTGTATTGGGTTTATTACACTTGTGTGCACGGCGGTGGTTTATCCGTAGGGCTTTCCATAGCCGCGTGGTTAGGGCTTAGCGGACTACTTGCCATACAGACCGCTTGTTTGGGGGGCAGTTGTTATTATCTCAAAGAAACCGGTCCCTTTTTCCCATTTTTAATTGCCTGCGGCTTTGTGTCTTTGGAATGGTTGCACCAACTTATCGCCTTCTACGGAATCGGATTTCCTTGGTTTATGTGGGGATACACCCAATGGAACGTGCCGGAATTTTTACAACTGGCCGCCTATACCGGCACGTATGGCATCAGTTTTCTGTTATTCTGGGTTAGTGCATCCCTGGGCACAGCTCTATCAGTAGCCCGGTTGAAACAGAGTTTGATACATGTCTTGCTGGCGTGTTTGTTATGTATGGCAGCATTCAGTTGGGGAAAATATCGTCTGTTTCAAGGAGAAACAGCGGCCCGACGACCCTCTTTGTTAAATCTTTCGGCTGCTTTACTACAACCGAATATTGACCAGTATAAAAAATGGGACCCTGTTTTTGAGCAGGAAATTGTAGACACCCTGGCAGAATTAGGTAAAGAAATTGCGGACCAAAACATACGTTTAGCCATTTGGCCCGAGAGTACGCTTCCGGGAGATTTACTAGACGAAAAATATCTAACCTTGATGAAAGATATTTCTTCCGCGTCGGCTTCTTTTCAAGTAATTGGATCCCCCGTCTTTCAAGAAAATGTCCCCTATGTAGGAGCCTATTTGATGTCTCCTTCCGGTAAGGATTTACAAAACTACCGTAAAGTTAAACGGGTTCCGTTCGGCGAATATTTACCGGCTGCCGGTTTAATACGCTCGCTAGTCCCGCAGGCCGATATCCTGGGAGAAAACGGAGAATTTTCAGCCGGCCCGCTCGAACAACCTTTACTAAATGCAGAGGGGGTTTTGCTGGGCAGCACCATTTGTTACGAAGCCATCTTTCCGCAATTATGGCAATATCAAGCCCGACAAGGAGCTAAATTATTCGTTAATTTAACGAATGACGCCTGGTTTTTTGATACGGCCGCCCCTTATCAACATTTGTCTGCCAACGTCCTACGCGCGGTAGAAACAGGCCGGCCCGTCTTACGCGCCGCCAATACCGGTATTTCCGCCGTCATCTCTGCGTTAGGGCGCTTGGAACAACATTCCGATTTATTCACCCGCACCGTATTGCATGCCAAAGTGCCGCTAGCGGTAGGGAAAAATCAAACGGTTTATACCCAATACGGGGATTGGTTCGCTTGGATATGTGTGGCTTTATTTTTCACGGCCCTTATTTCTACCGTGGTTTTTGCTTATGAATAACATTGAATTTAAAGACGTTGAGCAACAATTAAATGAATTAGCTGCCCGGGTAAATAAAATCAAAACAATTGATGATATCCCCGGCAAAAAACAGGAAATCGCCCGGTTGGAAGAACAATCTTCTGCTCCTTCATTTTGGAACGATACCCAAAAGGCCAAGGACATCAGCCGCCAACTGGATTTTTTAAAACGGGCAGTAGAAACCTGCCTCGCTTTGGAAAAAAAAGTAGAGGATGACCGAGCCCTTTTTGACCTATGCAAAGAAATGCAAGACGAAGCCGAGTTAGCCGCATTGCATACTTCGCTGCAGGAAACCGATAAACAAGTTACCCAAAAAGAAAGTGAAATCCGCCTATCTGAACCCAACGACAAACTTAACGCTATTTTAACCATTCATGCCGGAGCCGGCGGCACCGAATCGTGCGATTGGGCCCAAATGTTGGTGCGAATGTACACCCGTTGGGCCGAACAGCACGGATTTAAATTTTCCATACTGGATGCCCAACCCGGCGAAGAAGCCGGCATAAAGACATTAAGTGCCATGGTGGAAGGACCTTTTGCTTACGGTTATTTAAAAGGTGAAAACGGTGTCCACCGTTTGGTGCGGGTGTCCCCATTTGATGCCAATGCCCGCAGACACACGTCATTTGCTTCCTGTGATGTACTGCCTGACATTGACGAGGATATCAACATTGAAATCCCGGAAAAAGACATCCAGTTGGAAACTTCCCGCGCCGGCGGTCATGGCGGACAAAACGTAAATAAAGTGGAGTCGGCCGTACGGCTGTTACACATACCCACGGGGATTGTAGTTTCTTGCCGCATTGAGCGCAGCCAATTGCAAAACCGCCAAACCGCCATGAAAATGTTAAAGGCCAAACTGTATGAATTGGAAATGGACAAGAAACGCAGCGAGGCCGAAAAACGTTACGGACAAAAAGGGGAAATTGCCTGGGGACATCAAATTCGTTCGTACGTGTTTATGCCGTACCAACTGGTTAAGGATTTGCGAAGCGGTTACGAAACTTCCCAAATTGATGCCGTTATGGACGGAGGATTGGACCCGTTTATCTTGGCTTATCTTAATTACGAGGCGGAACACAAAAACTAATGGCCGCCGGATTATACATTCACATCCCTTTCTGCAAACGGAAGTGCAATTATTGCGACTTTGCCTCCTTTTCCGGGCAGGAAAAAAATATAGACAATTATTTAACGGCTTTACAACAAGAGGCCGCCCAACGCCCGGCTCATAGGTGCCGCACCTTGTATGTGGGAGGAGGAACCCCCAGTTTGCTTTCATGCCAACAACTGGAAAAACTAATTACCCTCATCAAACAGTATGCCGCCCCTGTTAGTTCGTTTCAAGAAAGCACGTTTGAAGCCAATCCCGAAAGTTTAACCCCAGAAAAAATCCAACTTCTGCACGCAGCCGGATTTAACCGCTTTAGCGTTGGCTTGCAAAGTTTTAATGAGGATGAATTACACACCCTTGGACGTGTTCATACTGTGAATGATTTTTTGCGCACTTGGCAAGATCTACGTGCAAGCGCAATTACCAATATCAACGTGGATTTAATAGCCGGACTGCCGGGGCAAACCGCGGACAGTTTTCAACAAGGACTCCATAAGTTACTGGCTTTAGAACCGGAACACATTTCGGTATACGGATTACAAATTGAGGAAGGTACACCTTTTTTTGAACAGGGCTTTGTCTGCGACCAATTACTCATGCGCGATCTATTGGAATACACCCGCGCCCGGCTTATTAAAGCCGGGTACCACCATTATGAAATTTCCAATTTCGCTAAGCCCGGTTATGAAAGTAAACACAACATCAATTATTGGCGCTACGGTAAATACATCGGTTGGGGAAGTGCCGCTGCGTCTTTCAACGGTCGTACTCGAAAACAAAACATCCCCAATTTATCCCTATACATTCAACACTTGCAACAGCACCAACCCCCTACCGCCTTTGCAGAAACCCTCACCGGCAAAGCCCGTGAAGGGGAAAAATTGATGGTTGGACTCCGCCAACTAGACGGTGTAACCTTAACTCCAACCCAACACCGTTTTTTTGATTCGGAAATCCGCAAACACCTGCAAAACGGACTTTTGGTCCAAGCGGGTAAAAAAGTAAAATTAAGTGACGAGGGCTTGTTTTTAGCAAACGAAGTATTTTACAGTTTTGTAGCCCCTTTCGAGGACAAATGAAAATTACCGCTATCAAAACCGATTTGTTTCACACCCGGGAAGATTTACCGGCATTTATCGTACGTCACCTTTCCGTCTTACCGGACCGCACGGTATTAACCGTAGCTTCTAAATTATTGGCATTATGGAAGGGCGAAATTATTCCCTATACTTCCCCCCAACAAAAGGAAA
>JAEEGL014241706.1_pt1 | contig 12078 bp, 4 predicted proteins | sample 9134231 | NCBI WGS metagenome assembly JAEEGL01 (sample SAMN16246548, study PRJNA631951) | gut metagenome | biome: gut microbiome; feature: rumen; material: fiber-attached | host: Bos | place: Iran: Karaj | collected 2018-10
GCTCGTGAGTTCGTATCGCGTGTCTCCCGGACAAACGGGGTGTATGCCGAGCGCCGCCAGTACATACCAGGCACTCATCTGCCCGACATCCTCATTGCCGACAAGACCCTCCACGCTGTTGTGATAGGCATTTCGGCATATGTCACGTGTCCAGTACTGTGTCAGGTCCGGCCTTCCCAGGCGGTTGAAAAGGAATGGCAGGAAATGCACCGGCTCATTGGCGTGGTTGTAATAGTCGTTCCAGGAATAATTCCGGGGAGTGTTCTCGAACATATGCTCCAGATCCGCCAGCGCGGTCTCCCTGCCGCCGAGCATATCTACGAAGGCATCCCAGTCGTGCGGAACGAACCAGCCCTGCTGGTAAGGGTTCGACTCGATGCATCCGAAATTCTGCGTCAGGCGGCCTTTCTCGGGGTACGGCACCCAATTGCCATTCTCATCCTTGGGCTGGAACCAGCCTGTCTCCGGGTTGAAGAGGTCCCGATAGCGGTGACTCTGCCTGAGATAATGGTCAGCCTCGGCATCCTTGCCTATAGCCCTTGCATAGACGGCCAGGCACCAATCGGAATAGGAATACTCCAGGACATCCGATATCGACCGGTAGGTACCCTGGAACTTCTCGCTGGTCCTGACGGCGATCTCAAACGCCTTTTCGGTGTCATAACCGCGGATCCCTTTTGCATAGGCATCGGCAAGGACGCTAATTGCCGGATTGCCAAGCATGCATCCCGTGTAGGCATTGAGCATCTCCCATCTCTCATAATAGCCCTTCCCGGAATCCTCCGCAAGGGTGATGAGAGAGTTCAGGAGGTCACTGACCATGTCCGGATTTATGATGGTCTGGAGCGGGAACTGGCTCCTGAACACATCCCATCCGCTGAATACCGTACGTTTGTGGAAGGCTGTCGACTTGTGGATCCCGTCCGCGCTCCAGTACCGCCCGTCCACGTCGGTGATGTCCCTCGGATCGAGCATGGTATGATAGAGCGCAGTGTAGAACACCGTCCTGGTGTCTTCATCATCGGCGTCGATCTCAATCACGGATAGTGCTTTCTGCCAGGCCTTCTGCGTTGATGCCAGCATCCGGTCAAAACTCCGGCCCCTCGCCTCGGCATTGTAATTCTTCCGGGCCCCCTTGCCGTCGACCAGGGAGATGGCCGTCTTCACGGTGACGGGCTTGTCCTTCTTAGTGGCGAACTCCGTAAAGAAACCTATATGCTCACCCTGCATATGCCTAACGCCCCTGACAACCTCGTCACCATTCCAGAAGCCACTGTCCTTCAATGGTTTGCTAAATTTTATGTAATAGTAGAGCGTATAGGAGACATTGCCTTGTCCGTGACCCCATCCGCCTCCTTTCGGGGTGCATTTGATCCAGCCTCTAATGGCCTTGCGGCCGGCGATTTCGACATATTCCTCATCTGCCTTCCCTCCGACGCGCCGTGCCAGGTCTATCTGGATGCGCGAAGCATCACAGTCGGGATAGGTAAATCTCAAGGCGCCGCAATGTGGAGTAGCCGTACATTCCGCTAGGATCCCGTAGTCGGAGAGGAAGACCTTGTAATAGCCCGCATCCGCCTCCTCGGATGATTTGTCATATAAAGACCTCCATCCATCGGTCTTTTCCTTCTCCGAGCCTGCCGTGACCTTCAACTCGCCGGTGGTAGGCATGGTAAGCAGGTTGCCCATGTCTCCGTACCAGCCCGTGCCGCTGAGTTGCATCATGGAGAATCCCTCGATGGTCTTGTGCTCATAGCTGTATCCCGGGCCGTTGTCGCCTCCGGTAATGGTCTGGGGACTGCATTGGACCATTCCAAATGGGGCTGTGGCACCGGGATAGGTCTTTCCCAGGCCGTGGAAGACGCCGGCTGCGTCTATGCTTGTGGAAGCCCCGATAAATGGATTGACGCTTATCGACGCTGCCAGAAGCATGCAGAGAAGAGACATATGGATAGTGTTATAATTTTGCCAGATTGAACTTGTAGGTCACTCCGAGGACCACGTTGTGCCTGTGGTTGTGGTCTGAGTCCCAGTAATATGCCAGGTGAAGGCGCAGGTTCCTCTCCTTGAGCGGGAAGTACTCGATTCCGGCACCGGCATATATGTACTCCTCACCTGCAGGGACGGTGATGTCATATGTCCGGCCGTCCGCATCGACGTTCTCTGCGGAATTCTTCTCATATCCAGCCTTCGAACACAGGTCGAAATGGCCCACATTGTAGATTATCTTAGTGATCGCGGACCAGTCCGAGAGATAATTCTTCTGCCTGCGTGAAGCCCTGTTGATGAAATCCACATCGACCGCCAGGGGCCCGAATATCATCCTGTTACCCAGGGAAACGATACCCAGGTTACCCCTGTCCTCGTTTTCCAGGATATTCATGCTCCACAAGGTGTTCCACCAGGGGAACAGTTTCCCGCTCCACTCGATGTTGTAGGAGAATTTCCCCGTGTAAGGAGCCACCAGGGAAGACTCGTTGACCTGGACGGCTATATGCTGGCCAGGACTGACTTCATAATCGGCGGAAATCCCGGGAGCATAATACTGACGCAGCCCCAGGCAGAACTTGCCCCAGTAATAGACATCGATAGGAGCTGCATCATATTCATATCCCCCGATGAAGATGGGCTGTTTTCCCAAGGTAAATGACAGCTTCGGAGTCGCCTTCCATGTGACCCAGAGGAAATCGGTAGCGCTGAGGATATCGTGGTTGAAATCGATCTTGTTCACCAGCCTCTGCCTGAAGCGGAAGTATATCTTGTCAGAGAAATGCTTGGACAGTTGCAGGTTAAGGAAATCAGCCCTGGCCTCTCCATTCCATTTGCCCTCACTTATCTCCTGATCGAAATTCCATCTGGCCTCGATCCACAGGCGGTCTTCTTCCTGTGCATATGCGCAAAAAGAGGAAATCAGCACTATCGCCGCAATTGCCAGTCTTCTCATTCTCAGCTTTATCTATTCAAGTACGATCTTCAGCGGACGAGTCATACGCACCGCTTCTTTTCCCAGCATTTTGCCGAAAGAGGCTGCATCAGTGAATGGCTCAACCCCATGCTCCCATCCGTTGTACACATTGTAGCGGTATTTTCCGTCTGCAGACGGTTTCAGGCGCGCCACCCAGGTGTCACGTATGCCTGGACGGAAGTTCGGGGCATAGGATGTACCCTGGAACTCATCTGTGGGAATCAGGAGGCCCATTCCCAGAAGGAACTGTCCGTCAACGCTCTGACGGTCGAAAGTGTACATCGCAGTCATTCCTTCCATCTTCTCCTCAATGGGGTCGGTAGTGAGCTTGCTGTTCACGATTCCGGTTACGATGTTGCATCCCTCGGGAATCTTCCCGACAGTGATTTCCTCCTCATAGCCGTTCCTGCCCGCCCATATGGTAATGAGCTCGGAAAGGTCAGTCCTGTCATCTCCTCCGATGTTCCAGTCCGTGTAGGTCATCCTGAAGGCGGAACGGACCGGGCCCTCGCATATGCGGCGGAATTCGGTCTTTTCGATAACGTCGAGGCTGTCCTTGTTCTCCAGCCCGAGGCGGATAAGCCTTCCGTCGCGCTCAAGGGCAATCCCTCCCGGGCCGAAAGAACCGGAGACGGCGAGGATGTCATATCCCCAGTCGCGCATGTTCTTGTAGGTATAGAGAGGATTGCCGTTGGGACCTATGCCAACGGTATCCAGGACCATTCTTTCGGTTTTCTTGGCAGTGATGTCGCGGCTGTTCCGCCCGTCGATGTAAATACGCATGGCAATCCTGTCATTTTCCCATCCCGGGCCGTCCATCTGATAGGGGTATGGGCCTTTCCTTTGGGAAATCTCGTACTTGTCATGACTGTCATATGCCATCTCAACAAGCTTCCCCGGCTCGGAAAGCTTGCCATATCTGATGTTCGTACGTGGCTCGAACTGAGGCACTTCCGCAGCTGAGACCCACTTGACTCCGAGACTTACTGAACTCCCCGCGGGCACTGAGACCTCGAATGCGAGTTCATCCCATATGCCATTACCGTCCATGTCGTCTGTCTGGGAAGGCAGGGGAGTGCCGTTCAGGCTGAGTACGGGCAGGAGTTCGCTTTTGCCTATCCTGAGGTCGGAACGCTTCACAACGAACTGCTCGTCAGTCCTGTCGGCCGCCGTCTCATTTGATATGGTGATCCTTTCGACAGGTCCCTTGCAGGAGACCAGCGCGATAGCAAGGATAAGTGCCTGGAACTTGTGCATGGATTTATTTGATTGGAGGATATACGGATGCTTCAACTGAAGTGGGGCCCATGGTTGAGACTGTAACCCTTATATGGGATGTCTTTGCAGGCTCGAAAGCCAGGAGCCTCTTATGGCCGATAGTGGTACCTTCGCAAAGAGGAGTTGCAGTGCCGTCCGGAGATATGCTTTCCGCACGGAAAGAGCTGGCATACTGTCCGTTGGCGAGGCCTTCCCTGAGCTCGAGGATGCCGGCCTGGATCTCCTGGCCCCACTTGAGGTCGAGAGTGATTTCATTTATGCCTTTACGCTTTGCCCTGACCTTGGCGTCTTTTGCAAGGTCGGTTGCGAATGCCTTGTCACGGGCGGCCTTGAAGTTCATAAGGGCAGCGGAGTCCGCGGGATGGATCTTTCCCCTGCGGTCCGGAGGTACATTCAGAAGAAGGTTGCTGCCGCGTCCCACCGAGGAGAACCAGATCTCCATCAGTTTCTCGGTAGACTTGACCTTGTCATCGGTATCAGGGCTGTAGAACCATCCGGGACGTATGCTGACGTCAACCTCTCCGGGAATCCACTCGGCTCCGTCTATCTCTCCCTGGTTCAGGACATTCCGTGCTGGGGCGCCGGCTCCCGGGGTGAATCCTTCAGTGTTGATGGTATTCCAGTTGGTCTCTCCGACATAGCCGCTTTCATTGCCTATCCACCTGATGTCCGGCCCGACGTCGCTGAACATGACGCAGTCGGGGCTGAGTTCGCGGACGACGCTGTGGAAGAGTTCCCAGTCATATGTCTGCTTTTTCCCGTTCGGGCCTTCTCCGTTGGCTCCGTCGAACCACTGTTCGAAGATTTTACCGTAGCCTGTGTGCACCTCGCGCAGCGTCTGGGCATATACCTTATTGTACTCTGGTGTCCCATATGTGGGATGATTCCTGTCCCAGGGGGAGACATAGACTCCGAAAAGGAGACCTTCTGCCTTGCAGGCCTCGCTGAGTTCTTTGAGGACATCGCCTTTCCCGTCCTTCCATATGCTCTGTGCTACCGTGTGTGTGGACTGGGCCGATGGCCAGAGGCAGAAGCCGTCATGGTGCTTGGCAGTGATTATGATTCCCTTCATTCCGGCAGCCTTGGCTATCCGTGCCCATTGGCGGCAGTCCAGGTCTGTGGGATTGAAGACCGCAGGATCTTCATTTCCTAGTCCCCATTCCTTGTTGGTGAATGTGTTCGGCCCGAAATGGCAGAACATATAGTACTCCTGATCCTGCCATGCAGCCTGCCTGGGGGAAGGGGCGGGCCTTTGCGGATAATCCTGTGTACATGCGGATGCCAGCATGATTGCTGCTGCGCAGAAAGCGATGAGTCGTCTGTACATAATAAACTGAGCCGGAGGTTTTTTCCCCGGCTCAGCAAAGATAGTGATAATTCGTCTGATTACAGCTCGTTCATCGCCTGGGCATAGTCGTCTTTGCTGCTGACTACTATGTCGGTGTACTGCTTCAGACCGGTTCCTGCCGGAATCGGGTGTCCGCATATGACATTCTCCTTGAGGCCTTCGAGTCCGTCCATGCGGGCGCGGATAGCGGCTTCGCTGAGGACCTTCGTAGTCTCCTGGAAGGATGCTGCGGAGATGAAGCTGTTCGTGTGGAGGGCAGCCCTTGTGATACCCTGGAGGACCAGCTTGGATGTAGCCGGCTTGGCCTCGCGGACAACCATGGTCTTCTTGCCCTGGCGTGCAAGCGATTCGTTCTCGTTGCGCAGTTCCCTTGCATCGACGATGTCTCCATCGCCCCAGCGCTGGGAGTCTGCGTGGTCAACAACGAAGAACTTGCCGTAAATGCGGTCGTTGTTGTCCATGAAGTCCCATTTGTCCACGAGTTCCTCGTTGAGGAAGTCCGTGTCTCCCGGGTCTGTAATCTGGACCTTGCGCATCATCTGGCGGACTATGATCTCAAAGTGCTTGTCATTGATCTTCACACCCTGAAGCCTATAGACAGCCTGCACCTCGTTGACGATGTACTCCTGAGCCTTGACCGGTCCGAGGATATCGAGGATGTTGGTCGGGGAGATGCCACCGTCCGAAAGCCTTGTTCCGGCCCTGACGTAGTCGTTCTCCTGGACGAGAATCTGCTTTGTCAGAGGTACGAGATAATGTTTCTCGAACCCTGAAGGATTCTTGACCACGATTTCCTGGTTTCCTCTCTTGACCTTGCCCATGAGGATTTCGCCGTTGATCTCGGAAAGGATCGCAGCATCGGAAGGAGTCCTGGCCTCGAAGAGTTCGGTGACTCGGGGAAGACCTCCTGTGATGTCGGTCGACTTTCCGATGGCACGCGGAATCTTGATGAGGATGTCTCCGGTCTTGACTTCTGCACCGTCGTTGAAGAGAACGTGTGCCCCGACCGGGAGGTTGATCTGCCTGAGGCTTTCGCCTTCCTGGTCCACGATATGGAGGATCGGGTTCTTCGTCTTGTCCTTGGACTCGATGATGACCTTGTCCCTGTTGATCGAGATTTCATCGGCGATCTCTTCACGATAGGTAACACCGTTGATGAGGTTCTCGAAGCGGACGATACCGCCTTTCTCGACGATTGTGATAGCGTTGTAAGGATCCCATTCGCAGATGAGGTCTCCCTTCTTGACCTTGTCGCCGTCATGCTTGTAGAGCACTGAGCCGTAAGGAACATCGTATGCCGAATAGGTAATACCGGTGTTCTCGTCAAGGATGCGGAGTTCAGTCATGCGGCTGACGATGACTTCCTGCTCGGAGTCACCGGTGACACGCTTGATCGTACGCAGGTCAGTGAACTGGATCTTACCGTCGTACTTGGACTCGATAGAGGAGTCGGCTGCAGTGGAAGAAGCAGTACCTCCGACGTGGAAGGTCCTCAGTGTAAGCTGAGTACCAGGCTCGCCGATTGACTGGGCTGCGATAACTCCCACGACTTCGCCCTGCTCTACGAGGCGGCTCGTAGCGAGGTTCCTTCCGTAGCACTTTGCGCAGACGCCCTTGCGGGATTCGCAGGTGAGGACTGAACGGATCTCGACCGATTCAATCGGAAGGGTGTCGATCAGTTCTGCTGCCTTTTCGCGGATCTCCTCCCCGGCCTTGACGATAATCTCTCCGTTGAGCGGGTTGTAAATGTCGTGTACGGGGACACGTCCGAGAATCCTCTCTCCGAGGGATTCCACAACTTCGTCCTTGTTCTTGATGGCCGTAGCGATAAGTCCCCTGAGGGTGCCGCAGTCTTCCTCGGTGATGATGACTTCGTGGGAAACGTCCACGAGCCTCCTGGTGAGGTAACCTGCGTCAGCAGTCTTGAGGGCGGTGTCGGCCAGACCCTTACGGGCTCCGTGGGTGGAGATGAAGTACTCGAGCACCGTCATACCCTCCTTGAGGTTGGACGTAATCGGGTTTTCGATAATTTCATTTCCCGAAGCACCTGATTTCTGGGGCTTTGCCATAAGACCACGCATACCGCAGAGCTGCTTGATCTGCTGGGTGGATCCACGGGCTCCGGAGTCGAGCATCATGTAGACAGGGTTGAAGCCCTGCTGGTCAGCTGAAATCTGCTTCTCCACGATTCCCATGAGTTTGTTGTCGATGGAGGACCAGAGGTCGATGACTTTGTTGTAACGCTCGTTGTCGGTGATGAATCCCATCTCGTAGTTCCCCTTGATGTCTTCGACCTTCTTGAAACCGTCGTCGATGAGTTTACTCTTCTCAGATGGGATGAGCACGTCTCCGAGGTTGAAGGAGATACCTGCCTTGAAGGCTTCGAGGTATCCGAGGTTCTTGATATCGTCAAGGAAGTTGGCGGTACGGGTGACACCGGTGTTCTTGATGACATCGGTGATGATCTTACGGAGAGCCTTCTTGCCGACGAGCTCGTTTACGTACGGTACTTCATCAGGAACGAACTGGTTCATGATGATGCGGCCCGCGGTCGTAGTGACCATATGCTCGCCCTTGGAGGGGTCCTGCTTGTCTTTAGGCAGGCGGACGTTGATCTTTGCATGGAGGTCGATCACTTTCTCGTCGAAAGCGATTATGACCTCTTCAGGACCGTAGAAGTTCATCCCTTCTCCCTTTGCACCCGGGCGTACCTTCGTAATATAGTACAGTCCGAGGACCATGTCCTGTGAAGGAACGGTGATAGGAGATCCGTTGGCCGGATTGAGGATGTTCTGCGATCCGAGCATGAGGATCTGGGCCTCCATTACGGCGGCATTCCCAAGCGGCAGATGGACTGCCATCTGGTCACCGTCGAAGTCGGCGTTGAACGGGGTACATGCAAGAGGATGGAGCTGGATGGCCTTTCCGGAGATCATCTTCGGCTGATAGGCCTGGATACCGAGCCTGTGCAGGGTAGGAGCACGGTTGAGGAGGACGGGGTGTCCTTTCATTACGTTCTCGAGGATATCCCAGATCATGGGATCCCTGCGGTCCACTATCTTCTTGGCTGACTTCACGGTCTTTACGATACCCCTCTCGATGAGTTTGCGGATCACGAAGGGCTTGTAAAGTTCGGCTGCCATGTCCTGCGGAAGACCGCATTCGTGCATCTTCAGCTCAGGTCCGACCACGATGACGGAACGGGCCGAGTAGTCGACCCTCTTTCCGAGGAGGTTCTGGCGGAAGCGTCCCTGCTTGCCCTTGAGGCTGTCGGAAAGGGACTTGAGCGGCCTGTTGGATTCGCTCTTGACTGCGCTGACCTTCTTGGAGTTGTCGAAGAGGGAGTCAACGGATTCCTGAAGCATTCGTTTCTCGTTGCGCAGGATGACTTCCGGTGCATTGATCTCGATGAGCTTCTTCAGGCGGTTGTTGCGGATGATGACCCTCCTGTACAGGTCGTTGAGGTCGGATGTAGCAAAGCGTCCTCCATCGAGGGGAACGAGCGGACGGAGATCGGGAGGAATCACTGAGATAACCTTCATGATCATCCACTCCGGCTTGTTCCTGCCGTTGGATTCGAGGAACCACTTGACTACGGTCAGCCTCTTGAGGAGTTCGGTCTTGCGCTGCTGTGAGGTCTCTTTAGCCATCTTTGCGCGGAGTTCCCTTGCAAGGGCGGGCACATCGATGCCGGCGAGAAGGTCATATAGACCCTCTGCACCCATCTTTGCCACGAACTTGTCGGGATCGCCGTTGGGAAGGCTGTCGTTCTCCGGAACCGAGTCGAGTGCGTCGAGGTACTCTTCTTCGGAGAGGAGGTCGAGTTTCTGGTAGGGTATCCTGAGTTCTTCAGTGCCGTCCTTTTCGATCCTGTAGGCCTTTCCCGGGTTGATTACCACGTATTTCTCGTAGTAGATGACCGACTCGAGCTTCTTTGAGGGAATCCCGAGCATGGCTCCGATCTTGTTGGGGTTGGACTTGAAGTACCATATGTGTGCAACGGGGACGGTGAGGGTTATGTGTCCTGTCCTCTCCCTGCGCACTTTCTTCTGGGTGACTTCAACACCGCACCTGTCGCAGACTATGCCTTGATAGCGGATACCTTTGTACTTGCCGCAGTAGCACTCGTAGTCCTTCGTGGGACCGAATATCTTCTCGCAGAACAGACCGTCGCGCTCTGGTTTGTACGTCCTGTAGTTGACCGTTTCCGGCTTGAGGACCTCGCCATATGAACGGGCGGTGATGTCCTCGGGGGACGCGAGCGAGATGCTGATGTGCGCGAAGTTATTCTTTACGCGTGAGTCTCTGTTATTGTTGAAATTAGGCATTGTATTCGGTTGTGTAGGATTGTGTGGGACGTTTTACTCCAGAGAGACCTTCAGGCCGAGTCCGCGGAGCTCGTGCAGGAGGACATTCAGGGATTCGGGGATGCCCGGTGTAGGCATGGCCTCTCCCTTGACGATAGCTTCATATGTCTTCGTCCTTCCGGCCACGTCGTCGGACTTGACGGTAAGGATTTCCTGAAGTGCGTTGGATGCGCCGAAGGCTTCAAGAGCCCAGACCTCCATCTCTCCGAACCTCTGGCCTCCGAACTGGGCTTTACCGCCGAGAGGCTGCTGGGTGATGAGAGAATACGGGCCTATGGAGCGGGCGTGCATCTTGTCGTCAACCATATGGTCAAGTTTGATCATATAGATGACTCCGACAGTAGCCCACTGGTCGAACCAGTCGCCTGTACCTCCGTCGCGGAGGTGGCTCTTGCCGTAGCGGGGGAGTCCTGCCTTGTCTGTGTACTTGCAGATCTCATCGAGTGAGGCACCGTCGAAAATCGGGGTCGCAAACTTGAGCCCGAGTTCCTTGCCAGCCCATCCGAGGACGGTCTCGTAGATCTGTCCCAGGTTCATACGCGAAGGTACGCCCAGCGGGTTGAGTACGATGTCGACAGGAGTTCCGTCTTCCATGAACGGCATGTCTTCCTGGCGGACGATCTTGGCCACGATACCCTTGTTTCCGTGGCGTCCGGCCATCTTGTCACCAACTGTGATCTTCCTCTTCTTGGCTACATAGACCTTGGCGATCTTCATAACCGCGTTGGGAAGCTCGTCTCCGACCTTGATCTTGTCGATCTCCCTCTTGCACTCTGCATCTGCAGTCTTCCATGCTATGCAGTAGTTGTTGATGAGGTCACGGATGGAGTTGTTGGCGTTCTTGTCGGTCGTCCACTTGTTGGAGTTCACGTTCTCGTAGTTCTCTATGCTCTTGAGAGCCTCTGCAGTGATCTCTTTCCCCTTCGGGATGAGCTCTACTCCATAGAGGTCGCTGATTCCGGCGCTCTTGTGGCCCTTGGTGAGAACTGTGAGCTTGTCTATGAACTGTGCGCGGAGCTTCTGTACCTGGTCCTTGAACTGCTCTTCACGGAGCTCGATCCTGGTCTTGCTTTCGGATTTGGAGCCCCTCTTTCCGGAGGTGGAAGCCTTCGAGTAGAGAGCGGTCTTGATGACTGTACCGTTGAGTGAAGGATTGGCTTTCAGAGAAGCATCCTTGACATCTCCGGCCTTGTCTCCGAATATTGCCTTGAGGAGTTTCTCCTCAGGTGAGGGATCGCTTTCTCCCTTGGGAGTGATCTTTCCGACGAGGATGTCGCCCGGCTCGACATGTGCGCCGATACGGATGATACCCCTTTCGTCGAGGTCCTTTGTAGCGTCCTCGCTGACATTCGGGATGTCGGAAGTGAGTTCCTCGGTTCCGCGCTTGGTCTCCCTGACCTCGGTCAGGAATTCATCGACATGGACGGAAGTGAGGATATCCCACTTGACCATCTCTTCGGAAAGCACGATAGCGTCCTCGTAGTTGTAACCCTTCCAAGGCATGAATGCGACCTTGAGGTTCCTTCCGAGGGCAAGCTCTCCGTTCTGGGTGGCATATCCTTCAGTCAGTACCTGACCAGCCTTGATCCTGTCTCCCTTGCGTACGACAGGCTTGAGGGTAACGGTCGTGCTCTGGTTCGTCCTGCGGAAGATAGGCATATGATATACAGTCTCTTCCGGACGGAAGCTCACGAACTTCTCCTCATCGGTCATGTCGTATTTGACGCGGATCTCGCGGGCGTCAACATATGTGACGACACCGTCGCGGGCAGCCCTGTACTGGGTCCTGGAGTCGAGGCAGACGCGCTCTTCAAGTCCGGTACCCACGATCGGGGCCTCGGGCCTGAGGAGAGGAATAGCCTGACGCATCATGTTCGCACCCATGAGGGCACGGTGGGCGTCGTCATGCTCCAGGAAGGGGATGAGCGATGCAGCGACTGAAGCCATCTGGTTCGGAGCCACATCCATGTAATCTACATTTTCCTTCGAGACGACAGGGAAGTCAGCCTCCAGACGGCACTGGATGCGGTCTGCGAGGATGTTTCCATCCTTGTCCATCTTGATGTTGGCGAGGGAAACCTTCTTGCTTTCTTCCTCTTCAGCGGTCATATAGTGCCAGC
>JAEEGL014346268.1_pt1 | contig 12078 bp, 5 predicted proteins | sample 9134231 | NCBI WGS metagenome assembly JAEEGL01 (sample SAMN16246548, study PRJNA631951) | gut metagenome | biome: gut microbiome; feature: rumen; material: fiber-attached | host: Bos | place: Iran: Karaj | collected 2018-10
CTGCATAACCAGTTTCAGCGGTTGATTGTTTTGTAACTGTTACATTACCACCAATATCAGATAAAGATTGATGAGAAGTTAAAAATCCGCTATCATTAGTTAAGTCAGATGTTTTAGATGGAATAGATGAAGCATCTGCTTTTAAGTCTAAAGAGTCTTTTACTAATTTTTCAGTAGGGTAATGCACATCTGTAGTTGTTGCGCTCCAACTATCTACTTTATTAGACGCATTTTCTTTTAAATCTAAAGTATCTTTTGTTAATTTTTCAGAAGGATAATTATCATCAGATACAGTTGCTGTCCATGAAGTAACTTTTGCTGAGGTTGATTGTTTAGCATCTAAAGAATCTTTTACTAATTTTTCTGAAGGATAATTAGTATCTGATACTGTTGCACTCCAAGAAGTTACTTTATTTGCTTTTTCTTCAAATTTATTAATTAACGCTGTTACTAGCGCTTGGATTTTTGTCGCTTTTGTCACTTTAATATCTCCTATAGGTTGATTATTAAGTAATCTAAATCGTCGTTAGTAAGGCAATTTTCTAATTTTTCTTCAAGTTGATTTTGTATTTCTTCAAGATGATTATCTACTATATCTTTTACAATGACTTCATCGACATTATCTATATATATAGTATCTATTAAATTGCTATCACTATAACATTTAAGCTGATTATTTTCAAAAATAATATTATCTATTTTTGTATCTAATTTTTCAAGTAAATAATCAGTTGCTTTCTTTTTTTTCTGATTAATTTGACAATTTCCTTTTCTTGTGCTTACTTTTAAAGTATTAGTCTTAAATAAATCTTTAGCATAAGCAAAAATTTTAAAATAATTATCCTCCATCATATAAGAAGGAACATTACAAGAAAGAACATCGTCCCATTTTCCAAGTATTACTGTCTGAGAATATCCACTTTTATTTAAAAAAGTAACAAAAAGTTCTTTATCTCCCCATGTTTTTTTATCAAAATAAAATCTGCATTTATCATATTTATCTGTATTAGTGATATATTGTTTTTTTATTTTAATAATTTCTTTATCATATATTTTAAAATCAAACAACATTTTGTTACCTCGTGTAGATATGGTATTTAGTATTTTATCTAATATATAAAAAATATTATTAGTTGCTATAATATTCATATTCAATAGATAAAATTAAATTTGAGTCTATAGTAACATTTGTTACACATTCTTTTTTAAAATTATTTAAATCTGTTTTTTTAGCAAAGATATCGCTTAAAGAAATTGTAATTGGTTCGCTTTCATTAGTCATTATTATTCACTCTTTTTTTACTAGTACAATATTTTCATTTTCATCTAATAATATATTAATAATAAAATCATTTTTGTTTTCTTCGTTAATTGTTTCTTGTTCAAAAACAATTTCATCATCTTCATCGTTATAATATCCATTAATAACATAATATGCATTTTTATTATTTTCATAAAATGCTTGATATGCATTTTTCGTTGTCCCTATTAGGTTGTCGTTATTTAACTCAATATTATAAATAATAATATTGTTTATTTTCATATCATCAGATACTGTGAATCTTTGTGCTTTATTAATTCCATTAAAACTTGCACAATATTCATTTCCATTACTTGAGAAATATACATCATATAATCCAGTAGTAATTTCTGACGGAAGAGAGATAACATTACCATCACCTAATTGGTAATTAAAAGATTGTGTATATATATTATTATTATCAATAGATTTAAAAATACAATTAATATTTAATTGTTGATTTTCTAGTATATTGTCGTTAGATATTCTATATAATATCTTGATATTATCTTTATCAATATATGCAATATTAAGAGGTATGGTAATGTCATCATCTTCTTCATATTTAATTTTAGTTGCTAAATTATTAATAATATCTGCTACAAAATAAAATTTATAGTTTAAACTAGCTTTGACTACTCTTAAAGTAAAAGTTTCAGTAATTTCAGCGTCTATATCTGTTATATCAATAGAGAGTGTACCTATTGTTGTGAAAAGTTCATAAAATTGAAAAACACTTCCATCTCTTACTATGCTTGTATCATTACTTTGCCCTTGATATGACACATTAATAGATTCTACATTATCGTCATAACATGTTATTTCTAAAAATCTACTACCATATTCAATAGACGAAGGAATTGAAAAAATATGCTCTAATAATTTAAAAGATGTTGAGACTGAATACCCATTTGCTGTAACTGATAAAACATTTTCTCCTATTGTATTGTCATTTTTATCAATATGTAAAATATATGCTGATACTGTATCTGTTGTTGTATATTCAATTAATTGATTATTGTTTGTAATACTTATATTATAGCCATAATTTTCATCATCAGATTCATAATATCTATGTATAATATATGTTGCATATTCATTTTTTTTATAACTTGATAGTTCAATATCAAAAGGTTGTTTTATTTCATAATTAAAAATAATAGTTTCATTTAAATTATTTGTAGATGTTAGTTGAAGTTCATATAATCCTATATCAGTATAATTTGCTAATTGTTTAATTTTGCCATTACTTTGTGTTGTAAATTCTACATTATTGGCTATAATATTATTGTTATGTTTTAAAGTAGCTATAACAACATTATCTATATTGGCTACGCCATTTGGTTTATAATATATGATAGGTGTGCTATTAAGTGTTAAATAATATAACTCTTTATTTCCACTAATACTAAAATTAGATTTAAGTGTTATTGTGGCAAAAGTTGATATATTATAATCTGGTGTTTCTACTACCCATTTTATTTTACTTTTTCCTATTGGTAAATTATTGAAATTATATGATAAAGTACTATTTTGAATTTTAGCTGTTTTGATTAAAACATCATTTACATAAATTTTTACATTTTGATTATCATAGTCATGAGTTAATATGGTATTATTGTCTTCATCTATGGTAGTAATTGTATAAATATGGTCTTTTCCTGCGTAATCTGCTGATGGGGCGTTATGTTGTAATGTGTTATATTTTATATTAATCGTATGTTCAATGCTACTGTTTGTTAATTGTAATGTTCCGCTGTTTTCATAATTGGTTTCGCAGGTAATTACGTAAGTACCTACTTCTCTAATTGCTTGATTGATTGTATAAGTACCATTATTATTAGTAGTGTCTGTTATAATAATATCTTCAGATATTTGTAATGTAAAAGGAATGTTAGGTAAAGGTTCATCATAGTAATTTAAAGTCTTTATAGTAAAGCCCCAAGTGTCTCTTTCTGCCCCTGTGTCATTACTATTATAGTATTTACTGTTTGTGTTCTTATTTCTTGTGGTTAATTTTAATCTAATTTTTGACGGATTGATTGTAACTGTAAAAGAATTAGGACTTGGTTCAGACTCATAATATTTATCAGAACCATTGTATTTAATATAATAAGTTTCTTCTTGTGTGATTTCTAAAGGCGCAAAAGAAATTGGCTCCCCTGCTGTAAAAGAGTCATATATAATATTATTACTATCTACAATAGTGATATCTCCTTCTGTAATATCGTTGCCCTGCACATCTTTTAATGTATATGGAACAACAATATTATCCCCATAATATTGAACTGGATTTGGATATTCTGTGATTGTAAATATGCTGATTTTTATAATTTCTATTTTACTTATTAAATTTATTAATCCTTTTAAGTCTGTTGTTGCTTTTATATATGATTTTGGCACACTTTTAAGAATTAAATAATATTTTAATAAATCTGCATAATATAATATACGTTTATATAAATCAAGATTAAATGTAGATATATTTTCTTGGCTGATTTGTGTTTGCACTAAAGTTGGTTTTGGTTCATCTGTGATAATTTCTGGGGCTTTTATATCGTCTATAATATCTATTAGTTCTTCAAATGTGGATTGTGCATGTTCTTCTTCAAATATTTCATATAGCTCTTCATCTGTTAGTGTGTCACTATATATAATACCACATTCTTTTAACTTTGCAAACAATTGAGTAAGCAACAAAGAACGCAATTCTTTGAGTTTGTTGTTTATGGCTGTGTAATTATCTTCGATTGTCATACAATATCCTTAAATATCTGTATTATCTAAAGTATTAAGAATGTTTAATTGAGCTTGTTCTATATTACCTAATCTTTCATTAATGTTACTTTTAGTATAATATCTGTTATTTGATTCGCTTTTTGTATAATAATTTTCAAATTTAATTAAATCATCAAGTTGATAAAATTCCTCTTCTTCTGTATCATATACATATGAGGTATGAAAACTATTATTGTTTTCATTGGGAACAATATAAATTGTTCCTTCTTCTCCTGTTGCTGGAAGAGTATCGAGTACTTTAGTAATAATTTGACCAGGTATTCCTTGTTCCCCTTTAATTTGTACTGGTGTTGTTTGTGTTGGAATATCAACATTATTAATGTTTTCATATTCAAAATAGAGTTCCCCATCATCATTAAATTTTGGTACAAAAGCATATTTATTAATATTTTTTTGAGATGGTACTGTTCCATTCTTTTCCCATGTTATTTTTAGATATTTTGTTTTATCTTCAATTTTGGGTGTCCATGAATCACCCTGTTCTCCTTTTACTCGTCCTAAATTTTTTGTGTATGTCATAATTGTTCAACTCTTATTATATATGGTTCATCTAATGTCGCATCTTTATACCCAAACATTCCGATATATTCAATATTAATTTTATATGTTGTTTCTACTGTAGGTGTAAAATTAAATACCCCTATACCTGTACTATCTAATTCAGTTTCATATCTATATATAATTTTATCTTCTTGATTGATAAGAGTAAATAATAAAGCTCCTTCTTCGATATATTCATTATCTACAGTTGTTATTTGTGCTTCTATGCTAAAATCTTCTCCTATTGTACAACTTTTATCACCATTAACATTCATTTTTGTCCATATACTATTTGTTGTGTCATATGTGGAATACATTGTATTATAATTATTAATATATCCTTTATATATTTTGGATAAAGATATTGATTCATCAAATATTCCTTTTGCTACTTCAACATCATCATATGTATATCCCATATCTGGGAAAAATATAGTAACTGTGCCATATTTTACGTCATTATCAGCGTTATTATATTCAGCTAATACATTACCTACTATTCTAAGATAATTATCTTCATTACTTTCTTGAGCATCTCCTGTAATAATAGTTTTCGCTTTATTTGCCACAAGAAGAACTTGTTCGTTATTTAATTGATATGGAGCATCATTTGTATAAATATCAATAATATAAAATGCGTTAGAATAATTTTCATCAGAATATTGGCAATGACTTTTATCAGCCTCAGGTTCTGGTACAGTAACAGTTAAATAAAATTCACCTTCATTATCGGTATTTGTAGTGTATGTTTGACCATTGAAGTTAAAAAATAATTTACAATTTGCTACTTTTGTATTTTTTTCCTCATCTAGTAATGTGCCTCCAATGCTTATTGTTTTTCCAATATCCTCGTAAAATTCTCTTTTATTAAACTTGCAAATACCTAATCTTTTTTCTATATTAAAATGAATAGTTAATATCGCTGGTTCAAAATATTTATTGCCTGCATATTCAATTTTCATTGTATATAACCCTAATGGTAGAGTATTTTTAATATCATCAATAATAGTGCCCTTTTTAAAATGTTTATTTTTTGAATAATATATTTCGTCATTATTATATATTGTTACAGTTACTACACCATCTGTATCAAGTTTAGTTGGTGTCTCATTATTAATATAATAAATAGAAGCATCTAATTGTATATTATTTTCTAATGCAGTATTTAACGATTGATTTAAATCAATATATATAGGTAATCTGTTAATTGCTTTTATAGGTAATTCTTGAGTTTCATTATCAATTGTAACAGTAACTTTATTATCTGTATCTATAAAATCTATATTTTCAATCATCTACTCACTCCAATATTTGTTGACCTATACGTATTTGTATGTTAGAAGATGCACTTTTTATTTCATCATTAAGATAATAGTTAGTTTCTACACTATTTCCAATATATACTGGGAAATGCTTATTAATTGGTGTAATTGTTGTAATTTCTTTTTCTAAACGATTTATATATTGTTCTATAACTCCAATAGTAATATGCTGTGCACTATCTTCTTCGTTATTTGTCGTATCTCCATAATCTTTTCTACTACTGATAAGCCAATTTTCAAGATGCATTAAATCTGTATTATTATTTTCAATAGACTCTATATCATTATATCCCCAATAATTAAAATCAGCATCTATACTGCCATCTAATACACTTTTTATTGACCTTATACCTCCATCAAAAAGATTTTTTTCCATTGATAATGTACCTCTAACAAAATGTATTTCCGCTACATGATTATTGTTATAAAAAATATTTGATGAAAGATATATATTTCCGCCAACACATATACATGATGCTGTACCTGTTTCACTATTATTATTATAGAATTCATTATTTATTATTTCTACATTATTTCCTTTATTTGAATAAATACAACTACCTTCTAATGATACGTAATTTTCAGTAAAACTACATTCAGATATTGTGGTCTGATAATTTGTATTTGAAATATATATACCTGCACCATTTCTTGCTTTATTGTTTTTAAAAGAGCAATTATATACAGTAATATTATTATCATTACGTATTGCACTTTCTTGTGCATTATTAAATTGACAATTTACAACAGACAATGTTCCACTATTAACAATAAAAACTCCTAAGGAATTTATAGTATTTGCTTCAGTGCATTCAAAATTAAGCCCTTCAATAGTTACTTCTTGTCCTTCATTAATGATTCTCCAATCATTTACTTGTGTATCTCCTTTAATAGTTACATTTTTTCTTATATATGTAACATCTTGATTATCACGTGGACTAATAATTTCTACTACACCATAATCAGCTACTATATCTAATGCTTTTGCTAATGTTGCTGCGTTGCTATTATCTGTATTTTTATCTTTATTTACAGTAACATAATCTTTGTTAATAGCCATAACATTAATTCTTTTTTCGGATGAATGGAAAAATTGATTTTCTAAAGAACTAATTTCAAATTCAACAGTTGGAGAATACTTATCATTAATAGGTATTTTTAATGGGATTGTTGCCATACCGTTTTCCATTGTATATTGATTTGTATTGCTTTGTATGGTAATATTGACTGGTAATGATGTAGTATGTGATACTGCGTTTATAGTTGCATGAAATGTTGTGCCACGATAAACTTCACTATCAGTAGTAATATTTAATATAATATTATTTTTTTGAAGGTTAACTGTAATAGTTTTTTCAAAAACTAAATAATTAGCATTATTTGTATCATATCTAATATGCAAAGGTAAAGATTCTTCTGTTGTATATGGTACTTCGATAGTACCAGGTGTATTAACATTGAATATATATTCTTGGTTATCTATTGTATATATGAGTCTGCCATCATTAATGGTAAATCCATCTGTATTGATAAGTACATTATCGACTTTTATTTCTCCGCCATAATATGCTTCAATTTCATCATCGATTTTCATTATTGGCTCAGAATGGTTGATATATAATTTAGCTAATGTTTGAGTTGGGTAATTAACTACAGAACCATTAAATTGGGCACGTAATTGATAATATTGGTCTCCTAATTGTACTGGATATTTATCATTAAGCTTATATTTAAAATTACCGTTTCCATCATTTGCTATTGCATTTCCAATTAATTCATCATCAATATAAAAATCAATTAGTGAATCTCCAACAATAAGAGAATTATCTGATGTATTATATACTTTAAAATTAATATCCATTATATCACGATAATTTTTATATATACTATCATTAGTCACAGATATTAATTCAATAGCACACTCTTGCTGTATAATATGTAATTCTTGTATACTTTCACATTTTTCATATTCATCATTTTCAACATATTCTACTTTTATATTAAAACTTGTTTCAAGTTGATTAATAGCGTATGTTAATAAATTGTCAGATAAAATATATGAATATTCATTATAATTATTATTGAATTTGGAAATACCAATAAAACGATAATCATAGTCTATAATAGTACTATTCCCTATATTATCAACTTCATATACTGGGACCCCTATATAATATCGCAAAGTACCATCTATATTTGCTATAGGGTCTATTCTATCATGTATCTCTGTTATAATATTGATAGATTTAGTTTTTGCATTGATGGCTTCATCTTCATTAATGATAATGTCAACACGTTTTGCTATGATATATAATGGTATTGTTGTTTCATAATCATTAAATAATGTTGAATCATGATATCTAATTGTTAAAGCATGCTCTCCTTTACTTAAACTATTAATATTAAAATTAATATTTTTATTACTTTCTGCAACATAATAGCTTTTTATATTATTATTGTCTATAATAATATCTATAACACCATCTTTAACATTATAGTCATATTTAGTAACAAAATCTAATTCACATTCTATTAATTGATTTGGTAATGAATGTAATATATGATTTTCAATATAATATTTGTCTGTATTTATATTTTTTAATTGAACATCTTTTAAATCTATTCTATCAACTTTAAATTTGAATGAATATTGAGTTCTATCGTAATAATCATTTTCATCATATATGATAGTAATTGAATGTTCTTTAGCTTGATTAAATTCTAAACGTGTAATAAATTGTCCATTAATAATTTCCTGTGGTTCGGTGTATCTAACACCATCTTTATATAAAGTTGCTTCTCCTATGTTAATTCTATTACCATCATTATCCGTAATAGTTGCTATAAAATTAAAACGTTGATTTGGATAATACCATGTATGTGATGGCTCGATATTAACTTTCTCTTTTTTCATTATAATTTTATTTTTAAAAGAATCATTATCATATATATATTCATCAGAATACTCTAAACAAATATCATAATCATTAGTAGCAGGTTCAAAAGGAGTTGTTATTGTAATTTGATTATTAATGTTATCCGTTACAATACTACTACCTATAATATTATCATTATATTTTGCTATTAATGTTCCACTTGTTGCGTTTCCATATATTGTTGAAATATTATAATTTTCTGTAACTTTTTTACCTGGAGAACTATGAATAGCGTTCATATTAATAGTAGTTTGAATTTTTCCTACTTCTAAAGATGTAGACATAAAAGTATCTGTATATATATTTAATGAATCAATATACTCTAATCTTAAAGGATAAGTTCCAGCATTAATATTTGATGGTAAGTCATGTTGTATTGATAATGTTCCATTGTTAATATAATAAGGAGTTCTATTTAATAATATATCATCAATATAACAATTTACATATCCATGTCTTACAGGTTGATTACTAACGTCTGTAATAGTTGTTAATAAAATAAATGGTTTTCCAATATCAGTATGTATATATTGATTTTCTTTTATTCCAAAATTAACTTCAAAAATACCAACACCTATGTTTCCATTAACATAGATACTATCGTTATAATAATCATTAACACCACTATAATATATAACTATATTATATTGACCATTATTTTCAATAATAAAATTATTAATATAAGCACTACCATTTATAACTGGAATATCTGAATATAACAATTGATTATCAAATTCAATATCAATATACCCACCATTCACACTAATACCCTCATCATCTATTACTTTAATTTCTATATTATTCATTATCCTTGCTTCAAATTTATCATAATTAAAGATGATTTGAGTATCTTTTTTGTTAACATTTAAATCTTGATATGCAATAAAATTATCATAATTACTATTATTATCATAATTATCAATAGTGATTTTATATTGTCCATTAGGTATTTTATTATAAGGTATTTTTCCGATATAAATACCATCTTTGATAATAATAGTTGTAATTAACTTTTTATCAATTTTTATATTAATTTTTTCATTATTAATTTTATTGCCGAAATTATCTTCAAGTTCAATTTTAACATTTGCATAATATAAATTACTTTCACTTAATATGCTAAATTCTTTTGTGATAATATCTGGCTTTTTAACAATAAAACTTTTTGTTGATGTATATCTTGCGTTATTATCAGTATCAATATAATTACATGTTAATGAATATTTTCCAGCATTTAATCTTTCAATTTCCATAGTAGCGATACCATCTTCAATATTAACTGTATCACTAGTGTTATAATTTTCCCCTGATACAAATATTTTACATGTTCCATTTGCACTTTCACCATAAACATTTTTTATAGAACATTGTAATGTAACTGGGTGGTCAATATAATTTGTGTTATCGTCAATGGATATAATGTATTGTGTACTATTAACATCTTCTAATGTGTTTAGTACTGATGTGCTTTTTTTATTATATGTATAATCCATTAATGGTTTCATTGAACCATATGTTGTTGCAAATTTAGCAATTCTTAAAGGTAATGGCTTATCTAATAAATAAATAAAACGACCATTTTTATATGTATTTAATTGAGCAGTTATATGAGCAACAGTTCCGACATACAAAACATCTTTTGATGACTCAATACTCATTTGTATATGATTGTTAACTCCTGTAATATTAGGATTATTTTCACCAAACCAACAATATTTATAAATATCCATAGTGGTATTATTATTAATTAGAGTATTATTATCAACAACAGCACAATATTGGAACAATGCTGTAGAATTTGTATGGAATGAAATTATTTTATTATTATTATATAAAATACATTGAGATACTTTTAAATTACCATAACTATCAAAACATCTAATTTCATTATCAGATAATATTATATTAAATAAATTAAAATTAGCATTACGACTAATATAAAATATACAATCATTGTTTTCTATATCTATTTCATTTGTGTCAATTTTTGTATAATTTTTAAAACTTTTAATAGTACATGAATATGATATGTTAATATGTTCACTTATAGGATATGCCTCATCTAATAAATAAATAATGGCTTTATTTGAGGTGATAGCCTGTTCAATAGTTTTGAAAGGAGCTCCATATTTACCACTATTGTTATCATTACCTAATTGTGTAGATATATAACATATATTTTCAGTTTCTTCAATGGCTGTAATAGTAGTAGTTCCTTCTGATGCGAAATAATACTCTTCAGGGTGATAAATAGCTTTTATGGTATAATCAGTATTATTGGCGTAAAATTTATTAGTAAAGAAAACTGTTACTGTAGCTTCACCATTAATTACTGGTACATATCCAACTTGTTGCTCATCTATAAAGAAAGACACATATCCTTGATTAATGATTTCTGTACTTTTACTAACATTATTATTATCAAATTCATAAAATACATCAGCTACACTTTGTACTTTAGCTGTAATTGGAATTTGATACCCTAAAGGTACTTCGTGCATCTCATCAATAATAACTTCTGTTTTTCGTTCATATTTGTATATTGGGCATATAACTGTTTCATTATCAACAGTAAAATAGATATTACCCTCTTTATCTGCATCAAAATATGTAGTTTTTATTTGATGATTAGTCATTTTTCCATAATCAATACTGAAATATCCACTATCTGCGCTAAAAGTAAAATTAGCTTCTGGTAATAAAAGTGATTCACCATTACTACTAGTCATCTCTCCTACAATGTCTATAACTTCACTAATAACAGCTGGACTTTTTAATGGGTAAGCTTGTATAATGATATGTGATTGCACATCATATGGTGGTGTATTTGTACCCCACCAATTATCATTTAAATCAGCATCTTGTCCAGAACATATTCCATAAATGAAGTTTCTTTGTGCTGTTAATGTTTGGTTATTGTGTAAAATAATATTTTTATCTAAAATTGAATAGTTTATAATTAAATTACCATTATTAATAATTTGAGTTTTATAATTATCTGATGTAAAATGAACATTTTTTATATGAGTTGTTTTTAAATTAATAATATTAATATCTTTATTTGCTTTATTTATAATTTTAATATCATTTCCGCCAATAATATAACAATCTTTGTTAATAATTAAATCTTTATTTAATTCTAAATTATTGCTTAATGAAATAGTTCCATTATTTTTTAAAC
>JAEEGL014518621.1_pt1 | contig 12078 bp, 10 predicted proteins | sample 9134231 | NCBI WGS metagenome assembly JAEEGL01 (sample SAMN16246548, study PRJNA631951) | gut metagenome | biome: gut microbiome; feature: rumen; material: fiber-attached | host: Bos | place: Iran: Karaj | collected 2018-10
AACAGGAGCCTCCCCTCAGGGATCTCGGAGGCGGTCACACCGCGTTCTGCCATTTCCTATAAACGTCCGGCAGCGCCGAAGCCGCCGGGCATAACCGCTGAAGATACAGGATACAGAGAATGAACAATACAGCCGCGACATATAAAACCTTACTCGAGGTCGAGCACGTCTCCAATTTTTACTATGACAACGGTCTCGGGATTTTTGCCAAAAGAAAAAAGAAGCAGGTCCTCGATGATGTCAGCCTGACAATCCGGGACGATGAATTCTTCGGCCTTGTCGGCGAGTCAGGCTGCGGGAAGACAACTCTCGCCGCCGCCATCCTGGGAATGATTCCCTATGAAGGGACGATCCGCGTAAACGGAAAGGAATACAGCAAGACCAGCCGGAAAGACTTTACGAAAATGGTCCAGGCGGTCTTCCAGGATCCCCTCAGCTCCCTCAATCCGCGAAAGACAATCGGATATACGATGCGGGAGCCCCTTCGCGCCCATAAGATCGGAACAAAAGAGGAGCAGCTCGCGGCAGTCAATGTCATGCTGGAAAAGATCGGGCTTGACGCGTCGTATGCGGACCGCTACCCCAGAGAGCTCTCCGGCGGACAGAGACAGCGCGTCTGCATCGGGGCTGCGCTCATGCTCCAGCCGCACCTGGTCATTGCAGATGAGGCGACCTCCGCGCTCGACGTTTCCGTAGGCGCGCAGATCCTCAATCTGTTCAACGAAATCGATGCCGGCGCCGATTTCTCGATGCTCTTTATTTCCCACAACCTGAACGTGGAATACTATCTCTGCGACCGCATCGCGGTGATGTACAGAGGCTGGATTGTTGAGCAGGGTACCGCCGAGGCCATTTACAGTCACGCAAAGCATCCGTACACAAAGCTGCTCCTTGCGGCGATACCGGATTTCAACCCTCCCAAAGATGACACGGAGGACGGGGGCGAGGTGCTGGAGGTCGCAAGAGAGGATATCAGGGGCGCCTGCCGCTTCTATCACCGCTGCCCGCACGCCTGCGGCAAGTGCCTCACAAAGCCCGAGCTGATCAACATAGCCCCTGCCGGCGAGGAGGAGCACCTTGTCCGCTGCCCCGTCATGACGGGAGAGGGCGCCTGAGGCAGCACCGTACGGACCTGCGCAGTTCCCGGCAGTTCTGCGGACTTGTCCGGAGGATACTGATAGTCAATAAGTAAGTGAAATAGCAGTGAATTAATGAGGAAATTATTATGATACTGGCGATCGATACGGGAAATACACATACGATACTGGGCTGCGTTGACGAGTCATGCAATGTTGTACAGACGCTTCAGATGAGTACTGATGTCTGGAAGACTGCCTATGAATATGCGCTTGACATGAAAGGGATCATGGAACTGGCGGGAATCGACACCCACAGCTTTGAGGGCGCAATCATCTCCTCTGTCGTCCCCATGGTTACTCCCGTCCTGATCAAGGCGGTAAAGCTTGTGACGGACCAGACGCCCCTTGTCGTCGGCGCCGGCGTAAAGACAGGCCTTAATATTCGCCTGGACGATCCCGGGACCATTGCGGGAGACCTTGTCGCTACCGCGGTGGCAGCCAAGGAATTCTATCCGCTGCCCTGCATTATCATTGATATGGGCACCGCGACCACCGTCACTGTCGTCGACAAAGACGGCTCCTACATCGGAGGGGCGATCATGCCCGGAGCCGGCATCTCTCTTGCCGCGCTGACAAAGGAGGCATCTCTCCTTCCTGATATTGAGTTCTCGGCGCCGAAAAAGGTCATCGGCACTAACACCGTCGACGCCATGAAGGGCGGCATCATCTACGGCTGCGCAGGCGCGCTGGACGGCATCATCGAGCGCTACAGACAGGAGCTTGGAGGGAACGTGGGCAGCATTGTCGCCACCGGCGGCATGGGCCGGATTATCTCCCCGTTCTGCCGCAGTGAGATCATCATCGACAACCGCCTTCTTCTGAAAGGGCTCGGGGTCATCTGGTACAAAAACCAGGAAAGCCCGCAGACAAAAACAAAGCGCTCCCCGCGCGGCAGAAAGTAAGCAGACAATAAGCCTGTCACTCAGCCTGTCCCTTACTCCCCCTGCTCTCTTGCCTTGTTTTTCGAAATGATATATAATTTCCCTGCATGGATATTGTTTATGGATATATTATTTCCATTTTATCTGCAGGGAGGTTTTCTATGAGTATGACACTGGAAGAGATGCAGCTGGCGAGAAGGCTTCTCGGATATTCTTATGCGGAACTGGCGCAGAAAGCCGGCCTGCCGCTGTCTACAGTGCAGAAACTGTTCGGCGGTTTTACAAAATCGCCCCGCTATGAAACCATGGCTGCGCTGGAGGAGGTTTTACGGCAGGCAGGAAGCATGGAGGCTGTTTCGCACGGTCACAGTGCGCCTGCCGCGGCAAAGGAAGCGCTCGTTCAGTACGGCACTGCTGCCGGTACGAAAAAACAGGGTGAGTATACCATCGATGACTATCTCGCCCTTCCCGACGATGTGCGCTGTGAACTGATCGACGGTGAACTGATCAAAATGGAGTCGCCCACCCGGACTCACCAGAGCATCGCAGGTTTTCTGTTCTACAAAATATACAGTTACATTGAGGAAAACGGCGGACAGTGCACGCCCTACATTGCGCCCCTGGATGTACAGCTTGACAAAGACGACAGGACCATGGTCCAGCCGGACGTTATGGTTGTATGCCATCCGGAAGTGGAAACCGAGAAAAGACTGTTCGGCGCGCCTGATTTTGTCGCTGAAATCCTATCCCCTTCCACCCGAAGGAAGGACATGGTCGTCAAACTCCACAAGTATATGAATGCCGGGGTTCGGGAATACTGGATCATTGACCCGGATGAAGAAAGAGTAAGTACTTACTTATTCGGCAAAGACGATAATGACATCGCTTTTGCCTCCTTTTCGATGCAGGAAGATATTCCTGTCGGTATTTATGAAGGAAAATGCAGCATCAACTTCTCAAAGCTGGTGCTGCATGCGCGCTGATCTTATTTGCCTGTGTGCTCAATTCATGCCGGCTCATTTGCCCGGATGCGATGCTGCAGGCATTTTCTGTATTATAGCGCCGGGAGGACCTTTTCCAGTCCGTCCAGCATGACCTTATCGTAATATTCAACCGTACCTTCGTCGCAGGCAGATGCAAAATCCCGGTCAATGGCGAGCTTCGCTATTACGGGGATTCCCTCGCTGCCTGCGATCTCTTCCAGATGGCTCTCGCCGAAGATCCGGATTTCCTCACCGCAATGAGGGCACTTGACATAGCTCATGTTTTCCACTATCCCGAGAATCGGGACCTCCATCATCTTTGCCATGCCCACCGCCTTTTTGACAATCATGCCGACCAGGTCCTGCGGTGTTGTCACTATGATGATCCCGTCCACGGGGAGCGACTGGAATACCGTCAGCGGAACGTCGCCGGTTCCGGGAGGCATATCCACAAACATGTAATCGACATCGCCCCACTCCACGTCCGTCCAGAACTGTTTGACAGCCCCGGATACAAGGGATGCCCTCCAGATGACAGGCGTATTCTCGTCCGTCATAAGAAGGTTCATCGACATAATCTTGATTCCCGCAGGTGTCTGCGCCGGATACAGGACCTTATCTGTCCCTGAAACATCATCGCAGCTCACACCGAACATACGCGGTATGCTGGGCCCGGTGATATCCGCGTCCAGAATCGCGGTCTTATAGCCGCGGTGAAGACTCCACAGCGCGCACATCCCCGTCACGGAGGATTTGCCGACGCCGCCCTTTCCGCTGACAACGGCGATCATCTTCCTGACATGGCTGCCCGGGTTCGCATCCACTTTAAAATTCGGCTTCGGCATCGGAATCCTGCCTTCTGCCTTTTTCTCTTCCTGACTCATCAGAACTGTCACTCCTTTAATCTGCCGGCTTTGGCAGAACTCTCTTTAATCTTTCTGCAGGCCTTCGGCAGAACTCTCACTTATCTGTCTGCCTGCCTGTGCAGAACATAGTTACTCCAGGATAAGCCCCACGGGGCAGTGATCGGACCCGTAGACATCCGTATAGATCACCGCATCCTTCAGGCGGGGCTCCAGAGCCTTCGATACAACAAAATAATCAATTCTCCATCCGGCGTTTTTTTCGCGCGCATGGAAGCGGTAGGACCACCAGGAATATACCCCTTCCCTGTCGGGGTAAAAATATCTCCAGGTGTCCGTAAAACCGTTTTCCAGAAGGACAGAGAACTTCCCGCGCTCCTCATCGGTAAAACCGGCGTGTCCCCGGTTGGTCTTCGGGTTTTTCAGGTCGATCTCCCTGTGGGCCACATTCAGGTCGCCGCAGAAAATGACGGGTTTTTTCTCCTCCAGCTTCTTTATATAAGCAAGGAAAGCATCCTCCCAGGTCATCCTGTAATCGAGCCTTGTCAGCTCTTCCTTGGCGTTCGGCACGTACTCGGTAATCAGATAGTACTCCGGATACTCGGCAGTAATTACCCGTCCCTCCTGGTCGTGCTCCTCGATGCCAAGGCCCAGCTTCACATCCAGCGGCTCCTGTTTTGTAAAGAGAGCCGTGCCGGAATACCCCTTCTTCTGCGCGTAATTCCAGTATTCATGGTACTGCGGCAGATCCATGACAATCTGCCCCTGCTGAAGCTTTGTCTCCTGCAGGCACAGTACGTCGGGGTTCTCGTCACTGACAAATTTATAGAAATCTCCCTTCGACGTGCAGGCGCGCAGTCCGTTGACGTTCCAGGATACGAATTTCAGTGCCAAACTTATTTCCCCTCATATGCAAGAGCCGAAAAGACCTTATAATCCTTCAGCGTCTTTCTTCCCTCAAGGCCTGCCAGCTCCAGCATGAAGACAAGTCCCGCGACCTGCGCGCCGGAAGCCTCTACAAGCTTTGCGATAGCCTTCGCCGTTCCGCCGGTTGCAAGAAGATCGTCCACGATCAGGACCTTCTGGCCGGGCTGCAGCGCATCCTTGTGCATTTCCATCGTCGCTGTGCCGTACTCCAGCTCATACTCGACGGACAGCGTCTCCATGGGGAGCTTGCCCTTCTTGCGGATCAGCACCATGGGCTTGTGCATGTTGTAGGCAATGGGCGTCCCGAATACGAAGCCCCTCGCCTCGGCTCCGGCGATGACATCAAAGTCAAGATCCTTTACAAGATCCTGCATCGAATCGATCGCGAGCCTGAGGCCGTCCGCATCCTGCAGCACAGTCGTAATATCCCTGAACATGATTCCCGGCTGCGGAAAGTCCGGTATTGTGCGCACATAATCTTTGAGTTCTTTCATTGTCATATATGACCCTGTCCCGTGAAGGCAGGATCTTCCTTTCTCCCGGTATACCGGGTTAATAAACTGCTCCGGCAGGCAGTCTTACCGGTGACCTGCTGCCGGTACTGCGGCGTCAGTCCCTGAGCATGACGTGACTGCCGTTGACCTCAACGGAGTGGATTCTCCGGTTAAGGTAGACGGAAAACCTCGTGACGCCGCTTCTTTTGATCGTCGCGTCGAGGTTCGGATTCATGTCCATCAGCTCGGTCTTAAGCGAGCTGATATTCATATCATCCGTGTGATGCCTGTCAAAAATCTTGTGAATCTGCTTTTCCACTTCGGAATCCGGCGTGATCGCAAGACTGACCCAAACGGCGCTGTCGCGGTTCACAACCTCAAGGGAAGGGAAATCCTGCAGATATTCCGAAAGCTTGCTGTAATGGTAATTGCGGATATCGAAATCGGGGAAAATCTTGACGAGGCGTGATCCGATCTCGCCAAGGCCCGTCTCCCTTCCCTCAGCCGCATTATCCATAATCATCTTGACAATCGCGTCCTCAATCGTAGCTTTGTCGGTAAAGGAAGGCGCATCGTCCGCGTCGTCCTCATCCTGGTTCTCGGACACATAACCCAGGAAGCTGTCCGTATCCATTGAAGAGGTGTCGGGATAGCTGCCGCTGACATCGGCAACCTGGCTCATGGCAGTACCCTTCTTTTTCTTTGTCTGCGCCGGCTGTTTCTTTTTAGCCTTCGCAGCCTTCGCCTTTGAAGGAGCTTCCTCTTCTTCAGCCTCGTCATTGGCGATGATATCAAGGAAAATAAAGCGCTCGCAGGAGGCGCGGAAGGATTCCGGCGTCTTCTTTTCTCCCATTCCTATGACGACCTTCCCTGCCTCGCGAAGGCGCGAAGCCAGCTTGTTGAAATCGCCGTCACTCGATACGATGCAGAAACCCTGCACCTCGCCGGTATACAGGATATCCATGGCATCAATAATCAGTCCGATGTCCGAGGCATTCTTGCCCGGCGTGTTGTTAGGCTGCATGACCGGTGTCAGTGAAAAGCCCGCTGAGCATTTCATCCATGAGCTGAGTCTCGACTGGGTCCAGTCACCGTACATATGACGGATCGTGACTCTCCCGTATTTTGACAGCTCACTCAGAATCAGCGGGACATACTTCGCACTGATATTATCGGCATCGATCAGCAGTGCAATATTTATATCTTCCATTTATTATTCCTTACAGTAAAAAGCGGCATGCTGCCGCAGTATCACATTTCAGCAAACGGATCCGTATCGCGCAGGTTGTCGTTGAGTATCCAGACGGAGATGCCGGAAAGGAAGCTCTCCACCTTCTTCCAGTATCTTTCGGGGTCTACGACAACCGCCTGTCTGTGGGAAGCTCCCCGGACCCACAGGAACTCTTTCCTGCCGGCAGCCGCCTCGTAGAGTCTGGGCATCATCGACGCGGGAACAAAATCATCCTCCTCGCCGTGGATGAACAGCACAGGCAGCTGGGAGTGGGAAAGCGCCTTGGCGCTGTTCACCTTTCCCGGCGCGTAATGCGCGCGCAGAAGGCACATCGCGCGCACACACGGCACCATCACCGATGCCGGAATCAGCGTCCTGTCCAGAGAGCTGTAGATGGATGTGATCATCTCTCCGGCATTTGTAAAGGCTGAATCCGAAATGACTGCCTTCACATGGGAAGGGAGCCTTTCCCCGCACGCCATACAGACCGCGGCGCCGCCGAGGCCGACTCCGTGCAGGATAATCACCGCCTGCGGATCCTGTGTAACAATAAAATTAACCCAGCGCAGAAGATCCCTGCTGTCGCGGTATCCCATGCCGATACAGCTGCCCTCGCTGGAGCCGCACGCCCTGAGGTCAGGGAGAAGTACAGACATCCCGTACTCTTCGTAGTATCTTCTGGCGTAGATCCCCGTCCCGGTACTGTCATCGTAGAAGCCGTGGACGCAGATCGCATATCTGTGCGCGTCCGGATAGGCTGCCCTGATATAATTTCCGTGCAGCTGCAGGCCGTCGTCAGAGATGACGAAGACATCCTGCCTGCGCACATGGCCGTTCACCCAGCGTCTTCCCTCTTCGAACTCCCTGCGGGGATGAGCCCATTCGCGTTCCGGCGCTGCCGCCTTCGGCGTAAGGCAGCGCTCATAATAATAATTTGCCGCGCCAAGAGCGATACCCGCTGCTGCGCAGCCGGCCAGTCCCAGTATCCAACAGATTGTCTTCTTCGCTGTCATATTGAAAATACATCCTTACCGCAGCGTTATTGTTTTGCCGCGCTCGAATCGAGCCTGAGATTCGCGCTGATCTCAAACCGGCTTCCCTTTCCGGCGTTGCTCCTGACCTGGATGCTGCCGCCCATGTTCCCGATCAGCTTCCTTGCGAGAGAGAGCTCACTCTCGGGGTCATCGAACAGTGCGGGAAGCCTGTCCTCGGGAATACCGCTCCCGTTGTCCGTGATCACAAAGTGATAATATACCCTGCCCCGAACCGGGGGATCCGCCGAGACGACAAGGCTGATCCTGCCGCCGGACGCCGTGCTGTGCACCGCGTTTTCAAGGATGGAAACAAGGGCAAGGAGGAGTCCCGGCTTTGCGCCGAGCACTCTGTCGGGGACCTTTCCCTCCGTTGCGCACGAGAAAATTATACCATTCTCTCTGCACTGGGGCCAAATTACTTTGCGCACCGTGTCCACGCACTCCGACATCCTGAACGCCTCTTCGTCCTTTGTCCGAAGGGAAAGATCAATGCCGGTGATGCTGCCGATGTCCTTTACCATTTCAGGGAGACGTCCCGCAGTCTTTGCCACTGTCTCAAGGGCCTTCTGCTGCTCGGGGATGTCCCGCCCCGCAAAGGCGGTCTTTGCCGTGTTCTCGATGCTTCTGAGCTGCCCGGTCATCAGATAGCGCATTCTGTTGATCGTCTTGACCTGTTCCTTGGCGCGAAGGGCGGCCTCCGTACTGATCCTCCTGCTGCCGAGCTCCTCCTCGCGAAGCTGCGCCTGGATTCTCTCGATGCGGACAAGGAGGGCTTCACGCTCTCCTTTAAAGGCAGCCTGCTCTTCCTCCCTCTGCGCCTTAAGAGCATTCATTTCCTCTTCGCTCCTGCGGCTCTCCTGCGCAAGCTTTTCCTCAAGCTCCTTATCTGCCTGCTCCCTGCGCTCTGCATAGTCCTTTTCGAGGGCTTCCCTGAGGTTTTTAAGCTCTTCCTCCCGGTGGTCGGTCACATCCTTTACCTGCCACTCAAGCTTCAGGATGCGCTCCTGGTACTGAATGTCATTGCGGCGGTATCCGTCCTCAAGAGCGGCATATTTCTCTTCCAGGGTCTTAATCGCCTCCTCTTTCACCTTAAGGGCTTCATCTCTTTCAAGGACAGCATTATCCATCTCCCTGCGGAGCTTTTCCTGTGCCTCGTGGATCTGCTCCTGCGTGCTCTCTTCAAGTGCCGTGCGCTCAGCCTCCATACTGCTGCGCGCTTCCTCGAGCTCCTGCCTTGCCTTTGCGGTATCAAGCTGCGCTTTTCTCTCGGCCTCCAGAGCCTGTGCCTGGGAGCGGGCGGCCTCCTCCTGTGCCTTCTGCACGGCATCCTGTGCTTTCTTCAGGGCCTCCGCTGTTTCATCGCGCATGCGCTCCAGCTCCGCTTCCGCCTCCGAACGCGCCTTGTTCATCCTGTCGGCCGCGTCCTCGTGGGCCTTGCGGATCGAGATCTGTGCCTCATCTCTGAGCTTTCTCATCAGCTCGTCCGCCTTCTCGAGCGCTTCCTCGACAAGCTCCTCGGCATCCGCCTGCACCCGGTCGAGCGCCATTCCCGCCTCGCGCCGCAGCTTTTCCTGTTCCCTTGAAGCCCTGCGGGCCAGTTCTTCCTTCTCCTCCTGGGCCTTCTGGACAAGCTCCTCCCTTTCCCTGGAGGCCTTCTCCTGCTCCTGGCTTGCCACCTCCGCGATATCCTTTTTATGCTCACGCTCGACCTCCCGGAGGATATCGGTGATCTCGCTGAAAAGGACATAGATGATCGTGCGGGAATCTTCCTTGTAGGCAGCCGCCAGGATTGCCTGGAAAGCAATGCTGTCGCCGCTGCGGCGCTGAATATTGACACGCGCGCAGATGGGCTTTGGCTTTGCAAGGCTGGAAAGCTCGCTCATCATGGTGTGCATGAACTTCTGCTCCTCATAGGGCAGCATGAAGAAGGGATTCTTTTCGACATGGTCGACAAAGGCGGCGTGATCCTCACCGACCACCTTTTCAATATAGCTGTTGCAGAAGAGTTCCTTTACGTTGCCGGGGGCAATGCTGGCAAACACCATGATCCCGCTCGGAAGGTTATCGATAAAGCCCTTGATATGCTCGTCGGTCGTCCTTGTGAATTTCCTGGACATGCCGACAAAAACAATACAGTAGCCGATCCCCTCGCGGTGAATGGTCAGCGAGCAGCGCAGGTCAACCGACTCCTGCGTGTGCTTCGGTATCAGGTTGGTATCAAAGACTATCGTGCAGGTATCGTCCGATGCCGGCGCCGAACGGATGGCGGCGATATCGACATTGAACTGCCTCGGATCCTTCTCAATCTCCTTCTCAAGGAAGGTGAGCGCGGATTTCTCCGACTTCAGATGCAGGATTTCGTCCGGCGTAAGCCAGACCACATCGTCCGCAAGGAAGGTCAGAGCCTCCTTTGCCTTTCTTTTGTTGAAAAATGCTTGCAGAAATTCTTTTCCGAAATCTATTGGAGTTCGCATATCCCTGTTCCAGACGAAATAATAATGTGAAAAACCCGGCAGAAATGCCGCATCAGACTACCTCATTTTATACCACCCTCTCCTGAAGCATCAACCTTAAAATACGGATGACGCCGTCAGGGGCGCGCGGCTTAGCGCCCGGTGTGGTATACTGATATCTGCTCAAAAGTAATTAAAGGCGAGGATAAAACCATGGAACAGAATATGAACTATACCACTGACAGCGATAATGAGGATTCCATCATCACGCTGACCGGCGATGACGGAACCGATATCAGCTATGAACTCCTTGACATGATCGCTCTTGCCGGCAGGCAGTATGCAGTCGTCCTGCCCGTCTCCGAGGATGCCGACCAGGTCGAGATCTTCCTTGTAGAGGATGCCGAGAAGGATACCAACACCTTTGTTCCCGTATCCGACCGGGTCACCGCGATGACCGTTTTCAATCTCTTTAAAGAAAAGAACAGGGAGTTCTTTGATTTCGAGTGAGAATCCCGGTCACGATCCGCAGATCCTGTGCATAAGGGCGGTATCGCTCTTGATTTTCCGGACTTTTCTGTCGTAGGTGTATATGCCGTTGACCTCGCCCTCAACGTCGGTCCACTGTGTATACACCGCCGCACAGAAGCCCTCTTTCTTCAGGCTCTCCAATCTCTCCATCAGCCCTTCGAACGCAGCCTGGACCTCATCCCGCGAGCGGAATTTCCCGTAGCCGTAGAGGTTCTTTCTCATGCTGTGCTCCTGATCCATCCACGGAAATCCTCCGCATTCGGACAGCGCAAGGGCTCTTCTGCGCTCTCTTGTATACAGAAGGCGGAAGAAATAGTGGTGCAGGCTTACAAAATCGCCCCCGCCCTGGTCAAACCAGCCGCTCGCCTGGTCGATCAGCCTTGTCGGATCCGCCCTGCGCGCGATATCCGTCATCCTGTTCGTCTCAAACTGGCCCCAGCCCTCATTGAAAATAACCCAGACCGCGACAGACGGATGTACACGCAGCAGCTCTATTGTTTCCTTAAGCTCGCGCTCGAACTCTTCCCTTCCCTCCCTGCTCTGCCTCGAATGAAGCCGCAGGTGCCTGTCGCTGATCTTAAAGCGCATCTGCGTGTGGAGAGTGGCAAAATAGGTCACATACCAGGAGAGGATAGGGCCTCCTCCGCAGACCATATCCTGCCAGACGGCGATACCCAGGCGGTCGCAGTGGTAATACCACCTCTGCGGCTCTATTTTGATATGCTTCCTGACCATGTTAAAGCCGAAGCGCTTCATCTCGGCGATATCAAAGATCATGGCGCTGTCGGACGGCGGCGTGTAAATGCCATCCGGCCAGTAGCCCTGGTCCAGGACACCGAGGTGGAACTGCTCTTTTGCGTTGAGGCAGATCCCGGGAGCCTCATCCGGAGAAACACTTCCCGACACCTTTTCGAGGCTGCCTGCCGCGCCTGTGCCCACAGCCTCGAAAGAAGGCTTCGCAGCGGCTGGCGGTGAAATGACCTTTCCCCCGTTCGAGAGAGTAAACTGACGCAGGGCAAAATAAAAGAAGGCCTCATCTTTTACGCCGTCCTCCTGCTCTGCAACGGCACTTGCCCAGTACAGCCACGGCGTATCCTGCGACCAGTATTTCCGCTCATTTTCAGGGATCCGGATAATGACCTCGTCGCCTGCCGGCGTCTGTTGGCAGGCAATCTCCCTTCCAAGGAACCTTGAAACGTCCTTCGGGCTTTTTATGTTATCCTCTTCCCTGTCATATATGCCCGGCTCGAAAACACGGACCTTCAGCGCTGCGCCAACATCGCTTGTCCGGACATGCACCAGCACGCAGGCTTCATCCTTATCCTGTGTGCCGAAGGCCTGGATTATATAATGCTCCGGGACCCACTCAAGCCATACACTCTGCCAGATTCCGCTGACGGCGGTGTAGAACATCCCGTCCGCCTTTAATTTCTGTTTGCCCCTTGCGTGATAGGAGGTGTCGGAATCGTCCTTTACCCTCAGCAGGATTTCACACTGATCCTGACCGTCGGGACATCCTGTGATATCAAAGGTAAAGGGCAG